>ERZ1738540.64-NODE-129-length-12953-cov-9.480307_pt1 | contig 12953 bp, 16 predicted proteins | sample MGYA00581725_ERZ1738540 | MGnify/ENA primary metagenome ERZ1738540 (study PRJEB40740, sample SAMEA7388098) | Antillogorgia elisabethae | biome: Marine coral reef biome; feature: Environment associated with an aquatic invertebrate; material: Seawater | host...
CGATACTTCATGTTCCAAAAATATAGTCGCATCTTTGATTTTGAGGCGAGGGGTTGCTGCATGTGTGTATTTCTAGTTTATTGAGTACAAAATATTTTACTGGGTTACATCGGATGGGGTGGTCATCTCCCAAGTGACAAATTGTAAAAGCTATTTCTTCTATTTATTCCCGCAAACTTGGGCGAAGAATGTTTTTCAGTCACGACGTTTCGAAGATATCTGAGATTCATTCTATAGGTTGAACTTTGACTGGAACTTTTTCGACTGCAATCGCGGAATTAAAGTCAAAACAAGTTAAACTTCAAAATAACTTTTGCACAACTTATCTTTCGAAAAAACGCCGTATGAAACGAAACGGAGAGATGGAATATAGAATATTATGGCATTATATAAAGGGAAAAAAACAAGTATGTAAAAAACAAGTAAAACAATGTACAAAAGGTCTTTAACTAATTACCTGCTTTCCGGAAAGGATGAATCAATAGGTGATGTCGAAAGCTAAACAGCGAAAATAATAACAGAATTTGTTAAAAAGTTAACTTGAAAGAATAAGCATTTTTCCGATCCCGAGATCGCCGATGTTCATTAAAATTATGCGAAAATTTTGGTCACCTTGGAAGAAATTAAAATTTGTTCAGGACGTCGAAAATTGTATTTTGGTAAAATTCTTACATTTTAAAAGTTCTTATGATTAGGCGTGCTTAACTGGGTGCTCAACTGAGTAACAAAGCTTATGGGAGAGCATTGAACTTCTGTTTGTTGGTGTATTTTTGACTGGACTTAACAAGGGCAGGTATTTTGGCTGCGAAACAATTAAATATCGTCCAGGCGGAAAAAATTCGTCAAATATGAAGAATGGTTGACAAAATCAAATTAACAATGCGTGATCATCGATATTAGTTAGAGAAAAGTCAGCATAGCAAATCATCAAGCTGTTTTGCATCTTGTTGTTATGTTTAGTAAATTAAGTTAAGTTACGTTAAATTCAATGTGCATGTACTTACAGTTTTACGATTAAGTACTTTCTTCGCCGAGTTATATAGTGACATAAAAATAAGTTTAAAAAGGTTATATCTTACAAAAAAAAACTAAATTTTAAGTTGTATTTGTTAGATTTAGTAATAATTTGAAATACAACAGAAAGAAATTGCAAAATGTGGCGACGAACAACCAAAAACTCTCTACACGGCTCTCTTATTAAGGGATTTAGAATACACTATTTTCGCCAAATATATACCAGTTTACTGCTTTTAGTGTTTAGAATAAAGAACTATTATCATGGAAACGCAGATATTTACATTACACTAAGCTGACTTTTCAGACAACAGGGTAGAGGTAGTTTTTAAAACGTTGAGAATAATTGTTAGAATCTGTTTGAATACATAGATTTAAAATATGAACGTTTCTGATTGGCTGAATAAATCTTAAAATTTATACTTCGATTGTGGGCAAAAGACGCAAGAATTCTTATATACAGTGAACATCATGTTAAAATTCATTAATTGAGTCCATATGAATAAATGTCGAGGAACACATAATAATACAGTAACTTAAATTAAATTTATATTTTTAAGTGTTTCTAATGTACTTCTCAATTTTACAATTTTTTATTACTGTAAGTTTGACTGAACAGAGTTTCGGTTTTGCCAGAGATAAGGGTGTACTATATTAATTACACAGTAATTGGCAATACAACTCACAAAAAGGAAAATACAATAAAATAAAAATTGCAGCTTACCGGCGATGAAGAAAATGTACAACTAAAAAATTCATAGAAAATACATTAAAAAATAATTCCTAGGATAGAAGTACAGTATTGTAATACTGTCTGCCTGACAGCTATCAGTAAAATGGGCGCCTCAAGGCAAAATGACGCCACAGATCTCCCGCACAAACCATCACCCAAGTTGCCCCCCACACTTCCGTTTGCTTCCCCACCCCCGAGGTGCCGGCCAACCTTCCCCTCCAATTTGCCGAAATTGGAAAAAACGTTGGGTTACCAAGGCATGTTATATAAAAGAGTTTTGTCAGTATGCCCATAGGGAGAACAGGTCTTTATCAGTGGGGAAACACATTGAGGAGCATAACTTCATTGCTCAATGAGAGGAGAATTTTTAACATCGTGCCTGGTAACACCTATGGATCTAAGCGTGAGTCCATTCGTAGGATGCTAAGAAGTGGTGAGCTAACTTACGGGAGGGTAATGAACTTACCCGACATAGGGAGAACACCGGAGGCTGAATTTTATGGCTCACAAAGAAGAAGAGCGAACCTTCCACTAAGACGAACAACGGGGGAGGTGATCCAAGGCCCAAGACTCACACACGACGAAGACTATGATGGTCCATTTGACCCAAACGAACCCCCTCGTGTGTTTAGAGGTTATGGTGGTTTTAACAAAAGGAATGACCCTGGGGGTGGGTCGGTGTCTCGGATTGGGAAAGGGCTTGGTGCCCATCGTAACGCGATGGTGGTTAACGGAAAGGCTCTTGGTGCGAGAAGGGCACTTGAGATGCATCCCTTTTTGCGTAAGCATGTTATGCAAAAAGGAAGATCTGGGGTAAAGGACTCAACCCTGGTAAGGAGACTTAGAAGGATGCACAGAGAGGAAGGTATTCCCTCACATTTGGTAACTGTGGGTGAGGCGAGAATTATTCAGGACATGAACCACAGGATACGATCAAACATTGTGTCTCACCATAACTTAGTTAACCCCGACAGAACCCTTTCTGTGTTGGAGTTCTTAGACTCCATTAAGGAAAAGGTGAAAGGGTTCCTTTCTGATAACTCACCGGTAAAGGCACAACTTATACTAAGATGTCAGTTTCTCGAGAAAGATGAGTCATCTCCGAGTAGGTTCTTCCGAACAAGACAACATGTTGTGCTTGCGTCGACAGACATGGAGGAATTATATGACACCATTCGGGGGAGTTGGCTTACGCTTTCGAGGTTCACACGGGAACAGATAGTGGTCTGCTTCTAAAGTACGTTCCTGGGTTAGACATAACCCTTTCGAAGTATGACCCAGTGAATGTTATTGGGTCAAGCTACATCCCTTTGCCTGATAAGGTGGTTAGATCCGGTGGTGTTATTAACATGAAGAACAAGGATCAGGAGTGTTTCAAACATGCCGTGACTCGCTTTCTTAACCCGGTTAGCAGTAACCCAGAGAGGGTGACGAAGTTATTGAGGGAGCAAGCGGGGGAGTTGGATTGGAGTGGTGTGGCCTTTCCCACTCATTTGGTGGGTGGGAGCATTGGCCGGTTTGAGCGTAACAACAACATTGGGGTGTTTGTTATGGGTATCCAGGGTGACAAGTATGTGCCACTCAGAGCTCCAGGTGGGGATTACGAGAGGGTAGTGGACATATTCTACTTTAGGAACAAGGAAGGTGAGTCTCATTACGCATGCATAAAGAGTTTATCTAGGTTACTTTACTCTTCTCGCTCCAAAGGTCATCACAAGCTACACTTTTGCAGATACTGCCTAAGCTCCTTTTACTCGGAGAAGGATCAGATGGATCACACTCGTATTTTTTCCAAGCACAAGTGCACGAGCGTTACCATGCCCAAGAAGGGTCGGTTTGCAAGTTTGTGAATCATCGTAACACCGTTTGCGTTCCCGTTGTTGCTTACTCCGAGTTTGAGACTATGCACATGGGTTTGGTAGAGAAAAGGAGTAGGAGAAGGAAGCCTAAGACCGTATTGATGAATGAGCACATCCTTATGTGTTTTAGCATTACGTTTGTCTCTGACATTCCTGGGTTTCAACCCAAACCCATTAGTTATGTGGGCTTGGACGCCGGCAAGAGGTATGTTGAGGCCTTAGAGACCGTTCGGGATGTGTTTTACCAAAGGTATAGTGAGTCCGTAAAGATGAAGTTTGGTGAGGAAGAGGAGAGGTTGCATGAAGCGCAAAGTGTGTGTTATGTCTGCAAGTATGGGTTCTGTGACAACCATGAGAAAGGTCAAAAGGTGAGAGACCACGATCACTTCACTGGCAAATACAGGGGTGCACTTCGTTCCGTTTGCAACACGAAGCTGAAGAGGTCGTGGGATATACCCGTGTTCTTTCATAACCTGAGTTCGTTTGATAGTCATCTTTTTGTGAAGGAACTTTGTGACAACGGTAATACAGATGTGCACGCCATTCCCGAGAACGAGGAGAAGTATATATCCTTCTGTAAGGACAAGTACTTTTCGGTATTGGGTAAGGATGGTAAAAGGTTCAACAGACGTTTGTCTTTGCGATTCATTGACTCTTTGAGACACATGCCATCTTTCTTGTCCAATTTGGTGAAAGACTTACCTAGGGAGAAGTTCCATAACATGCGAAAAAAGTTCACACCCGATCAACTCGACTTGCTTCTAAGAAAGGTATTTACCCTTACGAGTACTTGGATAGCCCTGAGAAGTTGGAAGAGAAAGGTTTACCACCCATTGAAGAGTTTGGTTCCAAGCTAGGTTGTGGGATAGTCTTCAAGGAAGACGATGAGGTTGGTGAGGTGGAGCCCAATCACATCTCCAAGGAAGATTACGAACACGCCAAAAAGGTTTACGAGACAATGGGTTGCACCAGTTTGGGTGGATATATCAAACTTTACTGTTTCACAGATACCGCACTTCTTGCCGATGTGTTTGAGGCCTACAGGGAATTATGCATGAACACTTATGGATTGGACCCAGCTCACTACGTCTCTTCCGCATCGTTAGCTCAGGACGCCATGCTGAAAGTGACTGGAGCGGAGATTGAACTCATTCATGACAACGACATGTATCTCTTCTTCGAGAAGGGTGTTCGAGGTGGAATTAGTGTCATCTCGAAAAGGTTCTTGGAGTCGAACAACAAGTATATGGGGGATCAGTATGACCCAACAAAGGACTCTACCTATATCAAATACATCGATATGAACGCCCTCTACTCGGGTGCGATGCAAGAGAAGTTACCATATGGGAACTTTTCGTGGATAGAAGAATGTGACCTTCGAAAGATGGAAAAGGATCATTCCTTGATCAAGGGTTGCACCCTGGAGGCAGATCTTGATGTGCCAAGAGACAGGGAGTTCCACAATTTCACAAACTGTTACCCCTTGGCACCTGAGACTAAAATTATTAATGGTGTTCCCAAGTTAGCGCCAAACCAAGAGAGGGTATATCGTTCACCATGAGGTGTTAAGGTTATACTTGGAAAAAGGGTTGATACTGAGGCGAATTCGCAGAGGTGTGAGTTACGAGGAGAAGGACTTCATGAAGGGCTACATTGACCTGAACACAGAGATGAGAAAGAACGCTAGAAATGAGTTTGAGGTCTCCTTCTTTAAGCGAATGAACAACTCCGTGTTCGGCAAACAGCTCGAGTGTGTTAGACAGAGAAGTGGAATTGAAATTGTGAGTGGTGAGTCAATGAGAGGAAAGGAAAGATTGAGGAAGCTCATTTGTGACCCTGGTTATAAGGGGAGTAAGACGTTTGCGAACTTGGAACTTGTTTCTGTGAACATGGCAAAGAAAAAGGTGGTACTTGACAAACCGGTTATGGTTGGTCAAGCCATCTTGGACATCTCCAAGCACAAAATGTTCGACTATTGGTATAACTTTGCCAAACCACTTTGAGGTGACAACGTGAGGCTATTGATGAGAGACACCGATAGCTTCGTTATGGAAGTAAAGACAGAAGATGTCTACAAAAACATAGCCCCACACATTCCCAAGTGGTATGACACTTCGAACTATGGTAAGAAGCATCCCAGTGGGTAACCGGCGGGACTGAACAAGAAAGTGCCCGGGAATATGAAAGATGAGTTGGCAGGTAAAATTGCCTTATCCTTTGTTGGTTTGAGATCTAAGCTTTACGGTTTTATGTCACTTGACGGTGATGTGGAAAAGAAGGCGAAAGGGGTTCCAAAGAGTGTGGTTAAGCAGAGCATGAACTTTGATCACTATAGGAACTGCCTTATGACCGGTGAAAAGGTGATGGCTCAGTTCTACTCTTTGAGATCCAGAGATCACACCATTCACACCGAGAGAGTAACAAAAGTAGCTCTATCCTCTAATGACGACAAAAGATACCTGTTGACAGATGGATCTCATGGAACCTTGGCTCATGGTCATATGGACATCCCGAAGGACCATGTGATCCTTAAGTAAGTCATGTCAATTCTCCCTTACTTGGTAAGGGAGAAAAAATGCCAAACGAAGGGAACTCATTGTCAGGTTGCTCCGGACGGGGTGCAACCACCAGTGAGAGAAAAAAAAAGAAAGAGCAAAAGAACAAGGAAAAGTTAGTTAGGATTGGGTCAAGGTACTTTAGCAAGGATACGAGAACAGAGAGAAGACTCAACATAGGGCTTGAGGTAGGTAAGGTACCAAGTGGTGTTCGATTCAAAACTTTGAATGAGGTAATTGTGGACAAGCAACACGTCTACAAGCCGGTTAACAAAAGGGTCACAACTTTTCCAGGGGATGACCACCCTCCCGAGGGAAGAACCTTTGCCTGTCATAGAGGAGGGTGAACCTGATCTCAGGTAACTTACTTTTTTCCCAACCCATTTGGGGTTGGGAAAAAGAGGGTTTACGTAAGTATGGACCAAGCCACCCCTCCAAGTGTCGCCACGCTAGCCAGCGAAATGAGAGCGGTGGCGGCCATTTGGTAGGAACTTGAACTCATCACTTTCTTCGTAGTAGTCATCGAAACTTGGTTCTTTGGAACTTTCCTGTTGGGCTCTTAGTTGCTTGAGTTGTTCAAACAGTTGGTTGGTTCTGTTGAAGTCATTCTTAGCCTCTAACTTTTCTTTGGTGAGTTTGGCTATTCTATCCTTTCTCTTTGTTTCCTGCTCGAAGAATAAGTTACGATCCTTGGTATACTTCTCTAGCGCTAGATCATGTCTCTTCTGTTCTTTGGAGTGGTTGTCTGGGTCGAGTTGTTTGAACAACCAGTTCCCACCCGCAAACGCAAGACTCTGAACGATGGCGCTTCCAACAAGTTGGGCCATTTTATCTTTCTCTTCCCAATTAAGGAAGGGAAAGATGTTGATCACTGAGTCTTGCCCTTCATATACCTCTCCATGGCTGCGTCATGAGCCACAAGTCCTACTCCTGACAGAAGGAATACTTTCACCATTCCTTCTCCTGTGTTTGCCATTCCCAGACCCTTGTTGAATAGTTTGGTGTAGGCAAAGTTGACAACTCCTGCTGTGACGGTGATGGCCGCTGCCTTGATGGCGTTCTTCTTGAGTTCCTCTTGTGTGAATACTTTCATTATCCCTTTATTATCATCCTGAGTATTTGAATAGTTGTTGGGTGCTCTGCTTGTTCCTTTTCTTGTTCCACTTTGACCTGTATTACGACTCATTTATTGGTATTTGAAATCGTGTGGTCTTACTTTGTCACGGCTGCAATTGACAGACATGACCACGGATATAACTAACTTCGACGCATCAAAGGTAACGGTTCGGGATCCTAAAGAGCTAAAGGCAAATTGGGGTAGCTGCAAGTACTTTCCAATCCTGTATGATGGGAAAAAGTTGAAAGTGATCACACCCAAGTGCTTCTGTTTGGGCCTGAGGAAGGACACGTTCAACAGCAATTCCTATAGACTACCTCTCGTCATGGCCAACAAGGGTAGCATTATCACAGAGGAACATGCAAAGTTTGTGAGTGTGTTTAAGTCCATCGTAAGCTCCATTCACAACGTAATGAACATCAAACAGGATGGTGTCACACCTCGGACCATTGGTAAGTGCCTTCACACTACCAAGGGTGAGTCAACACCAATTCTTTACTCAAAGGTTAGGTATAACAAGGAAAGGAAGAAGTTCATCACTAACTTCTAAAAACCACCAAAAGTGCCTATTGACAAACCAAACACCGTGGAGAATGAGCGGTGTTTGGCTAGGGCTGTTCTTTGCTTTGATAGCGTTTACGTTGGGGGTGGACACGTAACGGTCCAGGTTATGGTGGATGAGGCATCCCTTAACTTTGGTGCAATCAAAACTGTATCATTGTTACCCGATGACGATGATGAGGAGAACGATGAGCTGAACGATGAGCCGAACGATGAGCCGAGTGGAATCACAGAGGAGTCATTTCTTCCTGGGTTTGATGAGGGTGAGAATGGTAATGAGTAGTAACTTGTGATACTCTTTTCCATGTTTGCGAACATGGAAAAGATATGAAACTTAGTAAGTCCTCATCACCTTCTTCCTCTTGGGTGGAGGTTGTGGATTGGGTTGCACCTTATCCTCTGCCACTTTTTTGGTTTCTGATATGAAGTACCAGTAATAGGCCCCTGCACCACAGAGGGCACCAACGGTTGCCAATGTGAAAGTCGGCCCTTTCCAACCCCATGACCCCTTTTCCTCCTCGAGTAACTTTAGTCTTGCCTTCTCTTCCTTGTTCTTTTTTGACCACTCTTGTAGTCGTTTGCCAGCCGCAACTCGACCAGGGTCCTTTTTCCTCCTCGGCAGTTTGGACAACTTCTTGATCACTCATTTGTTAGTACTTGAACAAGTACTAATGCTACTTATAGTACTTCTTGTTCATAGTACTTTACTACTTATAGTACTTCTTGTTTATAGTACTTTACTAATAGTACTTCTTGTTCAAGTACTTGTTAGGTTCTTGTTAGGTACTTGTCTAAGTACTTCACAACATCTTCTTGCCAGGCAGAAACAGACCGACTCCAACTGCCACGCAAGCTGCCGCCGCGATCTGAACTTTTTCCTTGTGAGTTGTTTCTTTCCTAACAGGTGGACTAGATTCATCTTTCTGTTTCGGGGTGTTGTTCCACGATGAGGCGTGAAACTCTTTTGCCTCATTGGGTTTGGTCTTTGGTAACTTTTTCTTACCCAACACAGGGAGGGTGTTTTGGATAGGTGGTGAATAATTCACTTTTTCGTTTGTTCCAAAGCTCATGTCCCTTTTTGCAATGGTGAGTTGGTTGTTATAACCAGGGGTTGGCTTATCCAAAATGATAAGACGGCTTGGTATTAGGATAACCCCGGGTAGCACCGCTAGGTTAAGCACTACGTTAGTCCCTCTTATGGCCTCTCTCATGTTAGTGATCATGAGAGAGTCATCCGCCTGAACAATGGTCTCTTTGACTAATTTGTGAAACATGTCTTGAGTTTAGAATGACTTGGCCCCCTGACCAACAATGGGCCATCTTGTTTGGACCTGGGCTCCAAGAATGCAGTAAACGTAACTTTCGATGGCCTTTTGCAAGAGGAGTTGGCCTCTTTTGTTCATTCCATTAGATGTGGTTTGAATGAACTTTTTCCAATCTGAGTTGCTTTGGTTGGTAATCTTCTTGACCTCTTCATACTTGATACCGGTGACCCCTCCTGTGTCAGAGTAACCGACGTATCTTACGTTTCTAATGTTTGCCTTATTGGGTTGTCTGGGAAGCCAGTGAGAAGGGATCTCCTTAACACCATAGAGTGTTTTGGTTTCCCATACCCTCCTCTTTGGGATGAGCTTCCTAATGGTCTCCAACTCATTTCCACCAATGTGGTAATAGGCGTAATACCGAAAGATGCTTGTTACGATTGGGTTCACTCCACCTTGTTTCCTAAAGTGCTCTTTGCAAATACCTGACTTAAAGAATATGACAAAGGCGGCACAGAGGGAGGCAAAGTAAGGTTCATTCTTAAAGTCAATCTTTGCCTTTGAGATGCCGTTCACCTTTTCACCCCACACTGTGTTTAACTCGGGGAAGTTGGTCTGAAAGGAGTCGTCCTTGGTAACGTAAACCTTGAATTGCCTAATGTGAAACCCTATATCTTCATTCCCTAGGGTGAATCTGAAAGGGGAGTCGGTTGTGGGTTGGAACACCCCGCTGCTTGGTCCCCACGTTAAAGCATCTGAATACTTATACTTGAAGACGTTTGAGGTGATTGACCAGGTCCCTTTCCATGTCGTTCCGGTAATGTCATAAAGACGACCTTTACCATCTCCCTTGTAGCGGACGTCTGTTCCGTTTGTGGTACCATCCTTGTTTAGCTCCACCCGGAACTCAAGCTGATCCAACTTGGCGTAGGGGTAATCCCTCACAAACTTGTCCTTTAACTTTTTCTTGGTCCCCTCGTAGTTCTTCTTTCCAGGTTTGGCCCAAGCCACTTCCTGACGTACTTGTCATTAAAGTTCATATTTTATCTAAACTAGATAAAATATGACCACAAGGCTTAACCTTCTCCTCAAACAGGGAAAGAACAAGTTTCAGTTCAAAGATACATGCCTCAAGGTAAAAGAGGGCTCTACCATCACACTTGGTAACATTATTGCGTACTGGCGCTTCGAGAACGTAACCTCAAGTCAAACGGTAACTCTGACAGATGACAAAGGAGCAACCACCAACGTCCTTTTCGGAGAGGGGTACTGGACGTTTCAGGATATATCAAGGCACCTAGGGAGTGAGGGAGTTACTCTTACTCCCTTACCCATAACAATTCCTGTCGCATATCTTCAAACGAGTTCACCATTAACCTAGGTGACATTGGCACACTGTTAGGGTTCCCAAAAGGGACCACCATCCAACGAAGCGTCGTCAAAGACTCTGGAACAGTAAGTGTGAATCAAGGGATAAGATTCATTCAAGTATCCTGGCAATAGTGGAGAACACACCAAAGCCTATACCCAACGAATTGTTCTTCAAGAAACGGACGAATCTGTCCCGATAAGTAAGAGGGTTCTCCCTGGCCACATCTTCTAGAGCCCTAATGGGTCTGGGGTACCTTGGCACCTCAGCCAACCTCATTCTTAGATAGTCGGATCGAAAGGACACGTACTCTTCAGCCATCTTAAAGACAACAGTTCTCTCACCTGTGTTGTCAATCACTCTTTTTCTATACTCTATCATCTCAGCATCGAGAGTCTCTATCTTTGACATAATAACTTCCCTGTCCCCTGTGTTCCCACTTATGGGCTCGGTAAGGCCACCTATCTCCCTCACTTCTTGCTCGTTAAAACGGGCAACGTCAACGACATCGTCAAACTCACATTTTAAGTTTCTAGCAATGTCCCAAGCCCTACTCCCTATCACTTCCTTACCCTCCCTCTCTGTGGTGTAAATCGTGTCGGACCTGACTCGACTCATACCACTCACCCTCGAAACTGCCCCCTTACTGGCACCAGCCGATGTGCTTCTAAACTCTTCCATTGACCTCTCATATAGCCCCTTGAACTGCCTAAACTTAGTGCCCTTGGTAATTGCCTTATCGGTGGTAAGTCTCACATCGTTCCCTTTCCTGTTGGAAACTATAACACTAACTTGCTTGTAGTTCAAACCAATGACCCTATTACCATTCTTTTCGTCAAAGTTTAACGTCACGTCGTTACCAAGAAGTTCCCTGGATGCAGCCCCTGCCCCTCCATCAAAGCCATTCACGCACTTGGATAACACCAAACCCTTTGCACGAACAAGTCTACCATCAGCCTCCACATGGGCGTCCCCTCTGTGCGGCAAGCCAGAGGGTAAGGCACTTGAGTTGTGAGGTGTCTCTGTCCAACTCAAATCTGGGTCCTTATTCAAATAGATAGCCCAAGGGCCATCGTAATCATCCTCGTCCACATCCTCGGGTTGATCCTCCGGCAAATTCTCTTCCTCACGACCCTCATACTCTTCGTTCATTTTATTCCCTCCGTGAATGCACAGAGGGAATAAGTAAGTGAGTTAGTCTAAGAAGTAAAGTAACAATAAGGGTATCACAATCATCCACAAGTTGTCGGAAACTACCTCTGTTGCCCGCCTAGCTACCTCAACCGACTTCCTAATTGCAGGGGCCAGAGGGGCCAAGGGAGTCTCCTTTATTGCCTTAACCATTTCCTTTTTGTTAGAGGCAAGTGCTCCAGCAGCAGACCTCCCACCCTTTCGGGTCAAAACAATAATGGCAGTTACAGTCGAAGCAAGAACAACAGCCAGCGCACCACCAATACCCGCTCGTCTCATTCTCTGTTTGAACATCTCGAGTCTCTCCAGGTCATTAAACGGACGACCAAATGTTTTGATCTCCACTTCGTCCTCTCCCTCTTTACCCAACTCGTCAAACAACTTATCACGCTTAAACTTTACCTAACTCTCATCTGTTCGGTCAAAGTCGTAAAGCTCATGCAACTTATTAGGAGACACATCCATCAAACCTTGGTCACGAAGGTAACCACGATACCTACCCATGGGAGTACCCTCAAACTCATCCTGTGAGGCCTGAGCATCAAGGGCAAATTGCTGAGAGTCACCCGTCAGGACATACTTCTCGTCCCGATACTCGGCTACCTTCTTTCCGTTATACTCCAAGCCGGTAATGAACTTCCTCGGGCCAATGTTCCCCAAGACGGGCTTTACCCCGTTCATGAAATGAGTCATCCTCTCACCAAATCGGCGATCAAATGTTTCACCAAAGAGCTTATATAACACCTCCTGCTTGGCCCTATACTGCTTCTCCGATCTTGCCTGAAAGACGGGAATGGAATCCGAACTAGTGGTCTCCAAATACTCGCGAGGACCATCGGTGAGGAATCTAAAGAAATCATCTTCAGCATCCATGAAGCTGGTCTCCTCCTCTTCCTCCTCCTCTTCGTTCTCATCTGGATCACGATCCTGCATCTCATACTCCTCAAATGGTTCACCCATTTTATTTCCAATTTGGGCAAATTGGAAAAAAAAAAGTCAACCGACACCTCGAAAATGAAGAAGCAACCGGAAGTGTGGAAGGCAAATTGGGTGATAATTTATGCGGGAAATCTGTGACGTCATTTTGCCTTGGAACGCCCATTTTACTAATAGCTCCTGACGACCACGTACAGGCACTCCCTTGATTTTCCTTGAGCGCAAACCAAACAATATTAAGGCCTGATTCCACGGGCGCTTTATCTCAGCGAAATGCGAAAAAATTTCGCGCGAAATGAATTAGTGCATGCGCAGTAAAGAGAAATTAGGCTTCGCGAGAAAAAAATTCGTTTCGC
>ERZ1738540.69-NODE-137-length-12806-cov-10.160536_pt1 | contig 12806 bp, 1 predicted proteins | sample MGYA00581725_ERZ1738540 | MGnify/ENA primary metagenome ERZ1738540 (study PRJEB40740, sample SAMEA7388098) | Antillogorgia elisabethae | biome: Marine coral reef biome; feature: Environment associated with an aquatic invertebrate; material: Seawater | host...
AGAAAAAATCACATGTCTGCAGTGCACATGGCTTCATCTGGCAATTTAGTGCTTGGTTCTTTTTTCAAACGGCACAAAGGCACATTGGCCTCTGGCTTTTTTTGAGAAATCAACGACTGCCGCAGCGTCACGATGCGTCGTGAAGAATCCCATGGCAGTCATGACTCTCAAATGGAATGACCCGTCATGAGTCTCACGTGCGCAACCGTGGAGGTTGTGAGTTTCGCTTCAAGGTAGGCATGATGTCCTCAAAGGCCACGGTGGTGGGTTTTGCTTCCACCAAGCCCAAAGCTTCCAGCGTGTAGTCCTCTTCGCTGCTTTCATCCGTCTCTTCACAAACCTCCTCATCTGCCTGTGGCTTTTCAGTATCTTCCTCTTTCATGGCATCTCGGCGCGTGCGAAGGTAAAGCTCACGTGCTCCGAGACCGGCCTGAAATTCACCCAACTTTTCCAGAAATTCCAAGGGCAAAGGTCCATAGCACTCAGCATAGAAGGAAGTCTGCAAGCTCCACAAGCCTGAATCTGGACCTGGAATGCCACCCGGCTCCAAAGCGCTCGTGATACGAACCCAAGGTCCTGCAGGTAGCTGGCCATCTTTCGGAATACCAACGGTCTCCTGGACATGTTGTACCTCCCGAAGGTTGTCATCCATACCAATGCCTGGCAGTTTGGGTGTTGGTTCCCAGTAGAGCTTGTGACCATCAAACCATCCTCGCATAGGTTGTTCCACAGGCTCTGTGCTCACGGTGCTACAAGTGCCATCACACTTGTCCTCAGTACCAGGACGTGAACTTGGTCTTGGTCGTAGTGGTGGATGCCATAGAACTTGTTGTCCAAGAAGTTCGCCTTGTTCTACAGCCTTGATATCCTGAGGTCGACCCACCAATTCCAAGGTACCTCCAAAACAACTGAAGTCATGGATGAAGACCACACCACCACTCTTCGTACGCCAGGCTGATCGCGATGCAAAATGGCCATGGCTGCCACTACTTTTCCCTGTACGCACAGTTGCCATGGTAGGTAACTCCATATCCTCTTCGAAGACATCGTCCACGTCTTCGTCTGACTCTTCAATCATCTCAAAGGAATTTTCCGCCTGTGCGTTGGGTTGCATGCTGACATTGCTGTTGCGGAAGGCTTGTTGCCTTCGACGTTTCACAGAAACTTCACCCGCCAGGCCCAAATGATGATGAACCTCTTGCGCTTGCAGGATCCATTGTTGACCACCACGACTTAGCACCAGCACATGTTGCATACATCCCCAGTCAGGCTTCGGGCTTACACACAGTTGTAAACTCGGCACCGGCCACGTGAAGCGTAGATCCAAGGGCAAAACAAAGTCACCCACATCCCACACCAAGGCCTTGGCACGTTCCGTTGACATGGCTCGAGCCCATTCGACTTTTTGCCTTGTTCGCATGCCACTTGGTGCATCGATGCCACCCTCAGACTTCTCTTGAGGAACCTCATCGCGACTGATGATCAATTCTGCCAGTTCCATCTGCACATCCAAGGGATCGTCAGGACGTTGAAACTCCAGAACCAACACGCCATGTGCATCGCGCAGGACGCCTCCTTTACCAAAACGACTGCGGCTCAGGCGATAAAGGAACTCCTCAGGCGACTCCGCCATGGCATCTTCCAATAAGGTGCCTGGAGGGACATAACGGATCGTTTCAATCTGTGCCCCAGCAGGAACGATGCGACCACCAATCTTTACAGGCTTCGTCAGTGCCTTCATCTTGAACGCAGCGCTGCCGGCGCCGGGTTTCTGACTGATGGCGGAGGCCTGCGTAGCTTGTGTCGCTTGGGTATTGGTGGTGACCGTGGACAACCGCGGTGCCATCTCCGAGATCGGCGTGTCATCCCGGGTATCGTCACGAGTGGAGAAGAGGGACAAGGTGGAATACACTGAGGGTTCATGAGATCGAGGAGAAATTGCATCATCCACCGAAAAGGTATCTCGTTCCTGCTGCTGGCCACTTTGACGTTCACTACGATGCGACCGGTCGCTTAAAGCATTTAACTGTTTCAATGTACTGCGCAAGAGTTTTTGATCACTACAAGGAACAGAGATCCTGAGACGTCCCGGTAAATCACCACCACGACGAAGGCGACATGGAGGCAAGGAGGGCAAACCCCATTTGCCATGGAAGTCCACATCGCCCCCTTCCGCATTGAGGATCACTAGCAACATCGCCGGATCGCGCACCGTAATGGCGATGCCCTGTTCCAAAGTGATGTCGACGTGCTGCGCACTACTTTCGTCCCTGTTCTCTTCTACTCCAGTCCGATTCATATCTAAAGGTACACGGAAACACCATTGTGCAGCCACCGGTTCATCTGGGAGCAACTCTTCTGGCGAACGTACCACACGTGTCAACATCGAGAAAAAAGCTTTCTTACTTGGAACTGCCAGTTGCTCCTCCTTTGCGACCGTCACGGGTGACATGACATCGTCTACTGCGATGCCGCTGTCGTTGTCCCGGGCAGACTTTGGTGAAATTGCGCCACGCCACAGGGTGCCTTGCACCTCCTGCGTCGCCATGACGTAGTAATTCTCTGAGAAGGCGGCACTCCAAAGGGCATAGAACGACCAAAAAACGGGCACCAAAATCATTGTTCCAAGAGTGGTACAAGCCACAATGACAGCATTGACGTTCCAAAACAGCTGCTCACCGCCGTAGTTTTGCAGTTGAATCATGGCATAAACGCATAGCACGTTGAGGCCCGCAAAGAAACCCGACAGAATGTTGAGGCCGTTGTGGCGATAAGGCCAAACGGTCAGCGACAAAACGAGGTACCCAATACATAGCAACAAGGCCACTTGTAGACCTAGACGATGATGTTGAGTACTCAGCAATCGGGTCATACCCAAAGCAGTCTTGTGAACCAAAGCAATCAGTTCCCAAGAAAAGGACAGCAGGTCCTTTAAACTCTGCTGTGTATCTGAGAAGGAACTCATTTGCCTCAAATGCATCAGCAAATGCTCCAGGCGAACCGTAAGACGATTATAGGCCGCCTTGCGTAAACGACTCCGAATCTTCAAAGGACCGGTGGTGCCGCTGAAGGATCGACTGCACAAACCACAAAATGCTAGGTGCGGTGCCTTGTGCGTGTGCTTATGACGCTTGCCGCACCCTTGACAATGCTCACAGAACGGCTCAGAACCCCTCAACTGCCATGGTCTGGTGATCGAATCTTTGGCATCATCCACACGGAAGCCCTGCAAGTAGTCGTTCAAGCGTTCGATACCACTTTTTAAATTCCCCACGTTTTGTAGCAAAAGGTCATCACACAAAGAACTTACCTCTGAAGCCTCAGTGACATCCTTGGGTAAATCCAAGTGCACTTTGTAGCCCTGAATTGCAGCACGATGCTTCAGCGAAACGCCACGCAAACCACTGAGCCACCACCAGGTGAAGAATACAGCTTTTGGTGGAATCATACCCACTTCAGCAGTGCGATACCATAAATAGGTTCGATATGCCGAGATGGCCACAATAATCAGGACAACGAAGACGAGGACCAAACCACCCGTACCTACAAATGCCATACGCATCCAGGAAGGATCAGACCAACAAACCATTCCACGATCGGTCTCCCAGACAAACTCATTGGCACCAGATTCCACGCAATCAAAAACCATAGAAGCGCTCAAGAGGCTTAGTGGAGACAAATACAACAAAAAGGCACCGGACACCATCAGCATGATGCGCCAGCGCCGGCGCCGTTCGCGTTGGCGAAAGTAAACAAAGAACACACCACTGATGTACAAGGCAAAAGGACCTGCAAAGAAAATGTACCAACGGCCTTCTGCACCAATAGGCGCTACACAGGAAGGCCTTAAGGATTCAGCACTCATTACAATGAGAAGTCCAAAATTCAATGCTTCCTTGAATCTATCGGGCCAACTGTAGTAACCAATGTTGGCAATAAGGAAGAACACCTGCAAGTTGTTGATAATGATGTTTACCACCGGTTGTAATTCAGCTCCTTGGGTCAATTTCCGCATGGGTGAATGATACAAACATCGGAACTGCTGCAAGATGCGTCGTGTACATTTCCACCACTTGTCATGATACAAAGACATGTCTACATATTCGGCAGAGACCAACTGGCGTCGTGCCACATAGCGCTTTAAGCAGCAGTGAAAGAGGCCGAAACACAACTTCGGTGGAGCAACACCTCGTGCTGGATCTAAGGCAACACGTGCCTTCCAGGAAAGGTATGGGAAGACACAGCCAAACAAGGCTACGAAGGATAATGCCCCGTAGATGGCTCCAAACATGAGGACCCAAGACTCGCACTCTCTGCAAACACTCTCTTGCAAATCAGGATAGAACTGATCTGAACAAGTTTCGCAGCGAGTCCTCTGGTCATAACCTCGTTGACAGGTATTATTGCCCAAACAGCCTTGCATCATACATTTCACTGGCACTTCATTGCTCAACATCCACCATCCTGGGTCGGAGACCGGAGGCGCCAAACCACCACGGCACGTAGCTCCAACTGGGCACGGCTCGCACATTGACAACTGGTGATTATCTGCATGACGGGCCTCTCCACGTTGCACTTGCTCCAGAATCTTTAGCTCGCCAAGCCGGTGGCTAACGGGCAAAAACCGCCCTGGGAAGCAATTGCAATCAAGCGCCGAAGCCGTTGCATTTTGATTTGTTGACCGTCCGTTGGGGCACTCCAGGCATGCAGTGCTGCCACTACTGTACGCATAGGTTGCGCTTGGACAACTCAAGCATTGAAGGAATGGTCCTGACACTGGTGTATACCATCCAGGTTGACACTGAAGACATGTGTCAGTACGGGTGCTTTCACGCTGAAAGCCAGCGGCGCATGACTTCAAGTATACTTCATGTGATGACCAGTTGGCCGCAATGGGTTTGCAGTCCTCAGAGCTTTCGATGGAGCTACTGCCTAAGGTGATCCAGACCGGCATAGCTACTTTGATGGTCACATCGCCACCACTAGCGTTCTCCGGTGCTTCCGGGTACAGCGAGGTCAAATCATCCCGGAGCGGTCCAGTCGCTTGGCAGAAAATCTGGTCATCGCCTCTGCTGGAGACCTGGCAGCTGCGATTCCCTACCAACACCTGTACGCGACCATTCTCCATAGTACCAAAACCCACGCCATCCAGGCGATATAAGAAGATGCCCACCTCCACAGGTTGTGCACGGCTAGGTGTAGAATCCTCCACGGCTAAAATTCTGGGTGAAGGTAACCGAAGAGGTACTGTTTGCATCGATGTGGTTAGATCACCCCAAGCTACTACGATATCCACATCGGTGCAACGGGCACGCGTTAAATCGATCCTGGACTTCATATCACACAAGAGATGCGTATTGTTGACCCGTGTCAAGGAAACGCACACCTCACTTGTGCTGATTCCTGCAAGTTCACGCAGGCGTCGACTGCCGTTGGCCTCAAACTCCACAGTGCCGCCATCGTCCTGGAAATCTGGGAAGTTTTGACCAATGATGAACAGCTGACCGCCATCCATGATCTGCAACGTTGGCTGGGAGAAGTTCTCAATGACTGGCGCTTGATAACGGATGCTCCATGGAACACGTAGAAGTTCACTCGAATCGGTAGGCCCCAACAACAGCATCTCCAAAGGACTGGCACCTTTTGGTTCCAATCGACACCACATCTCCGTGTTGCTCACCCATCCAGTAGCCTCGCAAAGCTCCGTCGTGTTGAAGGATTGCGTCACGGAGACCCGGATGATATTGCTTCCCGCCAACGTTTCATGACTACCAAAGCCCAGACCTTTGACATAGAGCATCGTTGCACCAATGGTACCCACAAAGACCTCCTTCTTCTCCAGCTCCTCAGTAGTACACTGGCCATAACCCACAGTGGAGATGCAATTCACGAAGGGTTCTGCAAAGGAGATATTGATAGAAGACTCACCGACCAAAGCTCCAGCAATACGAATCTGCAATGGCAAATCCTTTCCCACAGCAGACAGGGTGGTCATCAACACATAGACTTGACTCTCTGGATCGGTCTGTAAATCAGGTCTTGGAGCTGCTAATGTGACCTGTTGAAAGGGACCCACGTAGATGCTCAACAAACTCCAAAGCGCCGCAGGTAGGGCATCGTTGTTGTAGGTCACCTGAACCTCCAAACGATGACCTTCCTCTGAACTGTTCAAGGGCACTGGATCCCCCGTGGCTTTGGACACAGCTGGCGCTGTCACGGCGAAGCTTAAGCGAAGACCCATGACCTGAATATGGTAGAAATCTACCACACATCCGCAGCCGGCATTGACTTGCACAGTGAAACTGCTGGTCACCAACACCTCATTCGCTGGCAATGTCAGGATAAGAGCATTGGCAGTGCCATTCTCGGTGGTGATGTCTGTAGTTGCATATTTGCTCATCGCCTTGCTCCTTACTTCCAACTGCCATTGGGCCTCTTGCTGCGTGCAGTTCAATGCAAAGTCCGCATTGGGAAGTGCCACCGAATAGTTTGTACGGTTGGATTGCAAGGTCGGTGTCACCGGCAACTCGTAGCTTTGCATTGTATGAGTCAAGCACAAAGGTTGAACATGAAGGTAAAGTTCCTGCAAGGTGACGTCCAAATCGCGGAGTGTTTGAATTTGTCCCGCCAATAACCAAGTGGATTCGACTAAAGGTTCATCTTGAAGGCGCGCCATGCATTGAATCTCATATTGAGTCTCGGGAAGAAGGTCATTGAAATTGACCAAAGAAGGAACCTCCCGTGGTGCCAACTGCCATGCAGTTGGGGTTCCAGTTCCAGCACGGCAACGAAACTCCACACTAGCACTCCACGCCACTTCTACCGTTGCATTCTCTGTGTCGATGGCAATCACCTCCGCCAGTTGCACCAACTGTGCCGGTGGCGTTTGGAAAGTGAAGCTCCATTGACTGAAGGGCGACTGCTTTTCTGGCTTTTGTCGTGTGACTACGAAGCCCAAGGGAACTGAGACATCGTAGGTGCAGCCCTGATGCCAAAAACTGCTGTTCTGAGCCCAGGTCAATAAACGAAAACTACGAATGATTGGATTTCCTTGAGGTTCATCACAAGCATTGCACGGTGCACGACCACAGACTTGCGGCACAACACCTGATGAAAGTTCCACATCCACATCATACATGACCGTCAACTCCGTCGGCCGTATCGCGAGCGTTTCCCCGGGGAAGGGCAACTGGAGCTGTACCGACGGAACCACCACACTGAGAGTGCTTGCGGGCGAACTCTCTGCGAGAGGAGAGGACAGCAGCGGTTGCGAACATGTCTCCTGCACCACCGCCACGTAGCTGGTGTTTTCTGCCAAGTCGGTGAAGGAACATGATGTGGTGCCACGCGACAAGCTTTGGCAACTAGCTGCAATCTGACCATCCAGAGTATTGAGCTGAACATCCCAAGATGCAAAGGTACAATCATTAGCATCTCCAGCCTCCCAGATGAAGCTCATGGTGCTCACGGAGCTGGGCATCAGCAACAAACCACGTGGAAGCAAGGCACGTTTGAGGCATTCAGCACCTGCAGTGGTGCGAAAGGTGCTTGGAGAACTGGATGCTGCGGAGTTCGCCAAGGTATCCGAACACACCGTTGTGACACGGGCCTGGAACTCTGTGTCGCATGCGAGATTTGTCAAGGTACAATCTGTGGTTTCTTCATTCAAGGCCACACAACCAGTAGGGTTTGCACGCCACGCCCCATCATAGAGTTCCACCTGATAACCTTGCAAGACGCAATCGTTTGTGGTTGGCCTCTCCCACGTAAGGTTTGCCATATCATGGCTGATGACCACAGCAGATGATAGCACCACATCAGATGGCCTTGGCAAGGTGGACATTGGAAAGCTGCCATTGCTCCATTCACTGTTGAGAGCCTGGTCACTGCACAGAATTCGGACACGAAAAGTGAGCTGTGTGTTGCTGGGCAACGAGGCCACCCGACAACTGGTATCACACATGCTCACAGCAGCACATGCTGCAGATTGCCAAGTACCAGCAACAACGGACCATTGCAGCTCAAAGGAGCTGAAACCACAATCAAAGAGAATTGGCGAGTTCCATTGCACCAACATCGAAGTCACCGTCGGAGAAGAGGCCCAAACTTCTGTGCTTGCAGCGCCCTTGGCATCGGTACTCACTGTTAGAGCGGTGTTGCCCCAGCTACCACTGACATCATCACAAACTTCCCGGACACGAAAGGAATGGCCCGTGTTGGATTGGAGACCACTCGCAATGCATGACGTCACGTTGCGTTCCACTTGATCACAAACCATCTGCCAGGTATCACTATTAGCGGGCCTGGTTTCCACCTGCCATGTGCTAGTGCTGCAATTGCTGGCATCGCTGGCATCCACCCAGGACACCGACATGCTGGAAGTTCCCAGGCTTGAAGCAGTTACAAACCTCGGTGCAGGCTTTTGTTTCAAACAAAGATCACCTTGAAGAGTGGTAAAACTCACTGTGGTAAATGGACCATTCGCCACTGGATCTGTGCAGTTCACCGCAACACGCACTTCGTAGGAGGTGTCACAAGTCAAACCCCTAATGCCACACGGCGTTGTCTGGACAGCTGGTTCAGCACAACTTAAAGCACTCCAGGAACCGAAGATTTCACGAAAGTCGATCAACCAAGAACTTATCACACAATCGTTGAACGAAGCCATATTCCACGAAAGGGTGCCACCTGCTGTGAAAATATCAGTCACTTGAAGATTTTGCACTGCTGGTGCTGGGACCGGTAGGGTCTGCATTGTCACGCTAGTCCATGGACTGTCAGCTTCTGAGCTGACACATTGCACCATCACCTCGACTTGAATTTCACGATTGGAAGGTAATCCACTGGCCACGCAAGAAGATTCACAGCTGCTGCTGAAGACACTGCAACCACTGGAACTTGACCAATTTCCTGCTCCCTCTCGCCAACGTACAATGTAGTCCTGGAAGCGACAATCGTTCAACGATGCTGCGGACCATTGGAGAGAGATGCTGCTACTGCTGATGTCCGTCGCCATCAAATTCCCTGGTGCCTGCGATGGAACCAGCAGGGTGCTGATGGATGACGATAAGGCCCAATGGCTGGACAAACTGCTCTCATCACACACTTCACGTACACGAAAGCTGTGATTCGTAGATGATTGGAGTCCCGTGACAGTACAGCTGGTGACATTACGAGTCAAGATGTTGCAACCTTGTGTTGCCACAAAAGTCGCCTGGTTTTCTGGTTGTGTCTGCACCTCCCACTGTAGAAAGCTGCAATTCGGCAGGGACTCACCAGCTTGCCATGTAAGATCTACTGTACTGGTGCTGGGCATTGAAGCTAAAACCAAGGATGGAGCCAAGGCCTTTGCACGACAACCAGAAACTAAAGGTGTTGCAAAATTCATCTCCACCGTGGAACTCGAACCAATGGTGCAAAGACCACGCACACGTGCACGAAACTGGGTGCCACAAGGTAAACCCTGCAGGAAGCAACCCGTAGCAGTGGGACTGGTGATGTTGCAGGCCCCTGCCACTTCCCAGTCTGTATTGGAATCTGTTTGTAGTTCCAACAGCCATTGCTGGAAAACACAGTCATATAAGGTGCCGGGGCTCCATGAGATAAAGGCTTGATAAGTGGAAATGAGAGATGCACCCACATTGGAAGGTGCTTCCATAGGCCTTCCTGGCATCAACACCTCTGACGTCGTGTTATACTCGCTATTCTGTTCCGTTGCCACGCACAGCACACGGCCGCGGAAGACAACCAAGCTCTGTGTAGGCAAAGCAGTGACATCACAGCCTAAAGCACAGCTACTTGACAAACCAGCCTCGCAGGTGTTCTGCCATTCCGCACCACCAGCCGCCAGCGCCCACTGGATCTGGTATCCTGAAAACATGCAATCATTCAACATGGGCGCAGACCAGGACAATTGTACCGTATCTGGGGATAGAACTACTGGAGTAATGCCTGGTGCTTCAGATGGCAAAACTGAGGTAGTTGCCAACGTCACATTGCTCCATTCGGAGTTCGTGCTACTGATGTTGCAATTCTCCTGAATCCTCATCTCGTAGGTTGTCCAAGATCTCAACCCAGTCACGGTGCACGTGGCGTTTTCACGTGGAGTCTCGGTGTCACAACCTCGACTTTCCCAATTGGCAGCACCCAAAATACGCAATTGTACCAGCCAAGCGTTAAAAAGGCAATCCATGGAAGCACCTGTCGTCCAGGTTAGCGTCACCATGCTGTTGCCCACTTCAGTAATCATCAACATTGTGGGTGCACCAGCAGGGTGCAAGCATTTGTCACCTGTCTGAGTTTTGAAGCTGCTTGTGCTGTACTCTCCAATGAGATTTGCCTCCTGACAAATGGCTGCTACCGCGACTTCGTAGTTGGTGTCACATTTCAAGTTCTGAATGAGACACTCTTCGGTGGTGCTGGAACCGCAGGTCACGGAAGTCCAAACGGCAAGACCTTCTTCGCGAATTTGGACAAACCATGAGTCAAAGGTACAATCAGGACCCAATGCGGTTGTATCCAGTGGATTCCAGCGATAAAGAACTTCAGTTTCATAGTTTACTGTCACGGGCATCAGCACTGGTGCACTGGGTGGTTGTCTTCCTGTAACTTGTTGTGGTGTCTCCGTCCAAGTGCTGTAGAACTCCTGATCCTGAGCCCCTACGAGCAAACACTTCACCCGTGCACGGGCGCGGAACGTTGAGAGCGAGGGCAATTGCTGAGCTACACAACTGGAACCACAGGAATCTCTCAATTGAGAGCATCCCATGGCGACATCCTGCCATGTAGAGTTGGAGCTGTTTTCTGCCAACAATTGTACCTGGTATTCCTGGAAAATGCAATCGTTCAGAGTTGGTACTGTCCATGAGACCTGGATGGAATCCCATGAGCTGCTCACTGCGGCGATCTCTACACTTCCCATAGCTTCAGCAGTCTGCAAGCAGCAATCACTGCTGTTGCATTGTGTACCAGCACAAAATTCTGGTGGGTTCTGTAAAGCAATGTATCCATCTGCGCAGCCCTTGCTCTGCGCCGAGATGTTCGTTCCATTGAGGAAATCAGAACATGTACCAGCATCCCAGCAACATTCCTGCGCAGTGCATCGTTCACCTTGACAACCATAGGGCAGCATCTCCTCATCCTTCAGCACTTGACCTTTAGGACATGGTGCGTACACGTCATTGCGACAAGTGATGCGCGAATCCTCCAACGCAATGGCAGAGGCATACTCAGACATCAAGATGCTGTTCCCAGCATAGATGAGAAGATGCGTATAGGGCTCCCCTGAAGTGTCCAGAGTCACGTTGATGTACCACTCATGGGCACTGTCCACGGACACCTCTGGACTCACCTGAACTTGCCCCTTGCCAGTGGAATTTTGTGCAACGTAAACGACAAAGTACTCTGTGACCGCCAGTGATCCTGGTTCCCACGTCACCAGACCAGCCAAATGTCCATAGAGGCCAGCCTCGTCAGTGAAGTGGATGGAGACTACTTGCGAAGAGGTGCCAGGAGGGGCAGTGATCAGTTCCTTAATCTCAATGGCCACGGGTACTGTTTGTTCTCCATACGAGTTCGCCAAATATGCCAGCAAGTGGTCACGGCCATACAGTCGGGTACCTGCTGGTATCTGGAACTGCGTTTCCAAGGAAAGGACATACCCCAACCACATACGACCCAAACCATCTGCTCGCATGGCCAACCAGAAATTCATTGAGGTGTACTTAGGTGCAGCATCCACTGGGATTTCTATCCTCACAGTTCCACTGATGATGTCCAATTCAGGCTCCTCATCAGTGAAGCTGATATTGAAAGCTACCTCTGGAACTCCTCCGCAATCATCCTGTAGGACTCCTCCCACCGGGATCTCTTTGGTAGGACTGACGATGCCCACTAACCACCCAAAGACACGAGAAGCATATTGAAAGTCTACGGGCACCGGAACAGAGCTAACAAGATCTATATTCACCGTTGGGAGACTGAGTCGGTTCGTACCTGCTAGATCTTCTGTGAAATCAATGCGCCAAGACGACAGAATGGTGATATCAAAATTCGCGCCAACGGTGATGTTCAAGGCACCACCCAAATAGCCACATCTTTTATCACTGTCAAAAAATATCACCGCTATGCCATCTGCCGGAACATTGTTACTCTGATCCTCCTCGGAAATAAACACCACAGGCAAGGTATCACCTTCATAGCCTGCATCATGCATAACTCTCCTGGACTCGGGCTGCAAATCTCTGGTGAGTTGATATTCATTGGCAATCTCCGTGTGTACCTGAATCACCATTAAGGGCTCGTCCCCACTGTAGTAGCCGGGTGCTGAACCCCATGGCCATGGAGGTATACGCTTCAATGGCCAAGGATTTCCAAATTCAAACAGGGTGGCTGGTGCAGCCACATCCACATTATTGTCCACGGATACAATTCCCATTCCCCGAGACAAATCGAAGATTTCAGCGTCGTAGTCCACTCCCAACCATGGCATAAAACTGTCCACATTGGTCATATTCTGTGGCAATGTCCAACTAATTGACCCACCAATTTCGCCAAAGTTGTCAGCGGTATCTACAACTATGACATTGCTCACGCCCTGATAATTCGCCTCGGTAATGAAGCCATAAAGAGAGAAAAATGTCAACCAGTAACTCATGGAACACCGATGGTTCCACCGAAATCTCAGGCCTGCGATTGAATGCGCGATCCAATGCGGAACGATCCTTTAAGGATGAGCCGCAAGCGGGGCGCCGAAGCAAAGCTCCGAAAGGCACTGAACAAATGGATGGCAAGGCAATGAACAAATG
>ERZ1738540.72-NODE-142-length-12629-cov-18.863369_pt1 | contig 12629 bp, 1 predicted proteins | sample MGYA00581725_ERZ1738540 | MGnify/ENA primary metagenome ERZ1738540 (study PRJEB40740, sample SAMEA7388098) | Antillogorgia elisabethae | biome: Marine coral reef biome; feature: Environment associated with an aquatic invertebrate; material: Seawater | host...
CGACACGTTTCTGGATGGATTCCGAAGAGCGGACTCAGACTCGATGCGTTTCACCAAGACCAACTAGTCATCTAACATACAGAGCAACGCGACACCGCGACGTACCCAATGCCCTTGATCCTCAACATCACTTGGCAGGTGGAAGTAGCAAACAAAGTTCGTAGAGTGACCTGTAGTTGCCAGCACACCCTTACGCAAAGAGGTCTTGTACAACGGGCAGGTATACCTTCCAGGTTGCTTGGAAACTTTCTGGTACGTCGCCTCTTCGACAACTTGGATATATGTCACAGGAAGTTCTTTGAACAACACCGCCTTTTCGGATTCGACCATCTTCACGCTTTGCAGATCCCAGCCAGCTCCCTGCAGGAAGAAACCGTGCACGTTGACACCAGCTTCTGGTTGCTGACACTTGAAAGGATCAGTACCATTAGTGGGTTCTTGCCAAAAGACCAAATCATCGATCGGGATCTTTGTTTTTCTTGCATGCACCTGCTTGGCACATGTCATGAAGCCTTGAGGGAAGTAAAAGCAAGGCACCCAGAAACTTGCTGGAGGACCATTCTTCAACCAACTTGCCATAAACTGAATGCGTTCCTCGAAATCACTGAACCAGGAGTTCAAAGGCTTCAGGCATGGATATGCCACCTCTCCCCAGTTGGGTGGAAGCTTCTGCAAGAGAAATGCATTGTACATATCCTCCAGCGCTGCTGACATCACTACCAATCCCTTGATGGCAGATCCCAATGTCACCAGAGTAGAACGAACACATTGGATCAACACGTTGAAGCGATCCATCTCCTGGCCATGGAAGACACCCAAGGAAACGATGCCGCCTTCGGGTGTCTTTTTGTACGTCTCTGCATGGGCCTCTTTTCGATTCATATTTTTGGGCACACGGCCCAGGAAGGCCTCTGCCATCTGCGCCACCAAGGTTTCTGGTCGAATACCATCGCCCGAGGCGATACGTGGTTGAACTGACAAAACGATGCCAAGGAACTGTCGTGCAGCCTCTGTCTGTGCTGTGATTTGTGCATTGGAATGGAGTCCAAACACCTGTGGATCTTCATCCATGGGCAATTTTCGCACATGTTCGCGCACCTCATCCAGTGATCCTTCATCAGGGCAGGTGTATTCATCCAATGGACTCAATTTGTATCCATCTTGCAGCACGCCCTCATTGAAGTATCTTTTCAGGAAAGCGCTAATAAGACGCACGTCCTTGTCATCTGTGACACGACCTCCATAATTCACCTCTGCAATGATGTACTTTAAAGTGATCCACGGCACGCCCGGTTGCGACTCCAAGTACATCTGGACCTGCTCACGAGAGACCTGGAAGTCACTGTCCATCCATTCGTAGGGAACGTTCCAACCAATGGGTCCAAACTTTCGTCGTTCCAGAATGGCCGCATGGAAGAAGGCCAATGCATACAAAAGTTTCTTATATTCTCTGGATTTGCTGCAACCTTCATAGGTCTCAGGAGTGATGTCCTGGAAGGTACGAGACAAGTTAGCCCGAAGACCCTTGGGAGGCTCGTTGGTGATCTTGATACCTCCTTGTAAGACAGGCACTGGGAAGCTGGGTGATGGCATCGATGTCAACCATAGGCGATACATATCATCAATCTTGTCAGGATCCTGCATCTCCTGGATCCTTTCCAATGTCGGCATCCAACTCGCTGCTAAATGGCAATTCTGCAAGCACACCCAATCACCTGTTTCTTGACCCAATTGGATGAGATTCGCTGCCTTCTGCCCTTGTCCCTGGCCCAGAGAAATGAAGTGCAAGCGCTCCTCGTATTCAAAGTCCCTGGCCAATTTCACCAAATAATCTGTTGGATCAGCACCTGCTGACAACACAAAGATCAACGGCATGGTTTTCTTGGAGTCCTTGAAGCAACCCACGAGGTCGAAATCGGGTGACACAATGTAGTGAGATCCCAATTCCGTGCTCACAAAATTGCGCACCACCAGTTGAAGAAAGTTTTCACGCAAAGCCTTAATGATCAACAGCCGCTGGAAAGGTGTCAATTTTGTGGCCCAATCACCTGGCATTTCTCGATTGGCCATGTTGTCATCCATGCCGAAATCTTCCCACTGCGGCGTGAACATCGCTTTTGCCAGACCTTCAAACACCTTGTTTCCAGCACTCATGGTGAGCTTTTCAAGAACCTGCACTTTCTTATAAACCACCGAGTTCATCCACTTTGGAGCTTCTCCCTCAAGGGATTTTTCCTCCACCACACCTTTGGCGGCCTCAAGACCTCGCAAAAAGAAGCTCCACTCCTCGTTGGTGATCTGCTGTTTCAACATAAACTGTGCGTGTACCTTGTGTCGAAGACAACGACTGCATACCATGAAGGCAAACAACAGCTTATGGTCCTCAAATAGACCCATGCAAATCTTGGTATAGATAAACTCTGTGAAATCCTTGATGATGATCTGAATGCGCTCTTGAACATCTTCACTTTTTGCGCTGGCAGCTAGTCGTTGCTCAAATAAACTGGCGAAGAATTGCAGACTGTATTGGTACATGGGATCAATGTTTGCCAAATCCGCCACCACGAAATACATGATGGAGGCTCTGGTAGCACAAGGTCGTAGAACTTCTGTCACCTCATCAATCTCCTTCATACTTTCTTCCGCAGAAGCCATACGTTCCTTGCAACCATCGCCTGTCTGTTTGGACTGATCCAAGGTCACGATCAAAGTGTCATCTGCTAATAGATCATCACCAGCCTCGCTCAGCAACTTCAAAATCAGCTGCTCAAGGCGATCCATTTCAGCCTTGTCCGCTGCAATTTGAACCACCAAATTGGCACGCAATTCCGCCAAATCTGGGTGTTCATTCTTCACCACGTCGGCCACCAGCTGATCCTCCAAGCCCAAGAGCGTGACGGTGAAGTTGATGACGGTCACCTTGATACAAATCTCTGGCAAGTAGTGTGGATTTGCCATCTTTGTCGTCACAAAGAAACGGAAGTCGTCATTGTAAGGCACATCTTCGCTTCCAAGTCTCAACAAGTACTGACCACCCTTCTTAAAGACCTGCTTCAAGAGGACAGGTTCCAATGAAGGATCCAAAACCTCTTCAACATTTTCCAACAGGACAGCATTGCCTTCACGGATGCAGTTCTCAACGGTGCGGAGGAAGTTGGGAGTAGAAAGCTTAATGATGCCCAAACCAGTGTCCTTCTTCATATTTCGAATCCAACGATTTCCTTGACCTTGAGGATCGATCATCAAGGGCCAACGGCGACCTCTTGTAACTAAAAGACCATTCTCCACTGAAAGGTCATCAGCGGGCAAGGACTTGATGTTCCATTCCCTGATCTCTGCTGGCTCACAGAGTGTATCTGCACACTTCCAACTGGGATCTGCTGTAAGACCAACTTCCTTAGCCTTTGACAACCAATGACTCGTCAACCTGGCTCGGAACTCGGCAGTGAAGGGACCAGCATAGGCAATAAACCCTGCAGCCAAGGCAATATCACCCATCACAAATTGGATGTTCTTTTCTAAGATCTTGCTGGCAGCATCCCAACGTACTGACTCATTCCCCAAGCCAGCAAGCAGCTTCTCTGCTCGACCCAGTTGAACCTTGCAGGTCTCCGCATCTTGTTCCAATTTCTCCGCCTTGGTCTTTGCTTTCGCTAATTGGCTCTGAAGCCCTGCCACGTTGTCTTGTACAGCTTTCAGTTCTGCCTTCTTTGCTGCCAACTTGGATTCTGCTGCCGCATTAGCATCCTCAGCTTCCTTCAGTTTTTCTTTCTTGGGCTCAATGGAGCGAGCCACCCGTGCATACACATCCATTGCACGAGTCCACATGCACAGTGACATGGCAGCAGCGGACACTTTCTTCACCTGGTCAGGCTGAAAGTCATCTCTTTTCACATACTTTTGGAGCTTCTGCGTGAGCTTGACATTGCCGGCTAAAGCATCCTTGTCGTAATCCTTGAGACTTTGGAGAAATCCAGTGTCGTTCATCAGTTTCTTGGCCTCGTCCCAACTCTCCTTGCGGTTCATCAGCAAGCAAACGGCACCCAGCACCGTTTCCACCAAAGGTGGGGGTTTGGCAAAGGATTTCACCTCTTGGATATCCTTCTTGTCCAAGGAGTCCAGTGCTTTGATGGCATTGTAATATTCAGGCAAAGCCTCATCCAGTTCCTTTTGACAATCATTCTTGATGGCGGTGGCAGTGGCAGCTGCCTCACCAGCTTCCTTCTCATCAATCTCACAGGATGCTTGCGCTTCCTTGGCCACTGCTTCCTCTTTGTCAACCTGAATGATCAGTGCTGCAGTGTCCTTCTTTCCTTGCTCAATGACTGGCTGTAGCTTGGTCAAATCTACCTTGAGTTTGTCCACCACGGTCTCTGTCTCTTTCAGTCGTTGTGCTCCAACCTTGTAGCGATTCAACTTGGTATCGAGTTCACCTTTCTTCATGCCCAACAAATCGGTAAAGAGCTTGATCAATTCCAAATATGACGTAGGTGTCATATACGTCTTGCGTCGAAGCTCATCAAAGAAGCGATCGGCCGCCTCGGAGGACGACGCATGGATGACGCAGGAAATCTGTGACAAAGCAGGGATGCTGGCATCCAATTCCAGCTCTTTGGGTGCTTCTCTATAGTACCTTTCCGCCACCGAGACCAACGCATCCTCAGGCCATGGATCATACCAGTCCACTGTAGCACAGTTGATGAGTGAAGGAAACTGTCGGCAGCGTGCTCGGAAACCCTCGCCCACGGGAGAGAACGCAAGAATGATGTGGAAACCTTCACGAACCACCTGGACGAAGTGTTGCCAAATGATATCTCTGGCCTCAACTTTTCCAGCCGCCTTGGCTAAGGGCCTGGTAAGGCCAATCACCTGTTCCACTTCATCTGGAGCGAAAAGGTTTGGCACCTCTCCAGTGTTCAGTATGTTGTTGATATCCTCCAAGAAGGTCTCCTTTACAATCTGCGTATCGGAGAAGAGGAAGGCCATACCCTTGCCCTCACCTTTCGTGACTTCCATCATCATGCGTTTCAGATCTTCTCTGAAATCATTCACACCGTAGGTTCGAGTGATCTCAATCGAGCTGCAATTGAACTCTGCCATGTGCGCAGCCATTCGCGCCATGCTCTTGCGACCCACACCGCTGACACCAACCAGTAAGGCGTTACCTCGAGGTTGTCGAATGATTCGAGCTGATCGTGCCAAGTGTTCTTGCGCATCCTTGAAGAAAACCAGGTTCATCTTGCTTGGGTTCATGCTGTTGTACTCCTCCAAGGCTTCTTCAAAGGTAATTTGCGTCTTCTCAGGATCAGTGGCCTGAACGTACGGCTTCTCATTCCGATCAAAGAAATCGCCGTACATCAAGTTCGCCAAACTTTCAACAGCCCAAGTGCTGTGGAGATGTTTCTCCAGGTTTTCTGTAAGACACTTATCAAACCAAGAACGGTCCTCCTTGTTGACCAAACGATCTCGAAATTGACGGCACGTTTCGTGAACCCAAAGCCTTGTCAAACTCTCCTGATCTGTGAGTTCAGTTCGAACGTGAACCATCAGCATGCCCTGTAACATCTTCGCGGGATCTCGCAAATTGAAGGTGTAGTGACATTTCACCGGTGTTGGCAGCAAATCTGCAATGATTCGGAAGAACATTTCGACACTGGCGGAGACCACTTTGTCCGCCATGTCCTGTAGCGATGGTTTCTTCACTCCAAGCCAGCCACCCAGGATGGAGCTCAAGATACGATGCATCGTGTCCTGGGGCAAAGCCGTCATCCAGATCATGTTGAAATGCCGCAGCAATCGCGGAGTCACAGGCATGCGACCACCACCAGGAGGACCACATGCAGCAATGAACTGTGTTTCTTGAACGCCCTTCCAAAAGAGCTTCTTTCGATCATAGAAACCTTTGTAGTCAATGACCTGTCTGAGCAGTTCAATGGGTGGCTGTGCCCCATATTTTTCCAACATGGGCATGTTGATGTCGTCAATGAAGAGCAGCATCGTCTTGCCAGCAGGTGCACCCAACAAGGTCTTTCGTTTGCGCTCCAAGGTATTCTCCAAAAAGTCCACCAAATTCGCTGAACTCGTCTGTGCCGAAAAGTTGGCCGAAGCCACTGCGAAGGCATCACCCGCGCTGCCCAAGAATTGTTGAATGCCCACAGATTTGCCCACACCCGTTTCCCCTGAGAACAGAACATGGTATCCTGCACCCATCAAATTCTCCACCAGCAAACGCTGCATCGTTGTCTCAACCGTTGGCACCAGGATGTTGAAGAATGGAACCTCCACGTCAAAGGTGAACTGCGGCACAATCTGGGAGACCGGGATGAAGCAGCCCTCCTCATCATTGACACAAAGAGTGTAGAGATCCTCATCGCCAACTTCCGGGCAGAAGGTCTGAAGCAAGTTCTTGAGGAAGTTCTGGAACTTCTTCCGGGAATCCTCATGCAGATTGGCACCCAAGGACCAAATGGCCGAGAAAGCGCAATAGATTCGTGCCAGAACCTTCTCCTGCTTGTTCTCAGTTCCCTTGCCTCCTTCCTCGAGTTTGAAGCCATGCTGTGGTGAAATGAAGGTGGTGAGCATCCTCAAGAAGGAAGCCACCAGGTTGGTATCCACTGAAGGAATCCCGGGAGCTTCCAAACACTCCTCTCTGAGGAAAGGTAGAGCTTTGTCACAAATATCAATGACCCACTTCTTCAACGACTCGCTGTGTGCTGGGAACTTTTTCTTGAAGTTCTCGGCCCAACTTTGAACTAGAGGCTTCCATCCCAAATGCACAGGCTCCAAATAGACCATGCCACAACGACTGATCGTCGCGGGTGAGGCCACCTTCAAATCTTGCACTTCAAACATCATCGTCATGGTAGGAGGCAACTTGATTCGTTCTCCATTCGCCAGGCATAGCATTTTGTTATCGTCCAAGACTGTATTCATGTTTTCGATCCAGATGGCATCCACAGGTCCATCAAAAAGCACCCATTTCTTGTTGTCTGACGTATCACTAACCGCTTCTCGAACCAAGAGTGCCACTAAGCCATCAGTCCATTCCCCTGTGTTGATGTTGGAGAAGCCGTATAACTCCTCCATGGTGATGCTCTTGGGATTCAAGGAGAAAGTCTTGGTGACTTGATGTGCAGGATCAGGGGAGTCGTCCTGGCGTAGCTTGGATAAGGCCTTTGCCAGGACCTGAATCTTCGTGGATTTTCCAATGAAGCTGTTGCCCACCACCATGACTCCATGACGCACCAGTTGAGTCTCAAGAAGTTGAATGATTTTGCCCACAAAGTTGGGAACCACCTGCAATTTGGCAATACGCAGCTGATTTTCGATCTCCTTTTGCAGGCTACCATAGTCCACATATGGTACATCAGCTTCTGGATAAAGGTCACTGATGATGCCAAAGAAGAGTGGCAAGTCAAATGACAGGAACTTAGGCACATTCGAATCTCGTAGTGCACGGATCAAGGTGACATCCTCCACCAACGTTGGGTACTTGCGTTTGAGCTGTCCAGCCATCACCAAGACAGACTTTACTGCACGCATGCCGAAGTCATAGTGATCCTGCTTGGACAGCTGCTCACTGCTCAAACTGTACAGGTTCACCATCTTTCGCGCCAACGCAGTTGCTCGACCAAAGCCCTCTGAATAGAGGATGATCTCTGCAATGAGGCAGTAATCTGGCACCATCATAGCCACCGGACGGAACAAGGATTTCAAGTTGTCCGGAAGCTCAGCACGGCCCGCATAGCCCGGGTTCATGGTGATGAAGACTCCAAAACGTGGGTTCAAAGGGATCTCGCGGCCAACAAACTCAAAGGTCTCCTTCCGCGCGCGGATGGCATGGGTCACTGTCAACATCTGCTGGGCAATCACACTTAGCACTTCCACCTGAATTCGATTGAATTCATCGAAGCAAGCCCAGGCGCCGGCCTGTGCCAAACCACTGAAGAAACGGCCCATGATCTTGTAGTCCAAGCCATCTGAGCAATTGAAGACAATCACCGGAACGGCCAAGGCTTTTCCCAAATCCTTGGTGGTCTCTGTTTTGCCTGTTCCCGCAGGGCCGGCAGGTGCACCTCCATAGTTCAAGTGAATGGCACCGGTAAGGGTCATGTAACACTTGTCGGTGAGGGGCGTCACCACCAAACGTGGGGTGTTCCCCAAGTATTCGAAGGAGTACCTGATATTGGCGATGGTTTGCTTCACTATACAGGTATCATTGGCCTTGGTACCATCCGACATCAAAACATCTTCCGTGGCCCAATAATAGCGAAGCTGTTTGCTCCAATCAAAGTCATTCACGGACCTGCATTTGGCAGCTTCAATCTGCTCTAAGACAGAGATACCATGCACATCCAAGACAATGAGGGCACCCATCAAAACCCGCTGCAACTTGGTCAAATCCAAGCGCACCAATTCCACACTGTGCTCCAGCTGCTTGTTGGTAAAGGCGATATTTCTCTTCATCGCCTCGGCATCACCAGCCTCCACTTGGTTCAAAGCATCTTCAGCGCAACTTGTCCACATGATCTGATCCACTGCCAAAGCCGATTGAGCTGGGAAGGGTCCGAAGAGCCAGTCCTTTCGGACGATTCCATCCTCTGGATATTCACCAAGTGCTGCCTTGGTCACGGCATGAAGACTTTCGACCATGCGGACTTCGATGTCGCCCAACCATTTCTCCACCGGGCTGCCGGAAGTGACCACGGGAGATGTGAAATGGACCTTCTCTTTGATCATATCATTGAAGTCCAGGATATCCTTCTTCTTTTCCTCGGTAAAGGTGACAAAGCTGATGTTGTCGAAGCATTTGCAGAGATGTTCCTGGACAGCCTCCGGATTCCTGGTCTGAGACATGATACTCAACAACTCATCATCCGACAGGAAGTAGAATCGCGGGAAGGCCGCGCGCTTGGTTTCCAAGTAGGCCTCAAGACTCTTTTGAATTTGGTCCAGGGTCTCGTTGGCATTGCGCAAGCCCTCCAAGAGTTTGGGGATGTGAAGCGCTTCCATGGCCTTGTTGTAGGATTGGCGCACCTTTTTGAACCAATCCTTCCACATCTTATCCACAGTTTTGAACTTGGCACTCTCTGTAGGAAGCTGACGTTGAATATCCTCGGCTGAGAAGATGCTTTCCAAGTACATCCAAGCACGTTGCACCTGCAACCATTCATCAAGGGTATCACTCGCCAACTTGATCTTCTGTTCCCAGATCTCCACACTATGACGGATGTCGCGTACAAAGCGTGACCCCATCATGGTCTGAATCTGGACAGAATGGTCCTCCAATTGGGTGATGATGTCACCGACATCCCCCAAGATCCACTGCTCCCGGCGATGCTGCTGGATTGGAAGGATCAAATCAGCCCATGCATCCACCACCTTTTGAAGTTGTTGTTCCAAGGCAAATTCGCCGCTGGCAATGCCACTGATCTCAGAAATGAACTCCTTCTTCTCGAAGACCTTGTGCTGCATCAGTTGGTTCAAAGTCACTTGCTGGGAAGATGGATGCTTCCAATCAATCTCCTGCTTGATCTTGGCATGATGCCGATCCCTCATAGCAGGATTGCCCAAATCCAGGATACAGGGCATATTGCTCTTCACTTCATCAATCTGTGCCCTGATGTCCTGTGCAACCTTATCACCTTCCAATGCTCGCGTGAGTTGATAGGCAGTTTTGGAGAATTCCATGACCTTCTTGTTCATCTCCTCTGCGTTGAAGCGTGAGTGTTCATCTTTCCGCCAGATATCATCTTTCTTCCAGGCATCATATTGGTTCTTCCAATCACCCGCTAAAGTCCAGAGCCGTGATTTTTCACCAAAGAGCTGTTTTGCCTTCTCCACCTCGGCAAACTCAAAGGGTACAGGAACATACAAGAGCGCCTGATATTCGTTGTAGTTCAGGGCCTTCTCTTCAAGTTTTGTCACTGAAGCCTGGATAGCGCCAAGCTCTTCCAACACAATTTCGGGTGTCATCAAGTTGCCCTGCGTCACGAAGCACCCAGAGCGCAACTGCTCCACGATCTTCTTTGCATCTTCCTCTGCCAATTGAGAGACTTGATTCAGATTCTCCACTTGTTCATCCGACTTCTCACGAATGTAAGCATCGGCCTCATTGAGCTTGCGGTCCGCAAACTCGCTTCCCTTGGCTTGCAGAAACTCCAAGTTTTCCAGCTCCGTACCACCGAGTCGGACGTTGTACTGCCGCAAGAGTTGATACATCGACTCCACCTCTTCACGGGCTTCTTCCAACTCCTGCTCTTGGGTCTTGATCTCATTAAAGGCCTTGATATAGTCTGCAAACGCTGTCAAAGTGGTGGGACGAACATCCAAGGCCTTATTGGCTTGGTCAAAGCGCCGTTTTGCCACTTCACACTTCTTTCGCGCGATGTCTTCCAAAGCTCTCTTCATAGCCGTCAATCCCTCCTTAGGGATAGGCTGAAGACTCTCACGCAAATTGCTGCCGTTGATCATGATGATTCCAACATGGTGATGTTGTTTGTACTTGTCGAGGTCAGACTGGAAATCTCTCATCAAACTCATCTCAGAGGCCAAATCCTGCGCAGAAGCTGCCGCCACATAGGCTTTCTCATCCCAATTGTTGCCATAGTCGTGGATACGACGGAAGGTCTCGAAGTGCTTGTCGGAGTATTTCTGTGCAGTGTTGATGTCTGCCTGAATCCTCTCGCGTACAGCTGCTGTGTAGTGATTGAACTGCCAATTGTTGTTCAGGATACTTTCCACCGTTTGAGAATTGGCCACTGCATTTGCCAAGTGTTTTGCGTAATGTGCTTCACTCAACAAGGAGGGAATGCCATTCACCACCTGGACACTGGCACGCCAAAGTTTGAAGAGCATCTCATCGAAATCTTCCAGACATGGATCAAAGACCATGTTTTTCTCACCAAAGGCCACAAAGATGGAAAACATCTTGCTACCACCATCCACGCGTTGAAAGAAGTCCATCGCTGCGTTGATCACCACCTTGGCCAAGCAAGCCTGGAACATATAGTCCACCAATCTCATACAGTCACCAAGCATATTCTTATCGTGAACGGCCAAACGATGTCTTCGCGCATTGTCGGAAGCTTCCTTCTTCTCCTGCACCATGGACTTCATTCGTGGCCTCCCGGCTTGCAACTCTTGTGTCTGTGGCTCAGTCGACTGGCTGACGGCACTCACCAACTTATCCAAGGCGGCTACGATCTGATTGTGCAGTTCTTCCAACTCCTTTTGAGTTCCAGTGGCACCAGTAGAGGATCGCACAGATGCCTGTTCCTTTTCAAAGTTTGCCAGGTCATAGGTGTTGGAACCGATGTTCAGAACCTTCACAGATTCGACCTCGTGCATCAAGGATTGGATCTTCACCAAAGGATTCACAAAGAGCGGCTTCGACAGAAACAACCGCCTCACCAAAAGTTTCCGCGCATGGCAGTATGTGGTGAAGCGACTATGTTGTTTCCAACGGCCAAAGACCTTGCCATGGATGTAGTACTTGAAGAAATTCATGGACGTCAGCACGTTGTACATGAGGCATTGATGCATCCAATCCCCAAGGGACATATGCTCGCTCTGTTGACCAGGACACACATGCACCACCCCGGTGGCCGAAATGGTAAAGTGCTCCCCAAGCTTTGCTGCTGTGGACACCGTCGATCCTTCCATGAGCTCTGAAATCACTTCAAGATCATAGGGTCTGAATGCTGGATCCACATTCTCTTTCCGCTTGCAGTACACAAACTTCACCGAGGAGTTGGATCCATTCTTGGCAAAGAAGGCAATGACGTCCTCGCCCGTGTGAAGCTTTGCCAGCTCGCGTTTCAACATCGCCTCCTCATCCCACTCTTCGTCAGGCTGTCCTTGCAAGAGGTCCTCTGCCGCAGTCATCGCCATGTCGTTCACAGGAGTACCGGCGCTTTCACCTAGTGGTACTGATTCTTCACCCTCTGCCTCCTCCGTCTTTGTGACCTTCGGAGAGTACATAGCTCGGATCTGCAACAAGTGCGGCGGAACTGTCTCCACTGGGGATGCCTCCTCCTCGGTATTCAAGGCTGCAGCACCAGACGCAGGAACTGGACCTGTCGAAGTATCTGCCTCGCGACCACGAAGGCAGTAGCTAGACAGCTCCTCCTGATCCAGGGAGAAGATTTGAGAGTCAAGTCTTAGAGAACTCCGCACTTGGTGGCCACGTGACTCAGATAGCGACCTGCTCAGAGATTGGCTCTGTGAGCGCAGTTCACCCGTGTTCGGGTAGGACGTTGAGGTTTGAGAGATGGTTGACGGCAAGTTGGGAGCCATCATTGCCCCTGCTCGACCAGCTAGGCGGGTGTCCCATGTCTTCAGCTTTGCTGAAGGTTGAAGCTTGGCCAAGCGCAAAGTGCTATACTCCGCGCTGGGCTGCAGCTGTGGGAGCTTCACAACCTTTGGAGAGTTTGTAGCTCCTGTTGGCATCTCTGGTCCACCTGTCGATCTCACCTTTGGGGCCGGCATGAAAGGACCACGTCAAAGGACGTGACGAATCGTCCGTGTTGTTTTCTTGGTTGCGGGTTGCTCAAATGGCACGAACGAATCACGACCGTGTAGGAACTGTGTTCTGGCAAGGAATCGCTTACCAACAGAACTTGAAGCAC
>ERZ1738540.77-NODE-152-length-12356-cov-127.441021_pt1 | contig 12356 bp, 2 predicted proteins | sample MGYA00581725_ERZ1738540 | MGnify/ENA primary metagenome ERZ1738540 (study PRJEB40740, sample SAMEA7388098) | Antillogorgia elisabethae | biome: Marine coral reef biome; feature: Environment associated with an aquatic invertebrate; material: Seawater | host...
GATGTTGTCCAGTCGATTGTGTCGTGGGCAGCTGGGGGTCCTGGGGACAATGCAACGCCGCGTGCGAAAAGACTGGAATGAGGACGCGAACCAGACCAATCACAACGCAGTCATCCTGTGGTGGAACAGGGTGTCCAAGCACAACCAGTAGTAAACCGTGTACCGGTCCATGTTGTCCTCGTGACTGCGCGCTGTCCTCGTGGACAACGTGGAGCAAATGTTCCTCATCAAGCTGTGCGACAAATAGTGGAACGCAGACAAGATCACGACGTGTGACGACTCCGGCTTCCTGTGGTGGGACGTGTACATCGTCTAAAACAGCCAGTCAAATATGTACTCCAATACCAGTAACATGTCAGACGAGTGCGTGGAGCAGTTGGCGCGCTTGTGTTGCTACAAACGGCAGATGCGGGGCAGGCACTCAGACACGCACGAGGACAATAACTCGTCAAAGTTACTGCAGTTCACCATGTCCAGCTACGTCACAACAACGTAGTTGTGTACATAGTTGTTGCCCTGTCAATTGTCAGATGAACAGTTGGAGCGCATGGTCTTCTTGTTCTACCACATGTGGAACAGGTACTTCAGACCGGACTCGTACAGTAAGAACCCAACCCAGCTGTGGAGGACAAGCCTGTGGCAGTCTAAGTGAAAGTAAAGTGTGCACACAACATATCAATCGTGACTGTCAAATGGGAGCATGGACTTCTTGGTCTGTATGTGACAATGGTTGTGGCCAAGGACGGCAACGAAAAACCCGAAGAATTACACAACAACCTGTGTGCCGTGGAAGTAAATGTGGGCCCCTTGAGGCGTTTAAAGTCTGCACTGATTACAGGAATAACCGAGACTGTCAGGTTGGTCAGTGGTCATCATGGGGTAACTGTGATCAGAAATGTGCAATTGGGAGCAAAGGGAGGACAAGAGTGATCACGCAGAACCAACAGTGTCGAGGAAGAGCGTGTCCTGCGCTACAGGAAACTGCCCAGTGTGGCTCACCGAACAATGGTTGTCAGCATAAATGTACAAACGGTGTTTGCTCTTGTAATGCCGGGTACAATTTGTCTGGAAGCAAGCACTGCATCCCAAAGGATTGTGGGAACCTTACGTTGACTTATTGTGCACCAGGTACCAAGTTGGGCACAACATGTAAACATGCTATAGTATCATGTCCTAACAATCAGACCACGTACCCAGTGTCATGTTCAGTGGTCTGCCCCAGTACTTACGCTCTCAAAGGCGTCAGCAGTGTCGCATGTACAACAGCTGGTACGTGGACCTCTACATCCGCAACGTACTGTCGCAGAATCAATGACCCGCCAACTCAGATCGTGCTCTCAGGATCTCACAGTGTTTTGGAAAACAGTCCTCGAAACTCGCTTATCGGAGCGCTAACTTCGGTGGACCCGAACCCCCGTGATTCACACACGTATAGTTTGATATCCGGGGGAGAGGGAAAGTTTGCAATCATTGGAGATAAATTGTATACCACTGTTGTTTTGGACTACGAGACAATGAATAAACGGTATGCTTTAACAATCCGAAGCACAGATAACGGTAATCCTTCGTTATTTATGGAGAAAGTGATTACGATCACCTTAAACGATGTAAATGAAAGACCCTCTTCTATTCAGTTGTCTAGTCAACAGATGGCAGAAAATTCGGACATTGACACAGTTGTAGGCGTGCTCTCGACCACCGACCAGGACACTAGCCAATCACATTCCTACAAGTTAACTGACTCTGCTTCTGGTCGCTTTAGAATTGATGGAAAGACTCTAAAGGTGGCCATTAACAATAGTGACTGTCTTCAAAATGGCGGAGAGTTTTGCAAATTCAACTACGAACAACAGCGTTCCTTGCAAATTACTGTTCGAAGTACAGACAACGGGAGTCCTGCATTATCCATTAATGCCACTCTTACAATTACTCTCACGGACGTCAACGATCAACCTCGAAAACTTCACTTAAGTGGAAACACTGTCAAGGAAAATGCGACCAGGGGGGAGCGAATTGGGAAATTTTCAGCTCATGATGAAGACAAGGGACAAAATGTGTCTTATTACCTTTCTGATAATGATCATGGGAGATTTGCTGTTAGTTCTGATGGATATTTGACCAAGGTTTTGGCTACTAATTATGAGCATAACAAGACTCACACTGTAACTGCTGTGGTGCAAGATAACGGTAATCCAGTGAAAAAGATGGAAAAGTCGTTTCTGATTGAGGTGTTAGATGTGAATGAGCCCCCGGTCAACGTTCATTTCACTGACCAGGGTGGTCAGTTGTCGTTCTCACAGGACCATGCGCAAGTGAATGAATCCTGTGCTCCCGATACTGTTGTGGGGACCTTAAGTGCAACAGATGTCGATCAATCGCAGAACCTTACTTTCAAATTGGACATCAATCCTTTACAGTCGTTTTCGCTAACACCGGCAGTTTGTACCCATGCGAACAATACCATATGTACTGCAAAAGTGAAAGTCAAAGGCCGTTTAGACCACGAGGTTACTCCAGTTTTAGAAATCTCAGTCAGAATTACCGATCAACATGGTTTGTTTATCATTCAAAACTTTAACATTACTGTTAGAGATAACAATGACCAGCCGAGAAATATTACAATCTCTGGAGGCCTGGGCGCTAATGTTGCTGAGAACAGCCCCGGCGCGTTTATTGGGGAACTGGTGACGAGCGACGAGGATAGAAATCAGAGTCACAGTTATAATCTACTAAGCAACTCGAACCTTTTCGAGGTTAAACGTCGAAGATTTTTGTACCTCAAGAATACACCCTTGGACTTCGAACAGAAAAATAGATATGTTGTCGTGGTAACATCGACCGATAACGGTTCTCCCCCAATGACGTCAGTGAGCCAATTATTCACTGTTCACGTGACAGACATAAACGAAGCTCCGGTTTTGATATCTCTTAGTAATGTGATTATACCGGAGAATAGCGCCACGGGAACAATTATTGGGAATTTAACTATCACTGATCCTGATAACTTCGGCAACTTTTCATCAAGACAAGCTCATATTTGTCGGTTAACCGATTCGGCTGGCGGGAAATTTCAAATCCTTTTAAAGAATGGACAAAATTTGCTTACACAGGCTGTGAACTTGTTAAACTACGAGCAAGCCGCTTCCCATAAGATTTCAGTACTGTGTACAGACCCTGGTGGCTTGAGTAACGAAACAGATTTCAATGTCATCGTGAGCGATGTAAATGAGGCACCACTTAAAGTAGCTCTGTCCAAGACCGAAATTTCGGAGAATAATGGGTCAGCCGTTGTAGGCTACCTTACGACGCAAGATCCAGATAACGTAAACAACCAATCAAAACAGAGCTTCAAGTATACTTTGAGGTCTGTTGGGACTACTCCATTCGAAATTAGTGGAAATGTTTTGAGTTCGACGAGGAGTCTGAATTATGAGAACGCGAGGTCCTGGGTCGTTGTAGTGCGGGCTCAAGATAGTGGCAGTTCGCCGTTATATCGTGATGAGCGTTTTGTCATCGATGTGGTGGATGAAAATGATAGGCCTTCTGCAATACAGCTGTCGAACGTACAAATTAAAGAGAACAGCGGAGTAGATACTAGTGTTGGTAACCTAGCAACGAGTGACGAAGATACTGGGCAAAATCATACGTACCGGTTGATGGACAGTGCTGATGGTCGCTTTAAGATTGATGGACGTGTATTGAAGGTCGCGATATCAAATGTGCTTTGTCTTCGACGAGGTGGTACTTCATGTCTGCTAAACTTTGAGGCTCAAGCAAATTATAGCATCACTATCAGAACTGCAGATAATGGCATTCCCGCCAAAAGTTTCGACCAAACGTTCACCATCTACCTTAACGATGAGAACGATCGACCACGTGACCTCAGCTTAACCAATGACGTGATATTTGAGAATGCGACTTTAGGAACCATGATCGGTTCGTTCACAGCACGTGACGAAGATCGTGCACAAAAATTAAGCTTTTTATTGGTCAATGACGATGGCGGAAGATTTGCTTTGAACGGTGATAAGTTGGTCACGGCAAAGTCGCTCGATCATGAGGCTGACAAAAGACATGTTATCACCATGGCTGTTGTTGATAATGGTTACAATGCATTAAAGCTTGAACGAAATTTCACCATTGAAGTATTGAACATTAACGAGGCCCCTATCGCTGTTAACTTTACTGATGCCCAGTCCCCGGAAGTGTTTGAAAATACCACGACCGGAAGTGTCTTGGGTTCACTCCTCGCTCTGGATTCTGATGCTAATCAAGATCTCAAATTTTCACTGGACGACGATTCTCAAGGCGAATTCTCCCTCGACCCCTCGGGATCAGCATGCAAATCACTTCCCGATGACCAGAATAAAACAAAATGCACCACAAAACTATTGTTGTCGAAGCCTCTAAATTACGAGATGAATACTCAGCGACTGATCTCAGTTCGCGTTACAGACACTCATGGGTTATTCCGTGTGCAGAAATTCACTATCAACGTACTTGATTGCAACGATGCGCCCACGAACATCTTGTTAGGTGGCAGTGTGACAGCGGTTGTTCGTGAAAATTCTGACGGTGCGTTTGTTGGGGAACTAAGAACAATAGACGAAGACCGTTCGCAAAATTGGACCTATTATCTACTCAATGATTTTCGATTGTTCAAGGTTGTCGGTAAATATATTTACATCAACGAAGGGTCCCATTTGAACTACGAGGCCAATTCCACGTATATTCTTACCGTGAAATCGCTCGACAATGGAGTGCCAGCTTACGGAATCTCACGACACTTCGCGATCGTGGTCGCGGACGTCAACGAAGTCCCAACGAAGATAACATTATCCAATAATGAAATATCCGAAAATTCGTCGCCAGGAACAGCGATAGCCAACCTTACTGTGGATGACCCGGATAACCTGGTTACGCAAAGACAGACCCATTCTTGTTCTGTAATTGGCCAAAATAAGTTGAGGATCGATTCTGGAAGACTGGTAAACAGTGTGGCGCTAGATTTTGAAAGGACACCGTTTGTTAACGTTTCCATAGAATGTGTAGACTCTGGATCTCCCACGCTGAAATACAGGGAAGATTTTACTGTGATTGTCAAGGATGAAAACGAAGCACCGAGTGATATTATTTTGTCAAGCTTCGTTGTTCTCGAGAACCAAAATAGTGGAGTCATTGCAACGATTTCTACTATCGATCCCGACAATGAATTCGACAACACCCGACAGAATTTTTCATGTCGGCTGGTCTCGGTACCAAGCAATGATTTTCCATTTAAAATTGAGGGACAAAATTTAACCACAACACGACCCTTAGACCATGAAGCTAAATCATCGTGGAATATTACCATACAGTCTCGAGATAACGGAAACCCTGGCATGGGAGTGAATCGCAGTTTTATCATTTCTGTTCAAGATATTAACGAGGCTCCGTCGAATATTTTTCTGTCTCCCAACAATATGGCTGAAAATCCCGAAGAAGGGCAATTGGTTGGCACACTAAATGCGAGCGACGAAGACTTTGGCCAGACACATACTTTCACGTTGTTAGATAGCGCTTCTGGTAGATTTAAGCTGATTAACAACTCTGAAATAAGAACAGCTATTTCAAACACCGACTGTCGAAAACATGGCGGGAAGAGCTGCCATTTCAATTACGAAGCCGAGAAAGTTTTGACAATACGTGTGCGCGCTATGGACGACGGGACGCCCAGGCTGCAAAAAACCATGGATATTAATATCACACTTGATGACGTCAACGACCAGCCACGTGACCTCTCGCTGTCAAAGTCGTGGGTTGATGAAAATGTTGCTGTAAACACGACTGTTGGTGTTTTCGCGGCTACTGACGAAGACAATGATACGCTGAAGTATAGTTTAGTTGAGCCCGGCCATGGTCCGTTTGAAGTCGAGGATAACGGTACCTTGTTCGTGGCTAAGTCAGTCAATCATGAGGAGTCAAGTACTGAACACGTGAAAGTGAAAGTCGCTGACAATGGGAATCCGTCAAAGTCTATGGAGACATGGTTCACGATTGTCATTAAGGATGTTGGGGATATTCCGTTTAACATGAGTTTAACTTCGTCTGCCGGACAGCAATCGTATCCCGACGACCATCCGAAAGTTAACGAAAATTCTGCAATTGGGACAACGGTGGGGACCTTAGTATCACTGGATCAAGATGCCGGGGATAATTTGAGATTTACTCTAGACGATGATGCTGGTGGCCGATTTTCGATCAACAGCACCGTAGATTGTCACAACGAAACTTCAGACCCTAACGTCAAAACTGTATGCTCAACCAAACTTCTTGTTAACGGAAGCCTCGATTATGAAGATGTGCCAAGCCATGAAATCATTGTAGAAGTCTCCGATGGCAACCATACTATTGTTAGTAACTTCACGGTTAGCCTAATAGATCAAAATGACTCACCACAAAATGTGACCATACAGGGATCTTTAACCTGTCGGGTAAAAGAGAACGCGAACGATCAACTTATTGGGGAACTGGTCACTAGCGACCAAGATGCGTCCCAGTCCCATGTGTATTCTTTAAATGATGCGAGATATGCCATAAAAGGAAGTAAACTATACACGTCATCAGAGGCGAATTTCAATTACGAAGAGCAGCAAGAGTTTAGAATTATGGTAACGTCAACAGATAGTGGTAGACCACAGCTCAGTGTACAGCAGAATTTAACCATTGTGATCGAGGACGTTAACGAGCCGCCAAATAATATAACCCTGAGTAGCTCGAGTATTCAGGAGAACAGTCAACAAGGAACGTTCGTTGCTAATATTACCATTGACGACCCTGATAACCACGGCCCGAAAGGCGTCTGGCAAACCCACACTTGTCAGCTGGTCGATTCGGCACAAAATCGCTTCAAGATCGCTGGTAATTCCAACACACTACTGGTATCTTCCGGGAACCTAAACTACGAGTCATCTAGCAGTCAAATTGTTATAATACAATGCAGTGATTCCAGTTCAAAACCGTTATCCATTCAGAAATCATTCCAGATTCAAATTGTTGACGTCAATGAAAGACCGCAGCGAATTACGTTGTCAAATGCCGTGGTGCCAGAGAACGGGGGTCCTTTGTTCGTAGGGGAGTTAAGTACCCAAGACCCGGACAACGCGCAGTCTTTTAATTATTCCTTGGTGTCAGCTAGTGGGGAAAATGTGTTGTATATCGAAGGGAGCCTACTAAAGACAAACGCAAGTTTGGATTACGAGGAGAGAGATTTATGGGATTTGAAAATCATATCCGTTGACCAAGGAGGTCTCAGCACTTCTCAAGACTTCAGGATCACTGTAACAGACACAAATGATCAACCGACCGATATTTTGACAAGCAGACCGTTGGCAGTGTCCGAAAACAGTAACTTGGGCTCATCTATTGCTGTATTTACTGCAGTGGATGAAGACGCTGGTCAAACACATCGCTTTCTCATAACCAACATTAGCGCATCTGGTTACGGCTCTAGTCTTGCTGGATATCAGACAGCATTTGAGTTAGACCTAACATCCCGGAAACTTATAGTAGCGTCTGATATCGACTACGAGACTGTCACACAGTTCAGCCTAGGGATAATGACGCAAGACAGTGGATACCCACAATTCACCTTCAACAAAACCTTTATCCTTGATGTCCTCGATATCAACGAACCACCAAGTGATTTAACCTTGGATAACTCTCAGATAGCAGAGAACAGTCCAAAAGATTCCTTTGTTGGTAATCTCAGTGTTAAGGATCCAGATAACGTCAATGGAGACAAACAATTTTATACCTGTGAAGTCCTAAACGATGTGCCTTTCAAGGTTTCACAAATGCAGCTTCTTGTGGCAGAGGCAGTCTTGGATTTTGAAAACCGACGGGATTATTCTGTTAAGGTCAATTGTACTCAGACAGGCAACTCAGCATTTTACATCTATCGAAGTTTTCCAGTAGAAGTGACAGACGTGAACGAGGCTCCGTATGATCTCCTGATTTCAAATGGAACTTCCGTTAAAGAAAATGAACCTGTTAACACGCCTGTAGGAACCTTGCGTGCGTCAGATCAAGATTCCAAAGACACCATTACGTTTGAATTTGCTGATGGTAGCGATGACTCGTCGAATTTTTCCATTAACGGATCAAGTTTGCTGACGTCAGCAAGTTTTAATTACGAAGAGAAGAGCAGCTACCTTATCAATGTGGTCGCCAAGGATGATGGGACACCCTCTCTGAATGAAACTAAACAATTCGAGGTCAAGATCATTGATAGAAATGACCAACCAGTTCGGATTCGATTCAGCTCCTCAGGGGTAGAAGAAAATGCCGTTAAGGGAACACGTATAGGAAACTTTATAACAGATGACCAAGACAAAAATGACACCCATTTTTATACATTGCTTGATCATACTTTTACGTTCTACATTGATGGTGACGAGTTAAAGGTAAAGGATTCAGACCGCCTTGATTATGAAAAGGAGACAAAAGTTGTAATTCTTGTACGCACGACTGACAATGGAGCTCCGCCCTTGTCGATTCAGACAAACATTACAGTGACAATACTTGATTCGAACGATAAACCGTCTGCTGTCAATTCTAACTCCACATTATCTGTTGATGAGAACACTCAAGGAAATACTTCTATTTTATTTGAAGTCCGTGACAGCGATGTCAATCAATCTCACACTTGTCATGTTGAGGACTCTGAGTTCTTTTACATCAATAACACAGATGGTCAGTCAGTTCTTTGGGTGAACAGGAGTGCCGCACTTGATTATGAAAAGAATGCCAAGATTTCAATTATAGTAAATTGTTCCGACAATGGAGATCCTCCATTAAGTATCGCAAGGACATTTGATATTACGATTAACGACGTGAACGAGGCGCCTGTTGATATCTTCTTGAACGGCTCGCATGAGGTGGATGAGATCGTCTATTTCAACTATTCTCTTGGTGATTTGATTTGCATTGACCCTGATCAAAATCAAACATGCTCTTTCCAAGTTCTCGGGGAATACAACGATACGTTTAATGTAAAAACGGGTGAAAATCTTTTGACGGTGGTCTCCAACGCAAAACTGGACTATGAAAAATTGGATTCTCCCAATATAAGCGTAACCATAGAAGCAACAGATGATGGCGATCCAAGACTGTCATTGATCAAAAAGTTAAGTATAACGGTAGATGAAACGAACGAAGGGGCGAGCGATATAAGTTTAAAGCCCGACAACATAGTACTGAAAGAAACTTCACTTGCAGGGACAAATATAAGTGAACTAACTTGCAACAATCCAGAAAAATGGCAGACACTGCATTACGAGTTACTTTCGTACCAAAATATTTTCAAAATTGTTAAAGCGCCTTATAACGCCAGTTTCGATCCTCCCATTTTAACGACTTCTGGAGTGAAGCAGGGCACTTTCGCGTTATACAAATCATTTTTATTTTTGAACGAGACCTTCCCCAATTACGATATTAGCGCGAATTATGATATTTTGGTCGGTGTCACTGATAATGGCGAACCACCAAGTTCGTTCAATGGAACTGTTTTTGTCAACGTCTCAAGAGTCGATCCCTGCTTACCTGTTAATAACTGCAGCGCCAATGCAACATGTAGTCGAATCGATGGATTTGTTTATGGCTGCGAATGTGATAACGGTTTCACTGGCGATGGATACAACTGTACTGAAATCGATGATTGTCTCCATTCAACATATTTGAATTCAACACAAAACTGCGATTCAGGTGAAGAAAATGAAGTGTGCACCCCTTGCAAAAATAATGCAACGTGTATTGACGAGCATCTGGCGTATAGCTGTATTTGTTTACCGGGCTTCAATGGGACGCAATGCCGTCAAAATATTGACGAATGTGATCCAGGAAATTTTAATTACAGCTGCAATGAAGAACACAGTACTTGTAAAGATGGTATTAATAATATCACCTGCAACTGCAATCGAGGGTTTGAAGACTGGCTTTGTAATACTAATATTGACGATTGTGCTAATAGGCCGTGTGGAGACAATGGTTTGTGCATTGACTATACTGGGTCATATCAGTGTAACTGCAGGGAAGGTTATACTGGCTCGAGATGTGAGCGCTATGTAGGAAGAAATGAGATCCAATGTCAAGACGATCAGATTTATGTTCCGTTCCCATGGAAGAAAAAGGAGGAAACTGGAGATCCTGAAAGAGGAAACACTGAAGTCGAGGAAAATAGTGCCAGTCAAGACGTGTGCTTTTCTGCTAAAAATGTGACCACTTTATATTTTGATACAAAGTTAATAGAAACCTTGCAGAAAGCCGGAGTCATGTCAGTGAACGATGCCGTGGTCTCTGCAATGCGAATTGAAATCGAAGATTGGCTAAAGAAGGTGATTCAGGTCTGGTATTATTATGCTGACAGTTTTACCGAGGAAGGCATGTACAATTTGAGTGATGTTAGCGTTCTGGATGATATCAAAGTGAATGCTAATAATATATCTGTATCAGTGATTGCGAGAGTTGGTCATAAAGCTCTTTCGAGGACAGGGTTCCTTTGCTCTCTCTCTCCATCATATCCATGGAAGAATTGCTCCGACAAGCTAGGGTACCCAGAATACACATCGAAAAGTTTCAGTTTTATCGACTACCTTTGCCCGACCGCAAAAGATGTAGAAAAGCCTGAGTGCAAAACCAGAGCTGCAGCGGCTAAAGCTTTTGCAGGAAATACAGGAAACAAGTTACCCAAATGGTCGATATACTTGCTAGGTGGTGTGGGAGCTGCCCTCTTTGTATTTGTTTTACTCTTCGCTTGCTACGCTGACCGTTCCCAAAAGTCCAACCTCCAACAAGCATTACGTAGTGGCAAGCAGTATGATCACGTGAGACTACCAGAAGATGATGACGAAAGTTATCATGACGCCATGTTACGTCATCACGTGTCGACCAGTGCGTCTGGCGAAGTTAATCCTGTATACGGATTGGATGAGGACGAAGAACAGGCTGAAATGATTCCAAATCCCTTATATGGTATGTCACGTGGTATCGAATCGCCACAGATTGGTCATGCCAAAGCCTTCGCGAATCCGCTGTACAGCACTATGGAACGTGAGCCTGGACTACGTGCGAAGCCCATTGGGAAGGATGAAGACTCTAGTTACGATTACTGATGCAAAATTTTAAGAATATCTTTTATGCGAAAAATTGCTTTACTTTCTGTCTTTCTTTGTTAATTTTGTGACTTCTTTTTCTCAAGACAGTCAAACTGCAAAAATTTTGACATTTAAAACGCTATTTTCAGGTTCCTATCACAGACATATGTAAACACAGTATACTCCATTTATAGTTGGAGGTACATTGAGCAATTTTTTCATAAAAGGTACTCTGTTAATGAATTTTAATTTTATCGAACGGACAATCAGTCCTGAATTTAATGCTTTTAGCTTATAGAACATAGATAGTACGTCTCAAGTATAAACTATAGCAGTAAGGGTGTATAATTTTAAGCTAAATTTCGACAATAGATCTAATCAGCTAATGTATTTCTGACACTTTTGGCATTTTGTTGCATTCTGTTGACCTAAAATAAAATGCAGAAAAACCAGCATTTTAACTGACCATGATTAAATAGGTGACGTCATTTTGCTAAAATGCATTCCGACTGTCAAGCCAAAAAAAATTGACAAGAAGCAGAGCTAACAGACTGTAATTTTACCACAAGTAAGAAAATAACTTAATGTCTACTGTCTGTTCTTCAAATGACGTCAATTTGCCCTCTTTTTTTAAACGATTTCAGACTGCAATTTATTCTGGTAAAATTCGCATCCGCCATATTTTTTATTACGGTGAATTCAGTGATAAAGAAACAGTTAAAAGTACGAAGGCTTTAGCTGGTTAGGCCTTTTGTTGTGGATGAATTATTTTAAAATTGTTAAAGATATGTTTGGTATATATTTTTTAATTTGTAAAAAACTGCATGCAGTATCGCTCATTCATTCAATAATTTGTATGAGTTAAATATTTTTATATTTATATGTGCTTTTAGTGTATGGTTGTAAAACTGACATCAAAATAAGTGTAATATCTTAAAGCGTATTTTATTTGTATTACGATTTTAACTATAAAGAAAATAACATAAAAAGGTTGACTCCAGCTTATTGAGATCAGTTTCATAGTTTGAAACTGAGCTGTTTACATTCTGGAGTAATGATTTGCAGGATATTTTTTTGTAATTGCGAGCAGTGCGGTATTCTGAAATTTATTTTGAAGTTTATTTATATGTAATTGCGAGCAGTGCGGTATTCTGAAGTTTATTTTGACTAAGCTATTTTCGCTTTTTGAATGGCATTACAATAAATTATTGGTGCCACCAGCTG
>ERZ1738540.78-NODE-153-length-12356-cov-17.370620_pt1 | contig 12356 bp, 11 predicted proteins | sample MGYA00581725_ERZ1738540 | MGnify/ENA primary metagenome ERZ1738540 (study PRJEB40740, sample SAMEA7388098) | Antillogorgia elisabethae | biome: Marine coral reef biome; feature: Environment associated with an aquatic invertebrate; material: Seawater | host...
ATTTCTTAAATTTAGTAAATTATTCTTAATAAGAAAATGACTTTTTGCTGTGTAATGAGGAATTAGATTATTTCCGCAATAAAAATTTGATACTGTGAAAAATTACCTATCACTTTTACAATTAAGGGCTATGGGAAGTAAAATGACTAATGAAAATGTTTTCACAAATTGAGTAATTACGCTAATTAATCAATATGGCGGTCGCCAATCAGCCTATAATTGCTTAGGGTCGAAAACCTATGTCAACAACCAATGACAACAATTTAAAGACTCCTATATTTTTGAAAAGCTTAGAACGTCATCTATTGCCTTGTACTCTTTATACTTTCCCAAAATTAGTTTTTAAAAACCAGCTAATAGAGAATCTTGAAAACTGTATAAAAATCCAAATTTCAAGATAGGCTGGTAGAGCTACAGTTTTTTGTTCAACGTAGGTTGTTTTGTGACAACGATTCCAAATCGGACCATTCAAACAATCTTTGAGTCCACTTGTCCAACAGATCTGGCTCACTCAGAACATTTAAAAATTGGTTTGATCTCTTTGACAATACAGTCAGGGAGACCATTCTTATACTGATAGGAATCTTTTTCTCTCTTGTACCCACACCACGCAACTGTTTCACATACAGCAATCCGAACATGCCTAGAACCACAGAATCGAGTTTTGGGGCATCTCGACCACAACATTCCACTAGCTGCTTCATTTTGATTCTGGGTCATACCTTGCAAATATCTATTTAGCAACCTTCATTTGACAACCTTGTGAAGATTGGAGTAAGTTCTTTCATGAGGACTGAAGGTAGTCGATTATCTTCGTTATAATGTTTAGTTTTATCTTGCTTGTCTTTCCAGACTTACACCATGTTTCTGATGACTAAGGACAATCCTTGTGTCGCTTCTTCAAAGGCAACTTCACATTCTTCACCATATGATTCAAAATAGCATTGATGCTTTTTCGCATGCCTTTCAAATCCCCTTTGTTTTCCCTGATTGCTTTTCCATAATAGTTTTGGATTTTATCAATGGTCGTGTCGGTCAACCGCCTTTTTCCACCAACTCCTTTATTGTCAATAAGCTTTTTCCCTTCATGTCATTTTTGTATTTTCTCAAAGCTGTTCCAGGTCTCTTTTGCACATGACCCACACATTCTTCCTTGGTAACTTCATATGCACCATCATATTTGGCATCCTTAGCTTCTTTCATCCGGCCAAAACAGCTACTGTCACCATCACCAACAAATGTTGTGTGCTTCAGTTGCCTTGAGATTATGCTTCTGCTAAGATATCCACTCCTGCCACAGCTTCCGTCTCCTCAGAAGAACTTTTGTGATTTATAGAACAGTTTGATTCATGATCTTTTTGCCGTTTCTTATATTCGTCGCTTCCTTGATCCTGAGCATTGGCCTTGCACTCGTATCAGAACAGTGACTTGGCTTCATAATCTGGGATTTCACCAGTGTTTACTGATATTACAAGCACCACTCATATTTTGGAGGAGTGGCCTCTTTCTTGCCAAGTGCCATCAACTGTCACTGCAACTCTAGCAAATGAGTCCTCATCTTCACTTTCATCCTCAATGTCCTGTAGTCGTTCTGTTCCAATCTTGTTTCGCAACTGTTTTGCAGAATCCCTCATGATTTCCTCTGCATTGTTTTTACATGCCAGTTCTATTTATTTCAAGTGTTCATTGTAGGAATTTTTGGCAAGTGGAGGAGGCAAGTTCATCCCTGCACAGAACATTTTTAAACCTGCAAGTCCAAACTGGTAGGAGGACAACACAGCTCGACGATTTACTTCATAAGGCCACCACCCTTTACCACCCAAACGCTTACTTGTTGACAATGGGGTCACTGCATCACAGGCTGAGCGTGTCGAAAACAACGATTCTGATAATCCTTTTCTTTCATCATTTTTCTGAAACAGTTGTAGCTTTGAAGTAGCCAAATGACACGAACTGCATATTGCTGCACTAGATATACCATCATTCAAAAGAACAGCATCCTGAAGTTTGAATCCTGTTGCCATCTCAACATCAGTTTGGCATCCTAATCCGACAGCTTTTGCTTGCTTGCGAGTCATCACACCAGATGTTGTATCTAATTCTGAAAAAGAACTGTTCAGTAGCTTTTCCTCCGAAATATTTTTTATCCTTGACTGTGAATTTTGAATGTAAGAATTGCTTATCGCAGACGAAGTACTTGTATTTGAGTCCGCCGCCGTCACGTCATCGTTCAAGTTGTCGATAATTTCCTGCCGTCTAATCATCCCCGAAAAACCATTTATTTTTTTCCTTTTAACCGGTCTGAACTTTCTTCTATCCATCTTCTTTCTCAAACAAAAATTCTCTTAAAAATGCTTAAAGTCGACTGGATTATAAGGATTGCGATCACAAACTAAAACTCGCTCTACGACAACAAGGCATGCATGAAAACACAATTGGCCGTGTGCGCTAAAGAATGAGTGGCTTGAGGACGAATACTAAATATTCATAAAGAGGGGTAGTCTTGTATTTAATAGTGGTGATTTGGAGAAAAAACTATGTATTCTGGTCAAAAAAGTCCATAGCAACAGGTATAAACCAAATTACACAAATGGTTGCTAAGCGCAATATTTGCAGTCTATGACAAATATTCGATTTTTCTGACGAAACAATTCACAAAACCAGTTTAAAAACATAAGGGGGTGAACGTACAACGAATAATGAAGCAAATTATATAAAAAAAAAATTAAAAAATTGAATTCCTTTACGAAAATTTAGGGTAGGTTACCACCTTTTAAAATGGCTAATGAAAAAACGTTTTCACAAATTGAGTAATTATGCTGATTAATCAATATGGCGGTCGCTAACTAGCCTATGATTGCTTAGCGTCGACAACATATCTCAACAACCAAATGACAACAAATCAAAAACTCGTATATTTTTGAATAGCTTATAACGTCATCTATTGCCTGGTACTCTTTATACTTTCCCAGAATTAGTTTTTAAAAACCAGCCAATAGAGAATCTGGAAAACTAATAGTCCCAATCCAAATTTCAATCTTTCACAATAAAAACTTACAAAGTTACATTGACACAAACATCATCGATACCTCTTGAATAGTCGAAATAGGGACATATTGCTAGTAAAGTTTCAAAAGCCCCCTGCTTCGTACATCACACGTTCTCTTTCTCCACCTCCTTCTCTCTCTTGTACCCACACCCACTTTTTGTACCATCAGGACAAAGATCATCTTGGGATTTGGCACCAGTTAACACGACGTAGTTAATGCTGCCTGGATTCCTATTGCCATTTTTTGAATGTCGTTTGAATTCTCAGCAATGCCGTAGTAGTTTTGCAAAATGTCAATTTTTCAAGGTACACAATATAAGATTATTTTAAGATCTATTTCATCATTACTGGCACAGCGGCTTTTCCCATTAAGAAAACAAATATGCTCTTTCTGAGCCTAGTCGTGCATTCTGGATATTACGCATTAAACGCATAATATGATGAAAGTAGACAGATTACAGCATCTAAGATGCTTATCTTCTTGAACGTTGCAACGATCATTCCTTCTATGTTTAACAGCAATGTATGTCGCTGTCCAATTGATCCAGTGGATAGCATTCTTGGTGATGTACATGCACGTTTTTGTTAACTTCAACCACTGTGTCATCTTGTAAACACAGGCACAAATTAAATTACTGGTCTTAAGCTTAGCAAAGGTAACAGATTTAGCATTGGGTCACAATGACATTCAATTAAGAAAGGCGGTCATGCACCTTTCTGTCTTTTTTTTTAATTTACAAGGCTTAGGGCTGCACAGTGTCTTTTTGAAGGGCACAGTTGTAAAAATCTAAATCTAAAAATTTTTTTGGTAACTCATTAATTATGCTAAGTACCCAGTTCATCATAACTTAAAATGTCCGTTTTTTTAGCATAAAGTAGATAAACATACATGTAAATACAAAATGCAGCAATATACTACATTCACAATTGTAATTACTTATACAGTTCATGTAAAAAACTCTTGTACAGCTGAAAATGTTTTTACATTTTAGTTGAATTTTACGAACTTGGGAATCACTGTAGGCAGGGTAAACATGTATATTTTTGGAAGTTCATAAAATGGAAGATACACAAGAATTAAGTTTTGAAACGTTTTCTACTTTACACTAATTTAGCAGTCGGGTGTTACAATTTAATACAAAAATTTAACATAATTACAGTACTGCCAGGAAATAACTTGGCACTGCGTCTACCCGTGTCCTGCCCGCGTCTGACCTGTGCCTTGCGTCCACTGTGCCCGCGTCCGACCCGCGTTCGGCCCGCACAATGCCCGCGTTCTGCGTCCACGCTGCCCGCGGGCAGCTGCGGTTTTGCGTCCAACGAAATTGCGTCTTGCTGGACGCAGTCTTCGTAGCATACTCGGGAAACCGAAGAACATCGTGGAAATCCGAATAACGCTTACCAAACAAGTATCTTTGTTCGTTAATCGGACAGTGTTTTTTTAGAATTTTACAATATAATCTTTGTAAGGCACCCTTTATTGTTTGGCGAAAATTTCATGGCGAACTGAATTTATTAGTCATAACGATATAATAGGTAAATAAATTACAACAGTTAAAAATTCCTATGAATATAACTCACAACGGCACATTTATATTGATTGCGTAAATGTGAAGAATAAATGCATTAACAAAGCTGAAATATACAAGAGACATACCTTCTCGATTGTAAAACGAAAAGAGTGGAATACGGTAAATTTGTTGCCGAGTTTTTCCCTAGCAACGCATCATGGAAAGAATTTCACGCACGCGACTCGCAGTCAGCCGTAGCAAAAAAGCTTTTTAACAGGTCATTATGAAACAATTATATTTTTCTAATGCGCATATGCTCAATGTTTTGAATGGGTTATCATTTTTAAGAAGGTCACTTATTACGTTTATTAAAGGCAAGAGGTTATTCTTGTAAATAAGTCGGATAATACCCTCGCTCTCAGTATTCAATCACGCACAACTCGGTCATTGTTTTTACACCATGGATGCAGATACGGATACATTTCGTTCATCTTTCAGAAGCTTTTGCAGCTCTGCGGACGTTAGCTCATGGTTCTCTTTCATTTTTTCATCAATCAAATTTAGGTCGTCGCTAGAAATAATTCTTTACGTCCACTTCGCTGTCAGAGCATCATTTATACTTCCCGTCTGTTTATATCTCTTGATAAATGACGACACACTATTGCGCGATGTTTTCACCCCCTCTTCTTCGAGCAGTCTTACAATGTTCACAATCGTATTATTCCAGGCATACAACGAAATAATCCGGTTTCTGGTGTATTGTGAAAGTTTCCCCATTTCAAATATATGTAAAGCGTGGCCTTCGAATATTGACACTCGTTTTAATTTAGTGTTTGAGCTCGCTGGCTCATTGAACTAAACTCAAATAGTTCAATCTTCCGAACATTTCCGAAGATATTTGTTTTCGCCCGCAGGCCAAAAGTCAATACATGGTGCCCGCGGCCACGAACGCCCGCAGACGCGGGGCGGACGCAGCCGAGACGCGTTAACGGACGCGGGCGAGACACGGTTCACCCGCGTCTTGGCCGCGGTTTTTGACAAGTTATTTCTTGGCAGTACTGTACATTAATTATGGCAATTCAAACTGGTATACTTGGTCTGTAGAAATTATATTTTACCAAGAGTGAAAATCACTATGGTAGACTATGGTCAAAAAACTTATGAATTTTAGTTTCAATGGCTGCCGCAGATTGCGCAATATTTGAAAATGTCTAATTTCTCTGAAATGAGTAAACAGTCATACACAAACCTTTTGGGTAATGTTACAATTAGCTTTGGTGTTGTAGTTTGTGAAACATACTCCGTTGCACAAGAACCCATCACCCTGCATGCACTTATTTGAAGTTTTTGTATCCTTTTTTCGTTTGTCTTTTTGCTTCTACCGACTTTACGCCCTTCTCTCCTTCCTCTTGTCATTGCACCACTTGCAAAATGCCTCCCTTTCAATGGTGACCGATCTGCAGAAGCCGCCAAGGTCCTGGACATGAAGATCGAGGTTCATCACCAACACGCATAGAATTGATCAAACTGTGTGACCCTCAATTCCAGTGAATTTTTTCCATGGCAATTTATCTTTCCTTTTTGGGGGTACGTTTTTCTTGCCTTTCTTTGGTACACTGTTCTTTCTTTTCTTTGTTTTTATTTTATTCCTTTTCTTTCCCCGGCTTGTTTCTAGACTTTCGGGGACTTGGCTTTGGCTCATCAGTAGTTGTTGACTTTTGTGAAAGCTAAACATCATAGTAAAGAAAATCAAATGAATACAACTAATTGCCCAATTGGAGTTTGGAATAATTGGTAACAATTGAATGCTCCTTATTATGATGCCAATTTATCAATAAGAAACATAATTGTTATACCTACTTCGTTGAAGTCTTGGTTTGTCTTCTTCAAGAAAAAGCAGCGGTTCTCGTTCGTTAACGAGTTTATTTGTATCAAAAAAAGACGGTGCTTTGGCCGCACCAATCTCAACTTCAACATCAGCGATTAATTTGTCGTCACCATCACTTATTTCTTGGCCAGAATCGGCCATAACAATGTCTTAAACATCTTTCATGTTGTACAAATGATTCGCAGTATCAAATGTCACAAAACACGACATTCGTTTTAAAAAATCCAATTTATTTTAATAAAAAATCGTCAAATTTAGCGACCTTGCATTGCAGGCATTCGAATTTTTCTTCGCCCACAAAAACCTCCAAATATCTGAGAAAATAGATTGCATAATATTGCGGGTTAGGGTTAGGTTTAATGTGTAGTCCACTTATGTTGTAACTTTTACCCTATCAAGCACTCTAAAAACTGAACGCCGTAGAAATAGAAAACTATTGAAATATTGCTCTGGATACTCGAGGTAACAAACATAATAAATAGACTTAATACCAAATACAGCGTCCATAACATCGTCCAGTTTCTTCGCGGTCTTCTGTGAATATCAGAAATGGTGACACTGAAACTGTTTCCATTTCGTCATGTCTTCTGCATTTGCAGAAGCGCGTCTGAGGAAAGCAGGTGAACTTATATAGATCATTTGAATGTAATAGACCTTCTGGTAATTACTACAAGGAAGTGAGACTGAGGGGCCTATTATTCACCACGTTTTATGATCAAAATCATTAGTGGTAAAGTGTTCTTTCAAAATTTGCATGCACTTTTTGTAATATATATGAACAACGAGGGCGAGTGTTTCACTGGGATATCCAAACACGAGAAAATAATGCTGAAAACACGAGCGCGCAGCCCGAGTGTTTTTGTCCATTGTTTTCCAGTGTTTGGATATCCTGGTGAAAGACAAGCTCGAGTTGTTTATTTGGCTTCTCAAATGAACCGAGACGTAACAGGATGTTTTGGTTTACTGATTTGAATAGAACTTCTAACCAAGCATATCGTAACTGACTTGATTTTGCATACGTAATTAAGATATTTGAGGAAGATCACTAGTGATTTTCATCTATTGTTGCGCTCTGTTTGATGGTGTTTGACCGGGTTATCCAAGGCGCATCTAGTGATCAAATGGGCCTTTGTCATTGACTAAATTGCTCATGACTTATTAATGAATTTGAGAAGTAACGTATAATGATGGGATGACGCTTTCCGCCGCTTCAAGTATTTAAAAAATTTAAATCTTTTTAGCAGGTTTTTCCAAAAACTAAATATGCACATCATTCCAACCACGGTCTTTTCCTCTAGGTAAATAAATGTAATACTTTTATTACAAAAACAAAAAACGGTGTAAATTGCTACCTCTGTATTTATACACTGACGAAATTGTACATTTACACCTTCGAATGTGTTAAACAACACCACTAGGTGTATTAATGCACCAAATTGGTGTAAACCAGCTTGCCTGAATATTTACGTATTACTTACAGTGTAAATATACACCTGTAATGCACTTCTGTTAAGGAGTTGTTTATTTGATCCCACTTACTCGGCTTAAGCGAAGCGTAAAATGATTTTGACAAACGAGAAAAGCAAAATGATGAAGTTAAAAATTGATCAATCTCAAGAAAAATACTTGCACAACTGGTATTTAATTAAGGACATTTTCCTCTTTCCACAATTCCACTGAGCAAATTCAAAAGTCATTAGAATCGTGTTGTATTTTCAAATTATAAACGCCTTGTTCAATTGTTGAAAATTATTTTAAACTTTGTTTAATCCCTGAGAAGTGGGATCGTATGAACTAACTAACTATTCCTCATGTCTTTTAAAATTTTCAAGCTTGTTAATGAAGTTAATTATCAATGCTGGCAGTTTTTGTCCATCGTGTATTTCCAAGAAACACCTTTGGACGTAGATACATGCTTGTTTGACACTTGGGGGATATTCAAACATGAATATGTAACAGCATGCAATAAATGATAAAATACCGCCCTCCAAATTTGCTACATATGTGATGTTGCTGTGTTTCACAGTTACCGCAATTTGTGCGAACTGTCTACTAAAATTCGTGGGTATGGCGTCTCCAATTTTCGTGCAGCAGTCTTGAGCACAGTGTGGTGCTAGGGGTGAAAACATAAAATGATTATAAATCAAGACAGAACTAGGGCTGTTATAAATTTGCTATCTTCCCAAGGAAGTGCGGAAGAATTTCCAATGCCATCACTAATAACTCGTCTAGGTAATTAGAAACTGATATAATTATTAATATTAGGACTGATATTATTTTGAGAGCTCCTACTGATACTTGTAGCAGTGCTCTTCACAAATCCGGCATTAGACAACAAAAATACAGGGATGGATTTTCTGGGGGGGGGGTTGCTATTTTTCATGATAAACCTATAAAAATTAGCAGAAACAAAGTGAGTTACAGTAATATCGGTACCAATTAATATGAGCAGTAAATAATGTCAATAAATTACCACAATTGTCAAATGCTGCTGACAGGATGGGTGACTTGCAGTGCGGAATGATATTTGGCAGGAAGGCTGGCCGAACACCCCCCCCCCCTTTACCAGAACACCACCCCCCCTTTTGTGCATTTCAGCAGTCTTGGACTCTTTGGAGTAAATTTATTTAGTAAGTTAGTTTACTGATAATCACCTTGCGAGGGCTCTGCTTCTTCCTCATCACTATCTGCTTTGCAATGAAACGGCATTTTTGTCAGTTCTTCCTTTGAATTCTTTGCCCTAATTTCTTTGCCTTAATTTCTTTGTAATTTTTTATTATGAAGAGCTTCATGCGCTGAATTATGTCCATCATTTCAATGCACATAAAGTGCATCGTTCAAATATATTTGCTTTTGTTAAGCAAGAAAACATGGCTGACCGTCGTTGAATTCACGCAGGATTTGATGACAATTCACAAGATCTCTGTTGTTTTAAAGTATCGTATTGATTGTATGTTAGAATAAGTATATTACAGTATAACAAAAAATAATTATAATCAAGATGTTTCATTCATGCCGTCATGGGTAAGATTCGTTTCTGATTTTTTGCATTGCAGCATTGAAACCATTGACACCAATGTATTTTCCGCTACCAAATAGCAAGAACTGTGTGTGCTTGTCTGCACTGAAGGCAATGGTTGGCATATCATTGTCACTAATGATATCAGTGCTTTCAGAGTCATAGTCATACTTATTTTCTTCTAATTCCCTTCTTTTTTTTATTTTTGTTGTTTCCTTGACTTTTCTTCTTTTTTATCTTTACCAGGACCTGTCAAATGGTACAAATAAGTTGAAACATTTACTTCAGAATTAAATTTTTCCCTTTAGATACCATGCATGGCACTCTAATAGTTTACACCATTTATTATTCATCATGAGAAAACCAGGGAGCATTTTTACCAAACATCGTTCTCAAATAATTGTTTTAATACAAATGTAATTGAAAAAATATATTCTGCTGCGACGTGCATTATGTAAATAAATGGACGAATTAACATCTGTAACTCACCTTTTGTTAACCGCTCTGCCAAACTATCGGTTGTTTCCTCCCCCTTCCTACAAGCCTCGCGAGACATTTTAAAAGTAACGAACAATAGCAGAATGGATAGAGATTCAAATTTTGACTTTCAAAACGTTTAGAACTGCTCAGCCAGGACTTTGGCGCAGGCGAACAATGATGAATGCTTCTTTATATAGCGGAAATGAAAATTCAGGCTGCGTGTATGCTAGGAAATGAGTCGTAGACCCAAAATTCCAAACGCCCGAAGACTTGTGCGCGCCTTGTGGCAAAGCAAGAAGAAATGAGGATCTTAATCCTTAAACCCTGGTTTTCATATGGTGGTAAACATGTCGTAGCACTGTCGTAGAGATCGTCGCTTTCATTTTTTTCGACACCGTTACGACACGTTCACGACCATGTATGGAAACCAGGCTTTAGGTGGCTATCTTCAATAACACCATTTCACAAATCTTTTCACTGTGCAGGATATGATCCTTTTGTAATTTCGCTCATTTCAAAAGCAAGCCGCTGCTGCTGCTTGCCTTCAAAAGCCGCTCCGCTGTCCCTGTTTCTCTGCATTGAAATATAGTGAAAAACTACGTAATTGCCGTCTACCATTCTACTAAGTCTATGATTACGTCATACACAAATCCATGGGTAAATCTGACTTTGGTTTACACATTACTTTGTGTAAATAACATTTCAGTCATAATCACACAAAATGTTTGTAAGTAAATTTGGTGGTTACACGCGATTTGTGTAATTCTCGATGGATAATCAGTAGTTACACCCAAGTTTGTGTTTCAAAAACAAGTTTTCATTTGTAAAATGAAACGTGTGTAGCCCAAGACATTACCGTGTAATTCCACTAGAAAATTTGCGTTGACATTACACATCATCTCCTGTTAATATTTCTGTGTAATTCTGACGCAAAATAGCGTGCAAAAAGCCGTCTTTACGCGTATTGTGTGTTATATAGTTAACCAATTTAAAGAAGACATTTTTTGCAGTACGGTACATCAAAGAAACTCCACTCCATTGTAATGAAAGTTAAAAGTAAATTTAAATTTCTGTTTTTGTTTGTTGTCCGCTTTTGAGTGAAGTATGTTTTATCAAAAGGAAAATTTACATCTTAGTTTTAATTTTTTTGTATTTGGTTTGAATAATTATGATTCACGGGATATATTATTTCTGATTTTTGCCCGCTTTAGTCCGTGGATACTTGACGAGCAATACTTTTTGAGGAGATTCTGCATGTTTTTGCATTCTAAAGATGCCTGTTGTGTTAAAAAATCTGGTGAAGTGCACAAAATAAGTCTTTTGCTGACATTTATCTTCTCGCGCTGTTTGTCGTATGTGTTGTTTCTTTGTATCCGACTAACTTACATGTTGTGCATTGTCTTGGTGATTGCCAAAAACGTAAACAAAAACAATAACTTTCACAATCTTTTTATGTCATTTGTGAAAAATTCTGTTACATATGTGTTGTCTTCTCTAGCATCTATTCTATTCCAATGTATGTTCCATTATTATCTATTTTTCTTTGTTTGTCATTTGTTTGTCCCACGAATACGATTAACTGCCTTTTTTCTGACATTGCCGTTAAGTGACTATTCTCAGTTGAGTTGTGATTATCAGTTACTTTGCTTAAAACCAGACCAAGGATCACGCTGGATAGATGAGAGTGAAAAAGATACGTGCAACAAGAAGATAAGTTGCCATGTGTGGTCATCACTCCAGCTAAAATTGCTTTGCGGACCATGATGGAGGAATTCGTAAAACTCCCAAGTGATCACAATGTTTAATATCAGACAGCTGCACCTATTCTTTTCCTAACATTGGAACTTGGTCAAAGTAATTCAAGCACTTGCTGTTGCATTATCATAGGAATTAGATAAGGTTAAATTTGAAGAAATATAATAGTAGACTTTGTATTCCTTTTTTGAAAAATAAAAGTATTACAGATATTGATTACTTCGTTTTACTATAGTAGATCTATTTTTTTGCAGCGTCAACGGCTGCCTTTTTTTATTGTGATTCTGTATCTACGCTAGCGTAGATACCTGTGCTATTGTGTTGTTTACTGTAATCGTAACAGTTCAGTCATTTCCGTTCACTTTTATTATGCTTGTTGACGAGCAGCGAGTTGTATTCAAGAATTACGTCATTGTATTCCAAATGTAAAATTCAGCATGTTGTTGTCGAATTATCGAAATAGAACGCACGTTAGGATTGTATCCTATGGCTACAGACGAAAGCACGCAGCGCCACAGCCGTCTGAGCTAACCACGCTCGTCGAAAATCATCGTTTAAAGTTTAATTTATACTAATCACCGGAAAATAACGTATTCATCCAGAAATAAGTAGACGCGGTTACTAAGGAAGTGTCCCAAAAATATTTTTGCAACC
>ERZ1738540.81-NODE-157-length-12311-cov-74.986292_pt1 | contig 12311 bp, 2 predicted proteins | sample MGYA00581725_ERZ1738540 | MGnify/ENA primary metagenome ERZ1738540 (study PRJEB40740, sample SAMEA7388098) | Antillogorgia elisabethae | biome: Marine coral reef biome; feature: Environment associated with an aquatic invertebrate; material: Seawater | host...
AAATGATGTCGTCACGGTGCCTCATCATTCCAAGCACATTTTAACCACGTGCTTTGAAACAATAGAACTTTTAACGATTGTTCTGATTTTAACCCGATAGTAGCCTCGCATTAAGATACCGGTGAATATTTTAGTCAATGTTTGAGGAATAATAATGCTGTACGAAATTGTTTCCTTGGAGATATCAATCCATTTACGTGCGTGCAACATGAGCTGAAAATTACCGCAAGTAAATTATTCAATTTCACATGAGGTAAAATATTCTAATGATTCATTAGTGATATTGGTGTTGAATTTCACGCATTGCTGGATCACGGTGTAACCCAAAGCCACAGACAATGTTTACAGCTATAAGACCCTATTCATGGCTCCATTAAGAACAAAAATTGAAAGATCCATTGTGCTTTCAATTTGTGTTTAAAAGCCTACTGATCAGCAGTTACTAAGACAACAAATTCTTCATGAAAAAGAAACATTTTTGAAGTCAAACATACAGATATTAAGCGGAACTTACTTGGGGACCATCTGTGTGCGGCTACCATTGAGAACTGCTGTTCTTCTTTCCCAGAAAATTTGTCGCAGAGGGGGACGTGGCCAAAAGTTCCCAAGGTTTTTTTCTCATGATCGATATATTCTTACACGTCTCTTGGGTTTTTGATATTTGTTTTGCAATAAATATTTAAATTGCCATCTCTGAAGTGCGTAGAAGATTAGGTTATGATATTCACTCTATTTCACCTGTGGCTGCGAGACTTCTCAGTCAAGCTGTCATCATAAATTATTATCATATTTATTTTAGGCTATATTGTAATCTATAAAAGGTGCTCCTACGTTCTGGTTACGTGCAATTTCACACGGCTTCCCCTTGCGTGCCAGACTCGGTTTTTTGTTTTGCTGCGCCATGGTGTAAAAAACAAGACGCGACTAATAATTGTCGCCCTAACATTTGTTATCGCGTATTGTTGTTGTACAAAAAGGTTCTGAACTCACTGTGGACTCACGTTGTGCCAAATGTGGGAAGCGGATGCTAACATGCAATAAAAGTTTCACTCGCTGCTTACTGTTCAACAAGATTTAAGGTTTTGAGCTGAGGCTTTTCGTCGGGAGCGAAATATTTACTGAATTTTGATGTTGTGATGGCCAGATCCATTTTTCGACCTCTTCATTCCGTTTGGTCTTCACTCGCGAAAATGTTGAGAGTTCCCGCGACGACCAGAATCCTGGTCTTTTGCGATGCGATAATCGCGTATATCCAGCATTTTTTGTGCCAATTTTCTATAGGTCAGGGGTCAATAGAATTAGCGCTTATGATTGGTTGAAAATGTTAAGTTGATAAAGTCTTACTTTTGAAGAGCACTTGATTGTGCTATGAACTGCACCAGACATCTATCTACAAGAGAAACCGTGCTATGTATTCTCCCTGCCGTGTTTCTGGTTTGTGTTGGCGGACGTCAATCGAGTCTCGCATATTATGATATAATCTGAGGAAGGCTGTGGCTTTGTTGGCTTGGCTTATACGTGGGATAATATCACCTCTCTAGAGAAGAACTCGCATTCTTGCGATGACAGACAAAACATTGCTTGATTTAGAAAACGCTTTCTGATCAATGAAATAACCATTGCTATGATAAAAAAGACTCTGGCCTACAGCAATGACCGTTTTCACTTGCCAACGTTATCATCCACAGGAATCCAAGAAGCGATTTTATGAACCAAAAACGCCTGGTTGTTATGGACTCGAGTACGCATATCCAAGCTGTTCAGAAGCTTTTCAAGAGAGTCGAGACAATAAAAAATCATTTTATATCAGACAAACCTTTGGAAGGCATTTATGTCCTGAACGTTTTGCAAATCGTGCTGGAAAATATCAGAATGCTTGCCACAGTCATGATTTAAAACAATTATATAACGAACGAGCGACTTTTCCGCATTTGAATAGCGGAGTCCATCGCCTCACGGAGAACACGTCTCAAGGGGAATTTCTTGAGCGACGTCGCAATGTCATTAACGTGAGATTTAGGCAAGAGTTTCCTACAAAATTATGGTATATTACAATGCTTCGCACAGACATAGCCACCGATGTAACGTTACCCTCAAAATTAGAAACAGGAATGGTATTAGCTACCTGTTCTGGTAAAGACATGGTACTGCTGACAGAATTTGATAATGGACTTACATTCTGTACGGAATTTGTTCGCTTGGATAAAGAGTTTAGCGTTTGCGTAATGTTTCATAAGTTTATGTTCTGTCTGGTATACTATGCGACGTTATATTACGTGAGGCTATTAATTGTCATGGAGATCTATAACCGAGTGAAAAACCTTATTGAACTGTGTACCCGGATAATGGTACGTGCGCACGTTTCTACCAGGATAAAAGACTCCTCGAAATTTTCTACGCTGTTATTGTTAGCCACAGGCATTTGCATACGGATAAAAGTCCCCTCGGCATTTCGTTCCCGGGTATTGTTTCCTAGTGGACTAGGTTCCTATACTAATCGCACGGTAGGTCGAAGAAAACAGGGGAAACAAAAGAGTGGAAAACAGAAGAAGAATGGAAGCAAGTATGGTCGAAAGAACGAGAGTGAGCGAAGTAGAAGCACGAGTCAGGGAAACGGGAGTTCTGGTATTGAGGGAAGTGGGGAAGGGTCTGGGAACGGGGATGACTCAAGCGATGATGACGACGATGGTGATGGTGATGACGAGGATCAGGATGATGAAGATGATGATGATGAAGATGACGACGAAGAGGAAGAGATGGATACAGATAATGTTTCCGCGATGGCAGAGGACGAGGCGGAGGACACTACAAATGGCGGTGGAGAAGAGGTCGGTGGTGCTGGTAGTGGTAAGGTGACGTCAACCACTCTAGAGATTCACACGACTGGTATCAAAGATGACGTGGGCAACGAGGATGACCAGGATACGATGACATCATTGATTGCGCCTGTAGAATCTGGAACACCTGTTACACTATCTGGAGTGATCTGGAAGGAAACCATGGGAGGTGTGTTGGTGGTAAATTTGAAGTGGCGGAACAAAACATACAGTGGCAGTCTGATCGATCATTCTCGATACGGTTGGGCTAATCCAAGAAATCTTGATGAGCCGGTAGAATGTGAGTTATCAACATCGAGTCGAAGCTCTAAAGGAAAGAAAACAAAGCACAAGGAATCAGCGTACACTGGCAATCCATTATCTCCTAAGATGAGTGGGAATGGAAAGAGAGGATCCAGGTTCCATCGTAACAAGGGAAAACACAGTAAGGAGTCATCAACCAAGTCAAAGGCAAAGAGAGGATCCGATACCGCGGAAGAAGGAACAAGGACAAGACGTCGAAGTTGTACAACAAAGCCTAGTGTCTTTCCTAGTTCTTCACCAACCCCGTTGATTGAGTGCCCAGAGAAAAACTGCAATAAAAGATATAAACAGATCAGTGGTCTGCGGTATCATCAAGATCACGCACATCGAGATAACGCTGGAGACAATGACGACAAGGACTCCTTTGACGAAGATGACATGAAGTCTTCTGATTTTAAAGAACCGCTGTCTGCTAACTCCAAATCGTCGGGCTCGGATGACGTGAAGCCGTTGAGCCACAGAAAAGCCAAGAACCAAAAATCCAACTCGAAAGCTATCGAAGTGTCGCCATCCGACGTCGTCCAGAATGGCGAGAAACTTGCTGAACCAGAAGAGACTGAGGACAAGTATGATGTCACGGATATGAAGATCGAAGACAAGTTTAACGTCACGGCTCTTGAGAACGAGGTCAAATATGACGTCACGGATGTGAAAACTGAGGACAACTTTGACGTCATTAAAGTCGAGCCGGAGCCAGAACCAATGAAAGTTGAAGAAAGTACGACGGCAATAAAACCAAATAATATACTGGAGGAAGCAGTGAAAATTATATTCGATGAGCCAGCAGCGACCCAAGACTTCAATGTACCTACGGGGATATTTAGCCGTATGACGTCACAAGCTTTGCTGGCCGCCTCGAACCCCCCGGAATACAAGTATGTTGGATATGAGGCGATGGATCAGACAGTCAGCGAGTATGATGACAAGGCTGGCGGTGAAGCACAGGAATTGGATGTTACTGTAAAAGAAGAAGTCATCGACGAGGGTCATGCTGGAGAGGGTAAAGTATCCTGCAAAGACGACGCTGAGATCACAATTAAACTAGAAAACGCCGAAATGCCTTTCAATGGAGCGAAATCGTGCGAGTTGCCAGCCGAAGACCCGGTAAAAAGCACAGAACAAGAAAAAACGTCAAAGTCACTGCCACCAGAAAAGGCGTGCAAATCACGCAAGGGCGATGGCGCGAGCGTTGCTAAGGATCAGATGAAAACGTCAGCTGCAGATATACGCTTGTTACCAGGCTATAAGCATTTTCGACTCCCACCAAATAACCCGGGATTTTTGACACAAACGAAATCTTTGACTTTGGAGACTGGATTATTGGAGTCAAAGGACCCGCAAAAGGGTGGAATGCCAAAAGAGACACCCAGACAGGAGAGGCCAGGGGAGAAAGCGAAGGGCAACTCTGTGGAGTGGAAGATCCAGGGGGCTGCCTCTACATCCTCAGCTTCATTTCAACTCAAATGTGAAAGTAAAAGTCGTCCAGGGTATATGACGTCATCTAGGAAATCTTCTGTGGTAACTGCTAATACCACGTGGTTTCCCGCTGTGTCCAATAAAATATCAAGTGGTGGTGTACTGCCTGGACAAGAGATCCTGCCTGAGAAACCGGATCCTCCACGTGAAGCCGCGGAGACGATACCGCGTGCGCACGAAACTAGCGAAGAGCAAGAGGAGGAAAGGACTAGGGAAGATAAGGGAGATGATGAGAGATCATCAAAGGGATCATACAGTGGTAAACCTGCCCGGGCGGTTGGTGTAGCTCACCCTTTTAATGCTGAGAAGTCTGAAGGCGAATTTGCACTTGGCATGGTCGGCAGCATCACTACAGATCCTGTACGGGTGTTGTACGCGAAGTCAAGCAGTCCCAAAATGTCTGTCGACGTAACCCATCCAGACATGACTGAGGTTAAGAAGGTCAGAGTTGAGAAAACATTAGAAGTCCCAATCGGAGAGGTTGTACCGCTGAACAAAAACAGCCGATCTACAGTCTGTACCAGCACTGCCAGAGGCTCTGTAATGGTAGGAGGCGATGCCAGAGGAAATTTCAGTGACGCCCGCGGTTCTGTGCCAGAAGAACGCCTCCCACAAATTATTACCTCGTCACCTCCACCGAGGGAGCCGCAACAACCGTACATGTCATCTTCAGTTGAACGTTCGTCCCCATGGCGACCATCTGGTAGCCACTCTCCATTAAGGGAACATGAGCCACGATCACGCAGTGAAGCTGGTCAGCAATATACATCCACTGAAACATATGCGTCACGAAAACCCATTCGACGTTCGCCCGTACCAGATCACCGCTCGTCTCCCTTCAGGGGCGGCTACCTAACAGGAGATATCGGAAGAAGGACACCGGAGAAAGACTACACTCATAGGCCAATTGACAAGAGGATGCCATTTTGTAACATGGATGAACGGTTAGGACAGAAAGACTCACATAAAGGAGTAGAGGTTGCTAGAAATTCACCGGGTAAAGATATCCCTGGGGGTTCGTATTCTTCGAGATCAGATTCCCCAAGAAAAGACACCCCCGGAACTTTTCATCATAGACTGTCTGTCGGATATAAAGACTCTGAAAGAGGTTCTCCTTTTGGTGGCGAGGCTATGGCTCGAAGGCAGTACGATAAATCTCCGATCCGAGACCGAAGATCTCCAACCCACGCACGAAGATCACCCGAGGTGGTTGAAAGGCCTTCGTTTCGAGATACTAGTCCCAATCCCATGAGGGATAGTGCGCGACATTCGCTATACAGAGAACGCGCCATGAAGCAGCCTGGGGAAGGTGAGGTGACGGCACAAAGAAAGGATTCTAGGAGTCCTGTAGGGGAATCCAGGACAGTTGAGGTCTCACGTGGATATCGTATGAAACCAGATGCTTTAACAACAAAAGAATCAGGGGACGATGTAGGATCGCAACGCCCCGAAAATAGGTTTCCAAGAATGACCGAAGAAGAAGCGATGATGGTCCACGCCAGGAATACGGCAATATATCATCAGTTGCAAGCCGCTGCAGCAAATGCTCAAGATGGAAATGCGTCTAGGGAAGCCATGGAGCACTACATGATGTATTTAAGCAGAATGCCTCATCTAACGCCTGGCATTGATCCCAGACTTTATCCTGCCATGCTCACTGCTGCACAAATGCCACTATTGCTTCAGTCCGCTAAAGAAAATACCGCATCAAAGGATGAGAGGCTAAAGGAAGCACCTGAAGACATTCGGGGGAAAACGCAGAACTCCAAATCAGACGCCCCGAAAAGCAGAGGGGAAGCATCTGATGTTGAAGTAATGGCGAATAAACGTTATGCTGGAAGAACAAGTAGTTCAAGAGAGAAGACTGAGTACGAGTCAGTGCCAAGCAAAAGGAGCAAAACGAGTGAAATGAAAGATGTGCATGAAATTATTGACGAGAGGGAAGGCGGGAAAATGCAACTGAAGGCCCTAGAACAACGAATATTAGAACAGCGAATGCAGCATAAAATGGACGCTCTCAATCAACTTCAGACTGAGAAAAATCTAAAGTTGAGAGCAGAGGAGAGGCTTATTCGTTCGAAGCCATCGTCAAGTAGCAGTACATCAAGATTGAAACCAACGATGCAGGAATCTCGTACGGTTACGAAACGAGAGGAGAAAGGTTTTTCAAAGGAGGAGAAATCAAGATTATCTCCAGTCAATGCACCAAGTCAAAGCAGTAACACTAGTGAAAGTAGCAGATCAAGAAATCCAGAAAATAAGTCTCCATTACCACCATCATCAGCTGCTCCATATCTATTTGCTCCAACAACGAACTTGCCTGCAAACCATGCTTTATCAAATAGTTATGAGCAAGCTTTGGCAATGCAAGGCTACCCCCATTTCCTAATGCCTTTCCATTATGCTCCCGGAATGATGATGGCGAATCCAGCCTTGGTGCCAGGCGGTCAGTTGCACAGCGCGGTCGCAGCTCGCGGTCTGGACCCAAAACGCGATCATTCGCGAAGTACTTCGTCATCGAGCGACCGAGCTCGTCCCAGGGATGAAGAGGGTCAAGACAAAGAATCGAGAAGTGAATCACGTGATTTTAGTTCAAAAAAAGAAACAGGTGCCATCCCTCGGATTAACCCACCCACCTCACCACCAATGGAGAAACCTAAAGAAAAACCACGGGGGGAGTATGAGGAGGGGAAACAGCGTAGGGATACACCATCACTACATGGGTCTCAGACATTACCGGCGAATCTAGCATACCGACGGGCTGATATGTCCGGGGGTGGATTTGACCCGGCACAGTTAGCTCAGCCGTTTCCAGGTATGATGTACCCTGGACCTCAAGGAACCTTCAGACCAGCATATGAGCATTCATTTATGTCCCATCAACGAAAATAGAGCGTTTTATTGTACACATTTTAGTCAATATCGTGTTTTGTTCGGGTGAGATTTTGACAAACCATATTTTAGAATATTTGTACTTTTTAATGAAGTGTTAGAAAACATTAAATTAAAATTGAAAATTTTACCTTTGCTTTGCTAAAACTTTTATTTAACTCGTACAAAACGGGAAAAATACAAAATTATTTTTCTTTGGTAAATGGCCTGGATCAAACGAACACCGAGAGATAGTTAGAAAGTAACAGCAAGACTTTCCTAAATGTTCATTATTTCATCAAATATTGGGTGAATGTTGGTGAGGGTTTGTTTGCACAAACGTTTCCTGAAATCTTGTTGCTGCCAAAAAGTCAAACGTTTTGCTCAAGTTCGTCACAATTCCAGCCGTCTTAAAGTTGAAAAATGAAGTTGCCACAAGCATCAGTAATTTTTACGTTCGTCCCGGATTCACTTTTATCTTCTCTAGACGTGCAAAATTTACATTTAGAGAGCATAAGATTCATGTCTAAATATCCTTATACAAGTTTGGCATACAGCGGCCTGTCCTTCAATTCATATTGAACGATTTCGTTTATAGATCTATTGTCACCCGTGATATAAGTCACTTTTAACCTCAACGATAACAGACCCTTGAGTCGTTGAAGATCTGATATTCTTATCACCGTCTCTTCTTCAGCGAATTTTTCAGGCATAAACTCGTCATCTTTACTGAGCTCTTCAACGCGAACGCCATTAATCATCTTGTTACTTGGGATTTCAAACTGAAGTGGATCTAGAATGACGTCATCATCATCTGCATCAATCAATGCTCGAATGACCATGACATTGGAAAATTCCGCATCAAATTTGATGGTGACAATTACGTTGTCTCTCTCGTAAACTGTGACTGGACTTGCCGGTAACTCGTGTCCTTTCTGCCAGTGAAGGGCCTGGAGCGAACGTTTTTCGTTGGTAATGATGTCATCACATAGGCACCAATTTTCAACAAAGCTACTGTGGCGGTAAACCATTTGAAGACGACCCGTAAAACTGTCGTATATTTGCTCATTTCGAACGCCTTTAGCGACTTCCAACAGTATTTGCTCAACATTTTTCTCGTGGTCTCCAAGGTGCTCTAAGAGATGGATGGCAAAATATCCATTTCTTTCCAAGCGATTTTCGAATACTCTTCCTTGAGAACAGCATCCAAAAGCAACAACAACATTTTCTTGTTCGGCATTCAGACCACCAGATAAAATGGGATCTTGCATGCTTTGAACACTTGGGGTCGTTCTACAGCAGTCAATCAACAAAACTTTAAGTTTTGCTTCTCTTTCTTGCATGATCTGAAGCACGTCATTAGCTGGCAGGCTTTTAGAGCAATCATATTTCTCGTCAGCATTGACAGGCATTAAGTAACTCTTGCCACCAGCTTCAAAACCATGGCCAGCAAAATAGAACAAAGCGTAGACCCCAGAGTCGAGAAGTTTAGCAAATAATTCCAACGCATCTCTCATTTCGTCCAGCCGAAGATTTACCAGTGATATTACCTTAAACCCTATACTCTGTAGTACACCAGCAATATCACGAACATCGTTCGTTGGATGATACAACTTTCCTAACTTGTCATAATGATCATAATCTCTGTTACCAATCAGCAGCGCAACCTTGTCACAAACTTCTTGGGGTTCTTCTGGAAGTGTCTTTGGAATTCTTCGCTCTATAGTTTCCCCTTTTGTGATGCGAACATTTGCAGAACGGGAGCTAACAGTTCCAACGTTATTAAAAACACGGCATGTATATGTGCCCTCGTGATCTTGTGAGACAGGTGATATAACCAGGTCAGGTGAGGTTGCTCCTGGTATTACCTCTTCATCCTTTAACCATTGAAAACTTGGCTTTGGCTCTCCACCCCAATCACATGACAACGACAGCAGGCTACCATAAGATAGCGTCACTGATTGTGGATGAATAGTAACACATGGTGATCCCGGTCGACAATAATCAGATGGAGTTATAATTCTATCTCCATCATTATCTGGAGGCTTTTCTTCCAGACAAACAGCTGGTGGTTGTTTAAGCTCAACAGATTCAGCTGGTTGTTCCTTTCCCACGACAACTCTAGTCCATCTTGAAAATTGATATCCACGAACATTTGCTACCCGACAGATATATAAACCTTCATTTACTGGGTTGACTTTGATTATAAATAGTTCATTGTTGGTTTCATCCTTCAGAGGGTCGCCTTCCTTAAACCACTGGTAGAACATGGGGGTTTTGCCTACAGCATCACAATGCACTAGGAGATCATCACCAACTTTAAGCTGTATTTCTGGTGGGGGTTCAACAACAATTGATGGTGGTTCTCCCATGAAGAGATCCAAAGCTTTGTTAATATTTTCATCTTTTTCAAGGCTTTCTAAGATATCAATAAAATGACAAATTTGAACTTTCTTTTTGCCAAGTTTCTCAATGAGCTGCATTGTTGGACTTCCATTCTTTTTCAAGATTTCAAGTCTCAGAGTTTCGTATTCTCCTTTGCTAAATGCATACACATTTCTTGGCGTTTTCGACACAAACGTTTTCCAATTTGGTTCCTTCCAACGGTCTAGCAGTTTGGCGAGGCTCAGTTTTAAATCTTCTGGGATTGAGTTTATTATATCATTCATCTTAAGGCAGGATCTATTTCAAAGAGCTTTTAGTACGTGAACTGATAAACTTCTTCACACTTTACAGTAATTTTATACGATATGTACAATGTATTGTAATTTTGTACCTTGATGAGCTTGGCAAATTCTATATTAAAGATTACAAAATAAAATTCCCCATTTACTAGGCTAATATGCTAAATTTATCTTCGATCGATACTTTATTGAGTTTTGTCAGCGCAAATGAAATGAAAACATCCGGTTTCTAAAGGTTTAGCGACTTGAACCATTTGAACCTGCCTGAAACTCAAAGCAGGAAGTTAAACCTATCAACTTCCTGCCTTCATCATAATATTAAAGTGGAATTTTTGAACTGTGATACCAAGAAAAGGTACACGCATTTACATTGTTTGGTTTGTCTCGTTGCAAAGTACTGTTTCAACATTTAAAAGACTTTGTTTTGCCGATAATCCAAAAGAGTCATGCCTTCTGACATCAACACCCAGCTTCGTAAACTCCCATTTTCCATGCTACAGAAACTTGAACTATACTTAGAGCCCCCTGGTGATAAAGATTGGAAATCATTGATATCTGTGATGCCATCTGGAAGATATGATAGAAGCAAGGTGGATTTAATCGAAACTAATGGTAGAAAGGTGAATGCCTCGTGCACTGGGATTTTAATCCAAGACCTTTGCAGGCTCTGTGTCACCCTAAAGGAATTTGGTTGGTATTTGAAGAAGATTAAAAATTATGAAGCTTTAGAGGCATTGGACTGGCCAAATGAGCCTGTGATAATTAAAACCCAACCTGAATGCAAAGTTCTACGTGAGGGTGATAGTCTATGTTTGACAGTGGATGCCATTGGATACCCACCACCCAATTATCAGTGGTATAAAGATGATGAAGAGATACCTGGTGAAATGCTTAATGAACTTCGAGTTGACAAAGCTACCATGGCAACGGATGGTGTTTATAAATGCATCCTTTCTAACGGCTCAGAAAGTTCAGTCGCTTCAAATGAAGTTACAGTCCGTGTCATGAGAAGTCGAGCAAACAATTCAGAACCACCAGCATCAGATAATGCCAAACCAGTAATCACAGTACACCCAATCTCAGCTAATGTTTTACCTGGTCAACACCACACATTGCGTTGCGAGGCAACTGGAAAGCACCCAATGACCTACGTATGGTATAAGGATGGCGAACAATTACTGAACACGAACAGCTCCACGTTGGATTTTCCTACTTTTGCTGGAGAACACATTGGTGGTTATTGCTGCCAAATATCCAACGCCTATGGGGCAGATGTGAGTCAAAGCGCTGAGCTAGCTCTTGGTGAAATTGATGTGGAAAGAAATGTTGCAAGCGACAAAGTTGCTCTCCTTATTGGTAACCAGGACTACACTACTGAATTTCACGATGCACTTCAAGGGGGTGGCTTACTCCAACACACTATCGCCGATACAAAGACATTGGGCTCGTTACTTCATCGAGACGACATGGGATTTAATGTTTTATCACTTGGTAACCTCACTCGAAGCGAGATGGTGAAAGGTATTGAGGAGTATATCCACTTACTCAGCGAGGACTGCTATGCTTTCTTCTACTATGCTGGTCATGGCTTCGAGTTAAATGGCAAGCATTATTTACTACCTGTGGATGCCCCTGCTGGATGGAGACAAGAGGATGCCATCTGTGTGCAGTGGGTCTTGGAACTACTCTGGAAGGCCAGGCCGAAGATGACTGTAATTATTCTGGACATGTGCAGAGTTAGACCAACAACGGGAAGATCAAACTTCGAAGAATATGACTTTCCAACAGATCTTCCTAAGATTGTATTTGGCTTTGCAACATGTTCCCAATCGGAAGCCTACGAGAGAGTTGCGGAAGACAATGGAATTTACATGAAACATCTTAAGAATCATATTTGCCGTGACATTAAGATCGAAGACGTTCTTCATGCTGTTACAACAGATGTAGAGCGGGACACATTAGGATGTGTGTACACTGAACGTCAGCGCCCTGAATATGTGGTTCAAGGAGGTGGATGTTACAGTTTAAGAGATCTAATCGAAGCTCATGGTAACCGTAGTGCTGAACGATGGCTTGAGGCACACAAGCTTCCAGAGAAACGAACTATCGAAGTGCAGGACGGGGTTAAGATTGAAGTGAG
>ERZ1738540.84-NODE-163-length-12132-cov-15.669123_pt1 | contig 12132 bp, 2 predicted proteins | sample MGYA00581725_ERZ1738540 | MGnify/ENA primary metagenome ERZ1738540 (study PRJEB40740, sample SAMEA7388098) | Antillogorgia elisabethae | biome: Marine coral reef biome; feature: Environment associated with an aquatic invertebrate; material: Seawater | host...
GGTTGGTGCCCTTTTCTTTGCACCGAATCAGAGTCCATCGATTAATCTTGCTCCCATGTTCACATTGACATCCGGGTCTGCTGACAACGCAATCCCACGGGTCATCCTCTGCACCTCCGTCTCACCCACACCAAAAGCACAGCTCTTCACAAACGCGTCCACTGACTGTATCTCCAGTCTGAATGAAGCCTGTCGTACATTCACCCGTGCAGAACTTGTTCTCCGTGAGGAATGTCGAATTTGTACATTTTGTGCATAACTCGATCCCATCACATTCTTCGCAGTCTTTGGAGCATTTCTGGCAGGTATTTCCCACGCTTTGCTCACCTTGACCATAGTATCCCTTGGGGCAACTCGCTGCACAGTCCTCGTTGGCAGTGAGGTATGCATTGTGCCTGCACTCGAGACACTCGGTGGCTGAGAGGCACTGATTGCAATTCTCGCTGCAGGCTTGGCATGTGCGTCCAACATTCCGGAATCCTTCTTGGAAGAAGCCATTCGGACACTCACTGTCGCATTGCTTTGCTGGTGTCAAGTATGTAGCATTCTTGCATTCTGTGCAAATCAGGCTGTCTTCACAGGTATTGCAATTCTCCGGGCACTCAACACACACCCGCCCCGCTTCTCCTTCCCCATCTTTGAAGTAGCCCGCTGGACATCCCTCTGTGCACCAGTTGTAGTGAGTAAGATATTTGGAGGACTTGCATTCCAAGCATCGATCCCACCATTCACACTTGGTACAGTTCTCGGCACAGAGTTGGCAAACGCCTCCAACACCATCAGTCCCAGGTAAATTGAAGAAGCCTTCAGGACAGGTCGATTCACACTGTCCACTAGCTGAAAGGAATAAACCATTCTTGCACTCACTGCAAAAGGTCTCATTGGAACATTGACTGCAACCAGGCTTGCATGATACACATTCTCGATTGGAGATCTCTTCTCCCAGGTGGAACCAGCCATCGGGACATCTGGCTTTGCATTCCCGCGCATGCAAATAGGTATTGTTGGTGCACACGGTGCACATCGTTTCAGCCCCACACTCTTCACAATTTTCTGGACAGATTGCACATGTACCTCCAATGCCATTGGTTCCAAGAGATGCCCAGTAGCCATCAGGACAACTCATCTCACAGGTGCCCTTGGGCGTCAAGAACATACCTTGCTTGCACTCTGTGCACAAATCTGGTCCGAGGCATGTATTGCAGGGAGCTTTGCAAACCTTGCAGATTCGCCCAACATCACCTTCGCCAAACTTGTAGTAGCCATCAGGGCACTCATGATCACACCAATTGGTATGTGTCAGATATTGGCCATTTTGGCATTCATGGCAGGTGGTAGCGTTCGTGCACAAGGTGCAATTTTGTGCGCATCTTGGGCAGCTTCGGCCAACCTCGCCACGGCCAAGTTTGAAGAATCCATCAGGGCAGCCTTCTTCGCACTTCGCAGCAGGTGTCAGGTATCTCTTATTCTTGCATTCAGTGGCGTAGGTTGTGTTAATACATCTCTCCATGTCACCAGGGCAAGCTGGGCAAGTGTTGCCTGTTTCCTGGATGCCTCCACGATAGGTACCATCTGGGCAGGTATACTCACAGGTTTGATTGGGAGTCAGGTAGGTGTAGTTTTGGCACAAGGTGCACTGCCCTTGACCCAAACATGTCTGACAGGTTGGAGGGCAAACCTTGCAGAAACGACCAATCTCCTGAGATCCCTCGTAGTGATAGCCATCAGGACATTTATAGGAACAGCTGCCTGTGGGAGTGAGGTATGAAGCTTCAGCACATTCAGTGCAAACCGTCCCAGTCTCGCACAAGTTACAGGGTGATGGACACTTGTTGCAATTTCCACCAACGTTGCTGGTACCGTTCTCATAATAACCTGCAGGACATTCAGATCTGCACTGGCCATACTCCGTGAGGTGTGTGAAGTGCCGGCAAACAGTACACTCCTCTGCACTGTTGCACGCGAAGCAGTTCTCCGGGCACATTGGGCATGTGCCGCCAACGCCAAGGGCATTTCCCACTTGGGCATAGTGTCCGGTAGGGCAGCTTTCCTCACAGAAGCTGTCAGGCGTCAAGAAGAGGCCATCTTTACATTCTGAACACGTGGAAGCACTGGTGCATTGCGTGCACTGCTCGGGGCAAGTTTCACACTCACCACCCACTTCACGGCTGCGATTGGGATAAAATCCCACTGGACATGTCTTCTCACAGGAATGTTGGCTCGTCAAATAGAGAGAGATCTTACACTCGGTGCAATAATCCTCTGCCTCGCATTTGTTGCAAGTCCATGGACACACCTCGCAGTTGCGGCCGATATCTCCAGCACCCTTGTGGTACCAACCATCTTGACATATTGGTTCACACCAATTATAGTGCGTCAAGTATGTCGAGTTTCGACATTCCTGACACACTGTCGCGCTGGTGCAAAGGCTGCAATTCTCTGCACAAAGTGGGCAGGCATTGCCTACACCGCCGGCAGCTGGCAATTCCCAATAGCCATCAGGACAATTGTCTTGACAGCTTCCATCTGGAATCAAATACTTCTCGTTCTTACAAGTTGTGCAGACTTCAAAGGTATCGCAAGTCGCACAATTTTCAGAACACGGTTGGCAGGTCACATTGATCTCTCCAATACCATGTGGGTAGAAGCCAGGTGGGCATGTATACTCACAGGTGTCGTAGGGCGTCAGATATGACGAGTCTTTGCACTCGGTGCAGATCTGGGCCGAATCGCATTTGTTGCAAGGCCACGAGCAAAGTTCGCAGATGCGTCCAGTTTCCACCTTTGGATCTGGGATCTTGCCCCAAAATCCATCTGGACATTCTTTCTTGCATGTTGAACTTGAGATGTCCAAGAAATATCCATTCTGGCAAACTTCGCACACTTCTGCACTGCTGCATTCCATGCAGTTGTCGGAACATAGCTCGCACGTGCCACCGATCTCTTCTGTCCCACGTTCCCAGTAGCCAGCAGGGCACTCGTAGTTGCACTTTGAGTCGGGCGTCAAATACGTGAAGTTTTTGCACTCGGTGCACACATCTGCTGAGTCACACTTATTGCAAGTGTGGAAGCAGCGCGGGCAAGTCCCTCCTGTCTCATTGTGTCCCGTTCGATAGAAACCATCTGGACAGTCGGCCCGACAGCTGCTGTCCGGGTTCAGGTAACGAAAGACATTGCACTCGAGACATATGTCGGGGCCTGTGCAAACGCTGCAGTACGTGGGACAACTCAAACAACTTCGTCCGCGATCTTCATCTCCCTCAGGGTAGAAGCCATCGGGACAGGCTTCAACACAGTTGAAAGCCTCGTCTAGGTGAAGAGAGCTGTTGCACTCCAAACAGCGTGTTGATGTGGAGCAGCTGTGGCAACCTTTTTCGCAATAGGCGCAGACACGTCCAGCCTCACCATCTCCAAGATGAAAGGTGTTAATCGGGCAAGTCTCCACGCATTGCCTGCTGGGCGCCAAATACTTGAAATCCATACATTCCGTGCACGTTTGACTGTCAAGACAGCTTCGGCAGTGTTCGGGGCACTTCTCACAGGTATTCCCAATCTCTTTGTTGCCCACCTTGTACCAGCCAGTGGGACACTCTGTCTCACACCAAAGATCCGGGTTCAAAAATTTGTTGTTTTTGCACTCGGAGCAGGCGCCAGCATCCTCACATTTGTTACAATCTTCCGGGCAACGAGGACACTCTCGACCAATGGGCTTGCCATTAATTGGGGATCGATAGAATCCATCTGGACAGGTGGTTTCACATTGTGCCCCAGCAGTGAGATACAAGTGATTGTTGCACTCAGAGGCCATCTTGGCACTGATGCACCGATTGAAACCACTGGGACATTTCTTGCACTCACGGCCCAAGTCTTCATCTCCAACTTCATATTCACCATCAGGGCAATGTTCAACGCACGCACCACTAAGCGCCAGGAAGTAGGAGCTATTGCAAACTGCACAGGTACTTCCACTCACACACTGGAAACAATTGTCTGCACACGGCAAGCATTCGCCTCCCACCTTTTCGGTGCCATTCTTGTAGTATGCATCTGGACACTCGTCACTGCACGTTGCACTCGGAGTCCGGAAAGTGTAGAGGCGGCACTCTGTACACTCTTCCCAGCTATTGCAGGCGCTGCAATTTTCATGACAAGCTTTACAGCGCCCACCCAAACCATCGTCCCAGTCATCGCTCTTGACCCCATAGTATCCTCTTGGACACTCGGGTGCGCATTTGAAGTCGTGAGTGAGGTAGTGTTGATTCTTGCATTCCAGGCAGGTGGTTGCATTCATACAGGTCTTACAGTTTTCATGGCATAGACTACAATAGCCACCTACACCATTTGGGCCATCAGTCTCAAATTGACCTTCCGGACACTCAGCTTCGCAAACATGAGTCAGCTGCAAGAACATCTCGTTCTTGCACTCCAGCGCAATAGACTCATTGACACACCTGCTTGCATCGTTGGGACACTTCATGCATTTCCCCCCACACCCTCTTGCAAGGGGAAGCAGGTGGTTTGAACGCGCGAAACATACACGGCAGGCTCGTCAGGTTTAGTCTCTGGAAACCACATCATGGCATAGAAACCATTCAATGAACCACTGGCATCCAGTTTGAAGCTATGCAGTGGTGCTCCATTCTTGTAGATCAGCATCTCGCCACCTTTGAGCTCCAATCGAAAGTAGTCTTCCCTGGTGTAGGTCAAGCCTTCAAAGGCACCATCAATAGCTACAGAGCTACCAGCTGTCAATTGGATGAACTTGCCATTTGGAAAGTCCCTCTCGTCCGTCGGATCGGTGGTAAGGCCCACCCACAAAGGCTGGTCATCCTGCCCCGGCATGAAGGCAATGCTGGATACCGGCCCGGCCACCGCAAATGCACTGCCACCCTCTTGGTTAGCAGCTGTGAATGTGTGACCTTTCTGCTTGACATTGGTCAGCTGCCACGTCTCTGTGCAGGATTCAGTCTCGGACACCTTGTATGCCACCAACTCGTAGAAGTTTAACACCCGGTATCCTTTCAGCTGCAGGTAGACATAGCGCCCCTCTGCACGGTCGCAGGTCACCTCGTACCACTTTTCAGCTGTGGCTTCCGCTAGCGTTCCACATACAGTTCCTTTGCAGAGTTTGCCTTTTTCGCAGGGGGTGGAACTCACACCCACCACTCCTCCGAGCAAAGAACAGTGGAGACCAGTGGCCTCTTCAGACAGGGCCTCACAGCCATCCTGATCACTGAGGATGCGGATCTTCACCAGAGACTCCTTGCTACCCAGATCCATCTGCCACCAAGGATTTAGCTCACCTGCTCCATTGTTCCAAGTGCTACTGCAGCGGGTACTGATCAGCCCGTCATTACAGAGCTTGGCAGGAGCTGTGTTCAGACTCGAACTCATTGAAGCAATGCCCGGCGCCGGAATTACCACCTCTCCAGCAGCCGCGTTTTTCTTCACCGGCACCAGACCCACTTTGCTGTAGCAGTGAATGCCCTTGGCGGGGCTGGGTGACAATGTGTCACCCATCCAATAAGAACAACGGTTGCTTTCCTCACGTAGCTCAAAGCCAGTACACTCCGCTCTTGCCATACATAGCAACTTGCAGCCCTCCACATTTTCCACAAAGCCCTCACCATACCTCGCATCGGTTCCACCTGACCACCTTCGAAGCTCCGTCCCGCCGCAGCTTCGATCCTGCAGTTGCTTCCAGTCGATCTGTGTCAGTGATTCTGCTGGCGCGTAGTAATGATCTGATGGACATTCTTGTTGACAAAGGAAGTCTGGACCCAGGTAATTGTTGTTCCTGCACTCAGTACAAGTCGTGGCGTTGACACAAAGTGTACAATTGGAAGGGCATCCAGTGCAAACACGTCCAGTGTCTTCATCACCCAGCTGATACAATCCACGTGGGCAGTCCACTTGGCATGTGAAGTCAGGATTCAAATAACGCGCATTCTTGCACTCCGTGATGTGCGTCAAGTTGAGACACTTATTCGCATGCTTCGTGCACTCGGTACAGTTGTTGCCGATTTTCTCCGAGGCGTTGCGGAAGTATCCATCCGGGCAGTCGTCCACGCAGGACATGTTGGGACTCAGGACTCTTTTGTTGTCACAAACAGTGCACAAGGCCGAAGACTGACAGGAGTAGCAATGCTCCTGACATCTTGGACAAACTTTTCCAACCTCGCCGGTTCCCTCAGGGAAGTAGCCAACTGGGCATGTTTCTTGACAGCTGGCATCAGCTGTTAGGAATTTGGAATTTTTGCACTCAGTTGCATACTTTGGAGTGATGCATCCACTGGCATCACCAGGACAAGGATCACACGTGTTGCCAATAGCTCCTACACCATTCTTGTAGGTTCCATGAGGGCACGCCGCTTCGCACCAACCGCTCGGTGTGAGGTATTTACCATTGCGACACTTCTCACATTTGTTCTCCTTGGTGCAGGTCACGCAGTCCTTGTCGCATACCTCGCAAACGCGACCCACCTGGTTCACACCAGCGGGATATGTACCTTCGGGGCAATTATCTGCACATGTGCCATCAGGCGTAAGGTACTGCCAGTCCTTGCATTCCGTAATCAGAGCAGGGCCAATGCATTTCATGGCATTGCCGGGACATCGAACACAATTGCGACCAACCTTCCCTGTACCGTTGCGATAGTAGCCATCTGGACATTCCTCCTCGCACCACATATCAGAAGTCAGATACCGACGATTCTTGCATTTTGTACAGATGTTCGCCTTCTTGCAGCTGGCACAGTTCACATCACAGACCTCGCAAGTGCGGCCAATGGTGCTGTGACCTGCAGGATAAGTTCCCTCTGGACACAAATATTCACAGCTTCCCGCAGCTGTCAGATATTTGGCATCTCGACATTCAGTCGCAACCGTAGGACTGATACATTTCAATGCATCCATTGGGCACAAGGCACAGCTTCGATTCAACTTCCCGGTGCCACTCTTGTAGTAACCATCAGGGCATGAATCTTCACACCAGAAATCTGGAGACAAATAGAAACTATTTGTGCACTTGTCGCATGTATCTCCAGTGGTGCAAACAGCACAATTTGGTCCACACGGCATGCACATACGTCCCAAGTCTCCTGTGCCATGGGGATAGGTACCCATGGGGCAGCCATTTTCACAAGTTCCTGTGGATGTGAGATACTTCCGGTTCTTGCATTCAGTACCCAGCTTCTGGTTGACACAGTTAAAGAAGTCTCCAGGGCAAGCTTCGCAGGTGCGACCAGTGTCACCATTGCCTTTCGCATAGTAGCCCTTGGGACAGCCGTCCTCACACCAGCCTTCAGGGACCAGGTATTTTTGACTGCCACACTCCCGGCATTCTCCCGAGGATGCACAGCTCAAGCAGTTCTTACTGCAAGCTTTGCAGCTACGTCCCGTGGCATTGATACCAGTTCCATAATATCCTTTGGGACAGTCATCTTCGCAGGTCTTGGCAGGATTCAAGTACCTGTAGTCCTTGCACTCTTTGCAAGAGGTACCAGAATCGCATTTGCTGCAAGATTTGGAACAGGACATACATAGACCTTTCTCGGAAAAGAAGCCATCAGGGCAGGAGTCCACACACTTGCTCGCGCTTGGAAGCTCGCTGAGGTCCAATGATTCGCCATTCTTGCAAAGGCTGCACTTTGTCGCATTGAGACACTCCACGCACGTGGCAGGACAATCTACACATTTGTCCGTGGTGAGATTCTTGTATTTGCCACTCGCGCAGCTGTTCACACACTCGGAATCTTTCAGCTCAAAACCAGGTTCGCAGGATAGAGCGATTGTGACGCCCTCCTGGGTCCCAGCTTTACAAGAAGCAGCACCGAGCTTGCAGAACTCGCAGGTGCCGTTGATGCCATCTTTGCCATCCTTTTGGAAGAAGCCAGTTGGACAAGCTGCAAGGCAAGTTCCATTCTTCAAATACTTGCCATTCTCACAAACCGCGCACTCCTTTTCCTTCAGACATTCCTTGCAATCTCCAACGCACTTTTCACAACTGCCACCAATCAATACTCCATCCACCCCCACGATGTCCGACGCCCTCCGAAAATATCCATCTGGGCAGGTGCTGATGCAGGTTCCCTTGTCGGTGAGATACTTATTGTCTCCACGGCAATGGGTCCCATAGGTGTCATTCAGACAGGTATGGAAGTCTTCCGGGCATGCAGCACACACTCGGCCTTCCTCCGCTTTGCCCACCATGTAGTGATCCTCGGGGCAGCTGAAATCACATTGCTCAGAACGAGGATTGAAGTAGGCACCGTTCCGACAGGAGGTACACTTTGATTCGGTGTAACAGTTCTTGCAGTTGTTAACACACTTCTGGCAAGTTCCGCCAACCATTGGCCCTCCTTCATAGACTGGAAAGCCACCCATTTTGAAATAGCCATCTGGGCAGTTGAGTTCACAGGAGTGCTTGGGGGTCAGGTAATAGCTGTCTCCCTTGCACAATGTTGCATAGGTATTGTTGGTGCAGGACTGCATCTCAGCGGGGCATAGTTCGCACTTGCGCCCCACATCTCCTGTGCCCGTCATGTAGCTCCCAGAAGGGCAATCAAAACTGCAACTCATATCGTAGGGATTTAAGTACGTACCTCCCTTGCAAATCTTGCACTCAGTGGTGGAAATGCAGGTCTCGCATGGAGCAACACAACGTTCACAGGTGCCCCCTACCAAAGGGCCACCCACTTCCAGCTCAACTCCTGAGCGTGCGAAGTAGCCATCAAGACAGCTCGGCACACAGCGTCCACCCTCAGGAACCATGTATTGCTGATCTCCACGGCATTCGACAGCATACGAAGCGTTCCGACAGACGGCAAAGTTGTCTGGGCATGGCGTGCAAGCCCTTCCTTTATCTCCCATGCCAGTCATGAAGTGATCCCGCGGACATTCAAGGGTACACAAGGAAGTCGTTGGATCCAAATATAAGCCACCGTTGCATTCCAAGCACTCAGATTCAGATTTGCAACGGTGGCAGCTGCCAACACATTTTTCGCAAGTACCACCAACCAGCGGTGCATCTTCTTCCACTTGAACTCCTGACTTTTCGAAGTAACCTTGAGGACACTTCGTTGTGCATTTGCCTCCTTCAGGTACCAGGTATTGATTATTGCCACGGCATTCATAGACCCAGGTCTCATTGACACATTTGGATGCCCCAAAAGGACATGCCTTGCAGCTTCGACCATCAGTACCATTGCCAACCATGTAGTGATATTTCGGACACTCCATCGTGCACCTGTCGGTCACTGGATTCAGGTACATCCCATCCGTGCAAACTTGACACGTCGTCGCCGAGCTGCAAATCTTGCATGAACCTAGACATCTTTCACAGGTGCCGCCAATTCTTGGTCGACCTCCTTCCTTGATTTCACCATCCAAACCAAAGTATCCCACGGGACAGGTCTGGATGCAGGTGTTGTTCCACGGGTCCAGGTACAAATTCTCACCGCACTGCAGGACGAACGTCCGGTTCAAGCAGTCACCATGCGCATCACTGCAGGGTGCGCACACTCGACCCAACTCTTCCACTCCAATCCCGAAATAGCCATCAGGACAACGGGAAACACATTGACCTTCTGCATCCAAGTACTGGAATTTGTTGCACTCAATACAGCCACTGCCAACACAGCGATCACAGTTTTGCGGGCAGGATTTGCAAACTCCTCCAACCTTCATTCCCCAAAAGGTGTGCACCTCTCTTCCCACCTCTTGCCAGTAGCCTTCTTGGCACGAAGCATCGCAAGTGCCGTGAGCTGTAAGAAATGTCGGAGTTTTGCACTGGGTGCAGTAATGAGGCCCTTTGCACTCACTGCACATGCCAGGACACTCCACGCAATAGCGACCTTCAGAGGCTTTGGAACCATCAGGATAGTGTGATGCTGGACATTCTCGCTGGCACTCCTTCTTATGAGTGAGGTAGGCAGAGTTCTTGCATTTGGTGCAGGAAAATCGTGTGTCGCAGGTGAGACAATCTCCCACGCACTTCTGACACGTTCGTCCGTCCAGGGATCCATCAGCTGGGTTCCTTGGATAGTAGCCATCAGGACACTTGGCTTCACATGTGAAGCCATCCGTCAGCAAGGTGCCATTGGTACATCTCGTACAGAATTGCTGGGATTGACACTCTAGACAATTGTTCGCGCATGGCTGGCAGGTACGACCAGTGTCAGCTGTGCCAATTCCAAAGTATTGAGGGGGGCAAGCCTCCTCGCAACTCATTTCTGCCGTCAGATAGGTGCCCCCCTTGCAGGTGGTGCACCTTGAAGGTGAGCTGCAGCTCAAGCAATTCTGAGGACATTCCGAGCAGTTGCCACCCACGAAGTTCCCTACCACAGTAGCATCTTCCAGCTCCTCCCCACGCCTGGGATAGGTGCCCATGGGACAAAAGTCTTTGGGATGACAAGCACCATCATAGAGGTAGTAGTCATTTTGACAGGAGGTTGCCACAATGGTCAATGCTGGATCGGGAGCTTGGCCCACAAGTGCATTGGGTGATGTACACTCGTAGTCGTGGAACCTGCAGTTTCTGCAAAGGCGACCTTCCGGATTGTTGCTATCCGCCACCTCAACTCCATAGTAGCGTGTGGGGCAGGACGGAAAACAGTGACCCTGGTGCAGGTAGTGATTGTTCTTGCAAACCGTGCATCCCTGCAAACTGTCACACTCTGCGCAGTTCTCAGCGCACGATAAGCAGACACCTGGCTCCTTGAGATCAAGGCCTCCTTGCTCATAAAATCCCCGTGGACACTCCAACAACTGACATGTGGACTCCGCAGTCAGGTAATGCAACATCCTGCACTTCGTGCACTCTGTCTTGCTGTTGCAGGCAGTGCAGGCCAAATCACAAAGAATGCATTGACCACCATAGGGCCCACTGTAACCTTCTGCATAGTAGCCTTCTGGACAAGTGCGCACACATTCCCCTTTGGGTGAGAGGTACTTGTAGTCACTGCACTCCAAACAAACCACCGGAGAAACCAGTCCAGCAGTGCAAGTTCCACAGCCCTCTGGGCAGGAGAGACAACGCTTCCGAGTGCTATTGGCAAAGTGACCCTCCGGGCAAGTAGGGGCACATGTGGCATTGGGCGTCAAGAAATAGCCATCCTTGCAGGATGAGCATTTGGTGGAGCTTGTGCAAGTAAGACAACTGTCGGGGCATTCCTCGCAAGTGTTTCCAAGGTCATCCTTTCCTTGCTTGTAAAAGCCTTTGGCACAGGATGGGCCACACATATTATCCACTTGGGACAAGTACATCTTCTTCCGGCACTCTGTGCAAACATTGCGGCTGATGCACTTACTGCATGTCTCATCACACTTGGCACAAAGACCGCCAGTTTCGGGCGTTGTATTGGTATCGCTCTTGTAGTAGCCATCATCACAAACAACTGAACAGCTCCGATTCGGTGATAAGTACGCACCTGGTTCACAAACATCGCAAGCATTCCAGTCAGAACATGTCTGGCATGTCGGTGGGCACGACCTGCAAGTACCTCCATTCTCACCATAATCGTAGTGCCCTGGTGGGCAAGAGGACTCGCAAGATCCTGTGGGAGACAAGTACTTGTTGTTGGTGCATTGAACACATTCTTCACGTGAAAGGCAAACTGCGCAGTCCATAGCACATGGAGTGCAGGTTCGATTCGAGATACCTGTTCCGCCTGGAAAGTAGCCGTCCGGACAGATGTCTTTACAGCTCGCTTTCACGGGGTCCAGGTACTTTGAGTTGGTGCACTGCAAGCACTCACCACTTATGCTGCATTTCAGACAGTCTGATGGGCAAACCGGATCCTCATAGTGCCTCTGACCATCGGCAAATATAAAGACATCTGCTGATCGGCCTCGACCACGCACCGAGCCAGATCTTGCAAGGCTCTCCTCATGCACTCGATCTCCGCCTCTGGTCATGAAGGATTTGCCACATGCAGGCCTTAATAAGGATAGCGTGAAGACGGCCAGGCAAAAGGCTCTTTGTCTGGCCATACGTGTAGAACCATGATGAAACAGGCAAACAAACATGGTACATTGGTGGCTGGAGCCCTAGCACTCGAGCCAACTCTGCAACACAAATTGCTTTCTGAAACGCACTTGAAGCACTGCAACATCTTCAAGTCTGAAGCAAAA
>ERZ1738540.90-NODE-171-length-11679-cov-59.006624_pt1 | contig 11679 bp, 1 predicted proteins | sample MGYA00581725_ERZ1738540 | MGnify/ENA primary metagenome ERZ1738540 (study PRJEB40740, sample SAMEA7388098) | Antillogorgia elisabethae | biome: Marine coral reef biome; feature: Environment associated with an aquatic invertebrate; material: Seawater | host...
CCTCATCGATAATACTACATCGTCTGTGTATTTCATCCTCCAATGTTTCATGAACAAGTTCCTGTTGAGTTGCGGCGATATTTTCATGATCATGTAACATGGCTTCTCGTTCCTCAAGGTCATTTTCCCACGCCTGAAGTTCACGGGTTTCGTCCTTTAATTTTTCACTTATGCCACGCAATTCTTGATAGATTTCCTGTAATTCCGTTTCATTTATTTTTTTCTTTTTCAGTTGATTTTTTCTAACTTTCAACGTTAAGCCCTCTGAACCAGACTTTGGGGAAAAGGAATCATTTTGCGAAGATTGTCTTTCTTCTTCCAACTGCCTTGCCTCATCAGAGCCAGATTCTCTATCCAGTCTCTGTGTTCCTAACTTGACAGCATCATATATTTCTTTTAATGCTCTTTTGTAATGTTCTTTTTCATAGCTTGTCATTGTTGCACTGGACCAACGTGTTGGCTGAGATAGTGGTTGAGTTAGTGAAGAACTTCCAACATTTGACTGGGTGGACATGAAATTGGTCGCATGTCTCTGGGAACCTTTGTTTTGCTTAGATTTATTTTTTGAAGTATTGCTTTCACCACTGAAATTACTATCAGATGTTTCAACACTGTTTGAATAGTGTTCAAAATAAGCACCCTTATCAAAGTCCATTAAAACTGAAAAAATATATTCTAAGTTCTTCTACTTCAAATAAAACATTCTAAAATAAAAAACAAACTGACTCTGTTGGCCGTCAAAATTCCAATTTGCCTCCGTTTAAAATTTACGAATTCCTTTGAAATGAGCCCTAAAGTTCCTTGGCTTTCAGAAAAATTCCTTGATATTGCTGAACAAAAAAGAATAAAAGATGAAACTCTTCACGACTAAATTTGAGAGTAAATCTAAAAACATAGATCATGAGTTAAATGACTTTTCTAATAAGTTTCTAAATCATCTTTTCTATTGTATATGATCTGATGGATCTGACTCGTGCCGACTAACGATAGTTTGTTGATCTTATAACTCTGAAGTGACCCTGACATTGAGAAATGGAGGACAGATTCCTCGCGGCAATAAATTTAAAGGCAGTGCTAAAGTAACGTGAACAGTGTTCAGAGGCGCCGGAAGCAATCGAGGGCTAGGGGGCAGCCGCTCTCGAAACGGGCACTTTATTTTACAAAATCAAAAAAGAAAGGTCGCTAAAATTTTGAGGGCTGTCTGTTTTAGTAAATCTATTTTTGTTTAATAATACCAGTAATACTTCTGTAATTCTATTAACCAGCAACAAGATGTCATTCATTTATTTGATAATTTCATTCCACACAACGCTAGCAAAATGTTATAAGTAGGGTGATAAAAGAATTTAATCTTTGTGAGCCAGGGCAAAGCTGCCCCCGTCATTAAAGGGCAAGGGGGCAGCTGCCACCGTGATTCCGGCGCCCCAAACAGTGTTGACCGTATGATAAAAAATCCAACTATTCTAAAAATTTAACCTTCTGTCTAAATGTCAGAAGGCACTTTTTGTACCTGCGTTTTATCTTGTACGAATAAGTCTGCTTCTGATTAACAGAAACATAACGATCAACGTTACTTCACAATATTTATTTTAATTATATATTGCACAAGTGAACTTAAAATGACCTGGAAGAATGTTTGCGGAGTTCATGGTGAATTAAACTACCACGAACATACGAGGCTCAATCAAGAAAATTTCTTGTTAGGATTCCGAGTCTTTTTAAGTTCTACATTACTTTTATATGATTTCTATATACAAAGGCAAACTAAACCTACACACTGCTGAACTGGTACGTCAGAAACAAACCAGTAGATGTTATCAAGGAAAGTCGAAAACTGTTTGCACCAGTCAATTTCATTAAACATGGAGATAGGGCTGTTCTTTCCGTCACCGTACGTATTAAATCAAACATAGCAGCTCATCGCTGTTAAACTTGAACGACGAGCACAGTACACTATTAGATATTACAACAGTAGTTCCTACTTATTACTACACTATTATTACTATACATGAACGTCTTCGTCAAAATTGTCGAGAACATGCTGTTCCGCCAACTGAATAAACGATGATGATGGTCTTGAGCATGGTAAATACACAGAAGAAGGTCGTGATTGAGATGGAGATACCATTGGAGTGGCAACTTCCGAGGTTAAAGGAGAAAGAGACGAAGACCTCGTAACTAGCGGAGTAATTGCTGGTGTAAAATTTGGTGTCATAGGTAAGGAAGAATACGTAGACTCCGGGTCTAAATGTTGATTATGCAATGACGATACAGACGATAACATACTTGTACAAGCTGAAAGGTCATTTACACCGTTCACAGGAGAACCAAGGTCTTTACGTGGTAAACGTCCAATCTCTGAAAATACTTCTGAAAGTGGTTGATACTGAGGGCCTTGATGCATTGCATACAAATGATTATAATGCCCTCTTAGTTCTTCGTGACTTCCAAGGATGGAACTTAAAGATCCTGTGTAATCAGGTCGTCCTTCAAAGTGAAACACTCGAGGGCGATCTTGATAATCCTCTTCTGCATCAGCCTCTGCGCATTTGGCATATAACAAATTCCCAACATCTATACCCCCACTAGCCTCCCTACCACCTTCGTCATCAAAGTTATGAAGTGATTCTATACTCTGAAGATTAGGCATAATTCGGTCAGTTCTATCTGAGAGAATATCAAATGATCTTGCATTGCTATCTGAGTCAGGTGAAGTATCAACTTCAGAATCAGGTTGTATACCAGAATCAGTAACATTCGAACCTACTTGATTCTTCGTGTATAAGTTAAGATGATCTGATTGTTCGTCAGAGGATCCATTTCCAGAATTGCCGGATTCTAAGGAGTTAGACGCACTAGTTGGAACATGTTCGTATCTGTTAATTAGACCTTTTTCATCCACAGAATTAAAGCTTGTTTGCAGAGGTATTGGCCTGAGAACCATTTCTTCGCCAGGTTTTTTCGTTTCAGTCGTTTCTTTTCGTTTGCATCTTACAAATAGCCAGATAAGAAGTGCAAGCAGGGCCAGAGATGCTACAATACTAATTGCTATAATGATCGTCTGGATTGCTTCAGACATAGATTGAACTGTTGGTCTAGGAACAAGCGGTGAAACGGTATAATTCAAAAATATCTCTGCTGTAACTGTACTGACCTTTGAACCTGGTTGACCACTACTTGCCAAGACTGTTACATTGAATAAATCACGTTTGTTTGAACTTTCGGTATCCCTTTTGTTTCGCTTACTTTCATAATAATCGACAACGTCTTCAGTGAGATCTATACTACCAGATGTAATATTGATGGCAAAGAGGCTGATAGGCGAATTTAGCTTGTATTCTATTTCTCCATCAGGACCACTATCAGAGTCAGTTGCATAAACACGACCGATACTATCACCCTTCTTACCATTCCCCGAAACAACAAATTTATAGCTCGCGTTTTGAAACGTTGGCTGGAATTCGTCCACACCTATGACAGGAACAATGACGGAGAGAGTAGTATATTTTGGAGGTGTACCATGATCTTGTGCTTTCACTACTAAAGTATAACTTGATTTTTTCTCGTAATCAAACACTTCCGCATTTGTCAGGTTACCTGTACTTGGATCAATGTTAAATTTTTTCAAACCTGTGCCGTTTATGATAGATAAAGAGATATTCTGGTTCGCTCCAGAATCCGAGTCTGAAGCTGTAATTGTACCAGCATATGTTCCACTACGAGCGTTTTCTGCTACACCAAGATTCCAAGGACGCGAAAACACTGGCGCATTGTCATTTATATCGTTGACTTTTATGACTACTGAGATATCTGATGCTTTTGGCGGAATACCTTGATCTGTTGCTCTTACTGAAAGTCGATGTATTGGAATGACATCACGATCCAAAGGTTTGTCCAACCATAATTCGTTATCCTTCATTGAGAACCATCCATCATTATTTCCAGAACTGATTGAATACCTAATTTCTTTGTTACGTCCACTGTCCTTGTCTTTTGCGAGAACTTTTAACACCAGTCGAGGTGGCATAACATCTTCACCTATTTGTTCCTCGTAAACTGAATCATTCACATAATATTCATTTCGTTGAAATACCGGTGCATTGTCATTTACATCATCGATTTTAATACGGACTGTTATCCGATCAGAAATATCCGATTTGCCGCCATCTTTAGCTATCACATCTAGATTATATAAGTCGGTGTTTTCACGATCCAATTGTCTTCGCACACGAATAATACCAGTCCGTTCTTCGATTCGAAACATTTTTAATTCATTACCGCTAAGAATTTGAAACGAAATTCTGTTTTTGCCAGTTAATGACTCCGAATTTAGAGGTTTTATTGTTTCCACTATAGTCCCGACTTCTATATCTTCTGATATTGTTACGTCATAGGTAGCATTGCCAAGGTCAGGGGGATTATTGTTAACATGTAAAATTTGAAGACGGAATGGAACCTGAGAGGATAGTTTGGGAGAACCGTGATCACTTGCAGTGATAATAAGGTCGATAAAATCCTTACTATAAATTATTTCTTTTTTGGTGAAAACTATTCCAGTGTTTGGATCTATTCCTATCTCTTCATTTAAAGTGATGTTGTACGTAATTCTTTTATTGCTTCCTTGATCTTTATCTGTTGCATTGATTCGGGCCAAATTAGTGTTTGCGGAAATAGGTTCTTTACGTTTAATCTTACTATACGATGATTTCTCAAATACAGGTTTATGATCATTCTCATCCAACACAGTTACAATAACCTTCGTACTAGCTTCCTGTACTTGATCACTAACAAATACGTCCATACTGCAAACATTTGGCTTACTTTCAAAATCCACAGCTTCAACCAATCGCAGAATCCCAGTGTCAATATCAATAACAAAAGGCCCATTTCGTTGTGTGTTACCAGCGAAACTGTACGTCAGTACTGAATAGTCGTCCTTGTCTGAAGCGTTTACCTGTCCAACCTGACTTCCCAAAGGCTTGTTTTCGAACATTGTTAGGTTAATTGTACCTGGTACGTGTGGTACATTGTCATTGATGTCTGTAATAAGCACAACCACAGTACAACTGGAAAATAGCCGACTGGTACTGACACTGACAGTTAAATTGTACAACTTTTTCACTTCGCGATCAACAGCTTTTTGAAGGAACAATTCACCAGTCAACGAATTTAGGGAAAAAACACGTTCTTTGTTACCAGACACAATATTAAACGACATTTTAGAGTTGCCAAAATTAAATGCATGCAACTTAGTCACAAAGCGATTGTCCGTTGTCGTACTACTTTCCGAAATACTTGATATGAAGACTTTCTGGCGGAATTCAGGAGCTTTGTCGTCAAGATTTCTCAGAGTTAGATATACTTTGGTGAATGCAATATTTGTAACCGTGTTTCCCCAGTCGCCTTTGATGTCTAGTTCAAAACTACGCGACCTCTCGTAATCTAAAGCATTATCTTCCTGCACAGTAACTTGGCCGTTTGAATCAATCTTAAACGCGTCAAATGTATTTCCATTAACGATTTGATAAGATACATTTCCCGACGTTTTAGGCTTTACTGTCAGTATGGGAGTACCAGGTGGGTCGTTCTCGTTTAGTGTTGCACTGTAGGATGAGAGAGAAAAGCTTGGGCGTTGAATAGTATGTTGAACCGTTACAAGTACAAAACACACTGCTGTCATACTTCGGTCATGGATTAGAGTTGCTCTAACACTAAACAAGTACGCTCCAGGTCGCGGGTCTTCTGTAAAACTCACATTTCCTCCGGTAAAGCCAACCGCCAAAACCGTTTGTCCACCTTCACGAATGTACTCAACATCACTTGGCTTTAAATGTCTATTCTTAAACTGGAGTTGCAAGATTTTGATACCAGCTTCAATTTTGTCCTTAAGATCAATCTCGTACAAAACTTCAGTAAATCGTAGGGGAATTCCTGTGATACGATCCACAAACACGTTTACTTTAATTGAACCAAAACGGGCTCCAGCCTGACTGCCATCACTTGCATTCACAGAAAAGCTGTACATATGAACTTCACTGGCATTTAAATAGTTTAATGTGTAAATTAAACCATTCGTGGAATCCAACGCAAAAGGCAATTGATGTCCACTGCCAAAACTGTACGTTACTCTTGAATCAGAGTCACTATCATTGGCTGTTAAAGTTACAACTTTTGTTCCTGGTTGGCTGTTGCCCGGTAAGTGAATATTTGTTTCATTTGGATTAAATGCAGGATTGTTGTCATTCTCATCTATGACAATAACTGAAAGTTTCACGTTTATTGAAAGACGGGGATGGCCTTGGTCACTAACATTAATAACTAAATTATGTACCGGACTGATTTCGCGATCAAGTGGTAACAGAGTAAATAGTGCACCAGAATTTTTATCTATCTGAAAATACATGGCATCATTGCCTTCTTCAATATTGTATTGTAACCGAGCGTTCATTTCTGCGTCGAAATCCTGAGCGATTACATAGCCAATACACCCTGCGGGACTATTTTCGAGAACTTTCACTTCATTAAAGTCCGATAACACAATGGGATAGTTGTCATTTTTATCTGTGACATTGATTTCTACAGTCGCACTGTCAGTGTATAATGGATAACCGTTATCTTGCACATATACAGTTAATTCATACATCTGTTGTTTTTCTCGGTCCAACGAGGATTTTGTTAGTATTTGACCAGTTGATTCATTTATAATGAAAGCATCATTAGCAAATCCTGGAGGCAAACTATATGTCAACTGACCACTATCCAGATCATTTGCTTTCACCTTCAAAACATGAGCAAAGTTTACATTTTCTGATACGTTAACTCGGTAGATGTAACTTAAAAACCGTGGCAAGTTATCGTTTACATCTTCCACAGAGAGGGTAAAGATTATTGTTGAAGATAATGTTGGGAAACCTTGGTCAGAAGCTCTAATTTTCAGTCGATATGTGTCCACCTTTTCTCGATCAAGCGGTTTCAACAGGATTAAGGAGCCCCAATAAGGATCAAGATAAAATATCCGATGTTCGTTTCCTTCAACTAAACTAAAAGTCACATTACCAGAGTGATCCAAGTCTTTATCTTCAGCAGTGAAATGGAATACGGTAAAGTTTACTGGTTCGTCTTCCATTATGAATGATTTATTTTGAGATGTAAAAACGGGAGAACAGTCATTAACATCAGATATAAGAATTATAACAGTCACTGTGTTGGATTTCTGTTCTGAAACTTCTCCAGCTTGGTCTACAGCTTTAACAACTAGTTTATATTCACTTACATCTTCCCGGTCTATTTCTGCATCTGTACTTAACTGGGCTTTAAATGGATCAATTTTAAAAGCAGCTTTAGGTGACTGACTTTCAATGGAGTAAACAATCCTGCTATTTATTCCGGAATCTTTATCATGAGCAAGAATAGGTTTGTGGAATACTGTTCCCCGTGGTGAACCTTCAATGACATATGTGAACACAGGATTTTCATCAAATATAGGACCATTATCATTTGAGTCGAGAATATTGATATACAGTCTGAGAATACTTTTCTTAGGATTGTCTTTAGCATTATCTGAAGCTCTAATCCGAAGACTATACTGTTTGGTACCTTCATAATCAAGTGTTTTATTCAAAATAACTGCTCCAGTTTTTGTATTTACTCCAAAGACTTGTTCGCCAGATTCTTTTACAATGGAGTATATTATATTTCCATTCTCATCTTTATCTTGATCTGTTGCATTAGCCCAATACACAATTGAACCAACCATTGTTTTTTCTAATAAATAGATGGTGTCATTTTTAACTCTGAATTCTGGTTTGTGGTCATTGACATCCAGAACAGTAACAAGCACCTGACATACTGACTCTTTGAGAGGACTGCCATTATCTTTTGCAACCACACTCAAAACAAAAAACTCCTTGATTTCTCTGTCAAGAGATGCAACAATATATATAGACCCGGTAGTCTCATTTATTTGAAACACCTCCACACCATTTTGAGTGTTTCCAGTATTATGGTAATAGCTGACTTTTCCATTTTGACCTGCATCTTTATCTACAGCTTTAACTTGTATTACTTTTGCTCCTTTCTCTGCATTCTCTGCAACATTAGCATAATATGGAGATTTTGTAAATTTTGGAGGGTTGTCATTTACATCTTGGACATGAACATTAACAGTCACTCTACTCGTTTTTGGTGGATATCCCTTGTCTGAAGCTTGCACCAACACTCGGTAGATTGGGTATTTTTCTCTATCAAGTTCAACAATGTTTTGTAGTTCACCAGTCTTGGAACAAATTTTAAAATCATTGGTAGAGTTAATCAGGCTATATTCAATTTCTGCATTCTTGCCAAGATCACGATCTTTTGCTTCAACATACCCAATTAGTGTACCAGCAATCTTATTTTCTGTTGTCGAAAATGTCAACTTTCCTGTGAATACAGGTATTTCATCATTCACATCTTGGACATAAATAATAAGTTTTACAGGCATTGATGTTTTGATTGGAGCTCCAAAATCACCAGCTGTAATCAACAATTCATGTTCATCCTGGGTTTCTCTATCCAGAGGTAATTTTAGGGTAAGGTTACCATCTCTGCTAAGTTCAAAATGACTGGAATAAGTGTCCAACCTATACCATACTTTTCCATTTTGTCCACTGTCTTTATCCACAGCACGAAAAGTATAAATAAGTGCATTGACAGGGAGATCTTCACTAACATTGACACTTGAATTATGCAAAATTGGAACATTGTCATTCACATCAATAATACAAATATTAACCTTTAACAGTGACCACAAGACTGGCTTGCCAGAGTCGGATGCATTCATAGTTAAATGATACAATTGTACTCGCTCATAATCAACAGGCATATTTAGTGTTAAATAACCAGTCTCAGAATCAAGGCTAAACACTGACTTTGGACCTCTTACAATATTGTATGTGACTTTACCATTTAATCCACTGTCTTTATCACTAGCATTGAAAATATGCACTTCCTTATCAATGGGATGGTCTTCATTTACTTCAATACAACGACTGTAATCTTGCCAAAGTGGAAAATTGTCATTAATATCAAGAACAGCTACAGTTACATTGACATAACCAAACAAAGATGGCGTACCATGATCCCGTGCTTCAACCAATAACTCATACTTGGAATGAATTTCACGGTCTAGTTTAGCCTTGGTAAATATTGCACCAGAATCATTGATAAAAAAATGTTGCTGAGAACCCACAGATTCAATAGAATAACTAATTATTCCACCAGAGCCTTGATCATAGCTGTTTGCTTGCACAGCACCAACAAAAACTGATGCACTAGTGTTTTCTTGTACAAAAAAGCTATACTTATCCTTCTGGAAAACAGGGGGATCGTCATTTACATCTCGGACCAGAATTTGAACAGTTGCAAGCTTACGCGATGTTAAGCCACCATTATCTATAGCACGGAATTTGAGCACATATCCATCCACCTTTTCTCTGTCCAATTTTTTGTGTAGACTAATCTGACCATTACTTTTATCCAGATCAAAGGTACCATCATCATTTCCAGAAATGACTTCATAAGAGATTTGAGCATTCCAGCCAACATCATAATCCTTTGCATCAATTTTAGTCAAATCAGTACCAGTAGAAACATTCTCATAAACAGTGTAGTTATAAAAGAGATTGGTAAAAAAAGGTCGGTTATCATTGACATCTCCCACAATCACTGTTACCTTTGTCGTACTGTTTAAACCACCTTCATCTTGGGCAACAACACTAAAATTGTACATACCAGTGTCTTCTCGATCTAGTTCTTTGATTGTCCTTATATATCCAGTAGTTTTGTTGATAGCAAAGACTGTGTTAGCTGGATAATCAAGTGCAAATGAGACATGTCCTTTTGAAGTAAGATCAACATCCGATGCAACAACTTTGCCCACAAGGGTTAGAGGCATTGAGTTTTCAAGAACTGTCATGAGGTAACTTGGTTTTGAAAACTGTGGAGCATTATCATTTGAATCAATAATTCTCAAAACAACTGTACAATTGGCTGTAAATACACCATCAAATGCTTGAATTACAAGCAAAACGTTATCAGACTTTTCTCGATCGATAAAAGAAGCCACATAAATAACACCAGATGCTGAATTAATACCAAACCATGAAGTATTACTTGACAAAACATGGTATGTTATATTTACAGAATCATCTTTATCTGTGGCATTCACAGTAAGAACAGAAGTGCCAGGTATTTCAGATTCCAAAATATCACTCGTATAGACATCATGGTCAAACATTGGAGGATTGTCATTCACATCAACAATAAGTAAGGTGCCAGAATTTTGAGATGTTCGAGGTGGCTTGCCATGATCTGTTGCTGTCACAATAATCAGGTAGGTTTTGGTCTTCTCATAATCCAATGAAGAATTTAAATACACCTGGTAAACATCTTGTGAAAATTTAGATATTGAAAATACATTCAAAGGATACAAATTCACATTTAGTTTACCATTATCCCCAGAATCTTTATCAAAAATTTTAATGCTGGCAACCAATGAATTTAATTTGGCATCTTCAGAAATTGGATAGAAATGAAAGGAACCAATTTCAGGGCTGTTGTCATTTTCATCCCGTACATAAATTGTTACTTCTGCAGTACTCTGTAGTTGTTGATTTGTTGCAATGACCTGAAGTTTGTAACTCTTTGTTTTCTCAAAGTTTAAAGGCAGGGTTGTTACAATGTATCCAATGCGATTCTCTTGACGGATGTGAAAGTATCGGTCTTTGTCATAATACAAACCATAATTCATTTTGTATACCACTTCAGCATTCTTGCCACCATCACAATCAGATGTTGTTATATTCAGAACAATGGTCCCTTGCTTCACACTCTCGGACACCTCAGCAACATAACCTGGCCTTGAAAACTGAGGACTACAATCATTAAAGTCGACAACATTAACAGTTAATGTCATATAACTTATTTTCCTTGGAGTTCCACCATCTGAAGCTGAAAGGACTAATTTGTAATGGGGCTCAGCAGTCCAATTAAGTTTCTTAGTAATTTCAAGAAAAATTGCAAAAAAACTGTGACGTTTCTTTAAGTTAATCTTGAAGACATCATCCAAATTTCCAGATACAATTTTCACACTGTTATTGTTCAAACCATTGACACCTACATCCTTGTCTGTCACTTGCAATTCAATGTTATAAATATGGCCAACATCATATGCTTCGGAAATGTTAGCGGTTTTATTAACGCTTGAAAAGGTAGGATATTCATCGTTAATATCTTTTACTTCTATATCCACTTGGATACTGCTACCCAAGGGGCCTTTCACTACCTTGAAACGATACAATGATTTCAATTCTCTGTCTAAAACTGCAGTAGACTTGATAACTCCAGTTTTGTCATCAAAATGAAATTTCGTTGGTGGTGGGTCAACAGCTAAAATAGACGTGTTAAGATCACCAACAAGTTCACCACGAGCTGTCCCTTCGTAAATATAAAACGTTTTTTTTGCCGTTGAAACGTTGATTAAGTACAGTAATACAATAACCAGTTTAACCACCCAACAGGCAACAATCTCGTTTCGAAGCAACTTTAAACTTCGCATAGCTGAATGTTGTTGTTATCATCTACAAACAATGGTAAAACGATACAAAATACCTACACGCCTTTAAGGATTCATTGGGAAGC
>ERZ1738540.97-NODE-182-length-11439-cov-9.962228_pt1 | contig 11439 bp, 1 predicted proteins | sample MGYA00581725_ERZ1738540 | MGnify/ENA primary metagenome ERZ1738540 (study PRJEB40740, sample SAMEA7388098) | Antillogorgia elisabethae | biome: Marine coral reef biome; feature: Environment associated with an aquatic invertebrate; material: Seawater | host...
CTCAAACTTTACACAACAAAAACCGACAGCTGTACACCTGGGACAGCTATGATTGTTCCGTGCCTTCTTTTCTTCGCGGCAGTCTGGCAGATTGTGGCCGAGGATGATTGTACACCAAATAATGCAGCGACTGCCGCAAATCTCATGCAGAAGAAACATGTGCGGTCCGCTCTGCTGAATGCAACAAGGGATCCAGTGGGTTTTTCCAAGCGAAAAAACTCCGTGGAAGGTGCTGATTTTATTGGACGTTTTGAAGGCTGTCCGGTTGGCACTGCACAAGCCCGTGTCGCCCTTGCTGGTGCTGCTTCGAATTCGACACGTGTGGACAGATTGAGCAATTGCGCGGATGGAGAGGTGTCTTTGCTCGACTTCAGTGATGGTAATGTCACTGAAACCTGTTGCACGGGTGTTGAATGCAGCGGCTGTGCTCGATTTGAGCATGGAGTTTGCCAAAAATGTTTGGGAGGCTACACGAAAATTGGAAGAAAATGTCTGGCATGTCTGGACTTGGAGGGTTGGACGGATCCATTGCTCCGTACATGTCCGGATTATGTGAGCAACGGATGGTGTCAAGGTGGCATGAGCACAAGTTCTTGGTCGGCAGCTACTCCCAATACAACTGCATCGATCACAGAATTCAGCTACAAAGGTGTTTCCCCCACAGAGGCTTGCTGTGCTTGTGGTGGTGGAACTCGAGCACCAACAGCCTTCAAGTACATGGCTTCTGGCAAGACCTTCATTGTTGGAAACCTCGTGCAGGAGTTGCCACACCCTCAAACCGCCTCCGAGTACTTCACAGATGGCTCATGCGATTTACACAGCTTGGGTTTGGCTCTGGATGCATCCAGTGGCAAGGTATCAGGCCAAGTCAACGAACCCCAACAAGTGGAATGCACCGTGACGGCCAAAGAAGGAGAAGGTGTGGAATTCAATGCCACATTGAGCCTGAACTTCGCATATTTCAGCTATGGCTTGAGGGCCTTGAACTTTGCAGATCCTGCAGCAAAACCGGTAACACTGGGGAGTACTGCCTATTCATCTTGGTCGGTGGCATGTACGCCAAGTGCTCCATGGTTGAAGATCCGCAATGATGGTGCTTTGTATCGTCAAGGTGGAGGTGTTCCCTTTGCTGCTTCCTGCTTGGTGACAGCTGTTCAAGCAAATATGAATCACACTCTCAAGGTGGCCGTATTTCTTCCCTATGAGTGGGGATCTATGCGCTTGGCCCATGCAGCACAACCAGAAGTGCCGGTCAGTCGTATAGAGCTGACAGTTGGTGGAGAGCCTCCAATGGTAGCTCCGAGGAACAACGATGCGACACCGGAGCCAAAAGCTGTTCCTCCAGCGAAGTATGTCGCTGACTGTGGGCCCGGTTCCTCTTTCAATGATATCTCTGGTGATGTGCTCTTGGAGGGTGAGAGGATCTTCACGTTGAGCTTGCGTTCTGGGCAAATTTCAGGAAGCCCCAGTCCCTTCCTATTCAAAGACTGTGGAGGTGACTCAACCAGCCAGGCCAGATGCTCCAAACAACTACAGTGCAAGATCTACGGCTTGATGGGCTTTGGTGGTTCAATGTTGACAACGAATCTCGAAGTGAGTGCCTTTGATGATACCTGCTGGGCCAAGGTGGATAGACACTTTGAGATTCATGAAGCAGGACCATCTTTCAACACTTGCAGGGAATGGTGTCGTACCACTCCGAGCTGTGCAGCATATAGCATTGCCAACCAGCAATGCCAGTCGATGAGATACCGCAGTGATGGGACAGGTAATCTACAAACCTTGGTGAAGATCATGGGATGCAGCAGGTACAATACCTGCATTCACTTGAAGGTAACAGGTGAAGACTGGCTTTCCGGAGCCTATTGCCCTGGTACAATTCAGGATGTGGGTTTGCCTTCCTATACCAAGGAAGGTGTTGCTGGTGGAGGGTATGACTCCATTCACTTACAATCCTGGCAGTCTGGCCGAGAGCTCTGGGAGCCGACGTCATGTCCTGATGGCACCAAGTGGGTACTACGACGGGCCAAGCCGCTGAGTGATTTCAGATCTTTGGAGACAGGCCTCGAACTACGCGGAGAGGTGCTGGGCTGTATTGACACTGACATCTCCACATTGACTTTTGATGCGGTCAAAAGCTCTGTTCTGACTCGTGCTAATGAGCAAGTTCCGGTGATTGCTGTCAGCATGACGGTGAGTTCAGTGCCAGCAGCACGAGATTGTGCTTCGCCCTTCGAAGAGGAAGATGCAAGGTCTGACAAGAAGGGCCAGGAAAAGAAGGAGGATGAGAAGGAAGAAGAAGAAGGAATTGACAAGACCAAGATCTTTGTGTTTGATGATGTGAACACAGCTCTGTCCAACGACTACTTTTTGAATCCATGTGAATGCTTCAATGAGAATTGGGCAGGTTCCGAATTCGTTCACGAAGATACCTGGGAAAAAATGCCTGCTGGTAGCAATAACAAGTTCCGTCCCCCTTCAGTGGATATCCTGATGGGTGGTGCTTCTTGCGAGCCACATAACTTGATTTCAGTGAGCAGAACGGCAGATGACAAGGACGGATGCCTCTTGACATGCAAAGAAACCTCTGGTTGCAACTATTTCTGGCATGGAGACTACAATGGAGTAAAGTTGTGCCGTCTTTATAAAGCCTGCAGCACACTGTACCGAGAGGTCAATAGCAATGGAGCACTTGTGGCTATGCCTACTGGCGATGTGTGTATGATTGCAGATCCGGAGCGTTGCTGGGCCGAGGAGAAGCGGCGAAAGTACCTGGCGAACCAGGCCTCGAGCAGTCCTTGCCTCTTTGAACATTTGCTCTTGGGATGTGATGAACTTCTATTGATGGGCGGCTATGGTATTGAATCCTGCAGTAAGTGCACCTACAATCCTGTCAGCACCTGGACGAACAAGAAGCCCATGCCAAAGGTCTTCATGGCTGGAAGTGTTCTGGGTGTTTCCTGTGCAGCTGGCTATCAGGGAGCTGAACTTGGCAATTCCCTGCCGGTCTCCAGCGAACTGCTGACATGTGTAGATGGGACTTGGTTGGATTCCAAGGGACGCAGGAGCCTTTCACACTTCGAGTGCCAATCTTGCATGCAAACAAGCAAAGTTGGCTTGAAGACCTTTATCCACAGCAACAAGCAGGAGACATGGTTCTACAACAAGATTGCAAAAGAGATTCGTAGTGGCAGCCAATTAGCCACTGAATGTTTGCTCCCTACGACGTTGGAAACTCCATCATTTAACAAAGAGGTGAGCTTCCAAGATTGGTATACTCCCTTACCAGTATCAACGAGGTCCCTCTACAAGGACACTGGGCTCAGTTATCGGACCCAAGGAGACTTATCCTTTGGCTGGAAATCTCAAAGTGGCGCAGGTTGCAGTTTTCCAGCAGGAAGTCCTGTGGCATTTGCAGCCAAAGTCTCGTCCACGACTAGCCAGGCAACGAACGGTTGGAGAGAAGTTACTGCTTATCAGACAAACCTACCGAAATGGTTCAATGCAGGCGGATATTTCAATATCAACACCGGACGTTTCACTGCCCCTGTGAGTGGCTACTACCACTTTGATACCAACATGCGCTTTGACGCTGCAAATGACGATGCCTATGCCTACTTGACCATTGGCAAGAACGGCGTGAACCTGGATATTGCGACTGCTCTTCAGGGTGGGCCACTGAACGGACATTTCAGCCTATCCACAGCTGGAACTGTTTGGTTGGGAGCTGGAGACTACGTGTCAGTGCACACTTTCGTTAGTGGATCATCGGCATCGTACTACACCCAAGAAGAGAGTAGCTTTTCTGGGCACCTGGTGTGGCAAGGAAACAATCCCGGAGCGTTTAATGCACGGCTGCTGCATACTGATCCGGTCAAAAAGGCTGGCTGGCACCATGCCAGAGACTTCTTGGCCTTTTCTTCGACTGGGAATACTGAAACACCCTTGGAGAGCTTTACAGCGGCTAAAGCTTCCGATGCTTCCTATACAGCATCAGGCTGGTATGAAATTACAGGATGGACAACATCTCCAGCACCGTTGTTCCAGTCTTCTAGCAGCTTCGATGCAAATACTGGCCGTTATACTGCAGCAAAGTCCGGCGTCTACCAGGTCAACTGCAATCTGCGGCTGAACAATGCGAGAGGTTGGTATTTCCGTGTGTTGGTGGCAATCCAGGGCGATCTTGATGTGAACAATGGTCTACACAGTATTCAGGGATACCCAACCAAAGATTACTACACCCTCTCCGCTGGTGGCACTATGAGCCTTACAGCTGGACAAACAGTCTCTTGCTGGGTTTATTCTCAAGATGACACGTCCTGGTCTGTCAGCAAGGAAAGTGGCTTCAGTCTGGCATTCATTGGTGATCAGGTCACTGCTTTTCATGCCCAGAAGATTGCTTCTACTCACATCATCACCAGTCCAATGATTGGCTTCGTCGTGTCAACAACGTACACACACCAGACCACAGCTGGGTTCCACAAGACGACCAACTGGGTTTGGAAATCCCATTTGGATAACCTTGGCGTTGACATCGCTCGTGGAGAGTTCACAGCGCCCCAAAATGGCTTCTACCACGTGTCGTACTTGCAGCGTTTGGACGGTGCAACCGCAGGTGGATCATATTTCCGTGTTCTTGTGGCTGTGAATGACGACACTGACGTCCAGAATGGTATGATGTCTATTCAGGGCTCCCAAACGGCACCGTACTGCACCTTGATCGTCAGTAGCGATGTGTATTTGAACGCTGGTGAGAAGCTCTCCCCCTACGTTCAGAGCCATGGCGACTCCGATTTTTACGTCTACAGCGAAAGTGGTTTCTCAGTGCATCAGATTCACACGAGCGCTGCCTTCCACGCCGAAAAGAGCGGAAGTCAACATGTTTCAGCGAGTGGCTGGGTCAGTGCCAGCAGTTGGCGCACAACCGTTGAGCCTGGCTTGTTCGATCTAGGCAATCACTTTGATGAGACCACCGGCGTTTTCACTGCTGATGCAGATGGCTACAGTACTACTTCTTCTCTGCAAATGTCCGACTGGATGCGCTCTGTTGCGGCTATGTTCGCCTTGTTGTCTCATTGAACGATGCCAACACTTACAGATCGCAAGTACACTCCATTGAAGGCGATATAGTCACCACCTACGAGACGTTGAATGTCAACGGTCTCATGCAAATGCGATCGGGGGACACGGCCAGAGTCAAGGTGTATTCCAGTGGCGACAGCAGCTATTACATACACGATGAATCTAGCTTCTCAGGCCATCGAGTTACCACCACCAATGCCTTCTCTGCATACCTCGGCACTAGCATCCACGCCACTGGCGATCATGAAGTCAGTGGATGGAGCACAGCCAGTTCGGTTGGTGCTGGCGTCATTGCCCATGCAAGTTTTGATGGCACGAGCTTTACAGCTACAACGGAAGGTATGTACCATGTTTCGTGCAACATCCGCTTGGATGGTGGCTCTGGATCGTACTTTCGAACCATCATTGCCGTGGACGGTGTTGCACACATTCATAATGGCTTGCATTCGATTCGGGGTAGTCCACCATCAAGCTATTTTACGATGGTCGTTGATGGCAATGCCTATTTGAGGGTTGGCCAGAGAGTCTCTGTGTATATTGTTGCTGCTGACCAAAGCATCAGATATTACATCCAATCTGAAAGCGGTTTCTCAGCTTACTTCATTGGACGAGGTGGTGACACTTTGTGGAGAGAGATTCCTACATGGAGAAGCAGTGGTGAACCAGGACTTCTGGATGAAGGAAATCATTTTGATGAGTCCACTGGTCGTTTCACTGCTCCAAGCAGTGGATATTATCATGTATCAGCCGATATGCGTATGGATGGGAATGGCGGAATTCATACGACGACTCATAATTCCTATACCAGACTTGTGGCAGCCATTGATGGAAATCCTACAACTGAGAATGGCTTGCATGTCATTATTCACGAACCGGTGAATACATACTACTCCAACAGCTTATCAGGTGATGTCTATTTGGCTGCTGGTGAAACCTTGTCCCTCTATGTCTACTCAAGCTTTGACTATGACTACATTGCCCATGCTGAATCAGGATTTTCGGTCTATTCGATTGGTAGCACTGTAACTGGCTTCAACGCAGACTTGGTGAGCGGCATCGCGATCAGTGGAGCGGCAGACACACCACACAAACTTCAGGGATTTCGAACGAGCGGCATCAAAGGTCTTTTCTCCTCAGGGCACCTTGATACCAACACTGGCGACTTCACAGTACCGGTGGCAGGCTACTATCAGTTCTCTTGCAACATTCGTTTCGATAGTGCAACAGCACATGTACGTGTGGTGATTGGTGTCGATGACCAACCATCAATCTTTGACGGGGCTCACGCTATCAGTAGTCTACCAGTGGCCAATTACTTTTCTTTGACCTTGGAAACCGTACGATACCTTGACAAGGGGCAGAAGGTGGCGGTCTATGTCTACCACAACTCTGCATCAACCATGCACGTCTCTGCTGAGTCGGGCTGGTCTGGGCATCTCATGCATGCACGCAGCAATACTGGTTTCGACCAGAAGTTGGGTGACTTCAAGGCTCCCACCACTGGCTACTACATGATGGATGCTTCTCTTCGGATGGATGGTGCAGGGGGATCGTACACAAGGACCAAGATTGCGTTGAACGATGCTATACACTATGTCGGAGGCCATTCGATTATTGGTGAACCCACGACCAATTACTACACCCACAACGTCTTCAGCCTTTTGAAGATGAATTCGGGTGATACTGCCTCCCTTTGGGGCTTTTCCTATACGGATGCCGATTGGGCCCTTAACATTGGCTCACAGTTCAATGGTGTTTTCCTGGGAAGCACGATTTTGGGCTTTCAGGCACACAAGTCTGCTGGAACCAGTGTGACCAGCATTGGTTGGACCGAAGTGGCAGGTTGGCAGACTTGTTGCGATGCTGGCCTATTTGATACGGATAGTGCCATGGGTTCCAGTCGCTTTCAACCTCGTCGAGCAGGTTATTACCACTTGGCTGCCATGGTGCGCCTGGATGGTGCTGGAGGAACCTACATGAGACTTGTAATTGCCAGAAATGGCCAGATCGATCTGGACATCCATGAAATCGAGGGAAGTCCGACAACGACCTACATTACCTTCAAAGTGAGTGGCAACATGTACTTGAGCGAGACGGACTATGCCTCGGTCTTCGTATATTCTGCCTCTGATTCTTCATATGTTATACAAGCGGAAAGCTCCTTCTTGGGCTATCTAATTACGACGCCAGAGGACGCTTTGCAAACTGCATCAGAAGCAGATCCCCAGGATCAATGCACCAACACTCGTTGGGAGATGCAGGTGCCGAATGGAATGTACACAGTTACCTTGAAATACGGCTCTACCCTGGCCAGCTTCGATACACATGGTTGTGCATTGGAAGGCTTTGATGCATCTGTTGGCAGCGTTCCTGCTGGTCAGATCCTAAGCAAAGCCATGTCAGTGAACGTGGTGGATGGTATGCTCACCTTTCAGGGTGAAAAAGCCAGTGGTTGCAGTGGTCTCAATACTCTCATTGTTGAGGTGGCCAATAAAGTGCGCTGGGGAAGCTGTGACTTGGGTGGCTGGAAGATGACCATGCAGGACAGCACTTATCAAATGGAGTTCATTACCAACTTGGGCCGTGGAGGAATGTGCCTCGGAGAAAGTGGTGGAATTTCTACATGTGGCAATGATCAGAGCCAGAAACATTTGCTGGATCACTTTCCAGTTCTAGTGTCGCAATGGACACATTGGATCACTGACCAGGTCTTTCAAGGCACCTGTGCTAAAGGTCAAGGGAGCAATGTGCACCAATTGACGACCCACGGCACGGTGGCATGCGCCACAGGGTCTGCGTTGAGAACCTTGGATTTTGTAGCCAAAGGTGGCTGTGGTATTGGAAATACACATCAATATGAATGGCGATGCTCCTCTTTCATACAAACTCCCAACACAGTCTGTACGCACAAACAGACAGCATGTGCACCTATCACTGGAGATTTGTCGAATTGGCGTTTGGACAAGTTCCGTTTGGAATGCCCGGAGCTCACAGCGTTGACAGCCTATCGCTTTGAAAATTGCGGAGGAAGCAGCTTCCGCTATGCCTACACCTGTTGTTCTGTGCCCGGAATGGGAGGTTGTGAGGTTCAAGAAACTGATTGGGCTGAAGGAGCTGGTGGCACGTTGGAGTACTTATCGGATCACCACATTGCATGTAAGCAAGGAGAAGCTTTACGTGGCTTTGTCTTAGATAGTAAGGTGCCGGTGAGCAATCCAGGAAGAGGCGAAATCCGCTATATGTATGTTTGTTGCAACGTGCCAATGGCTCTTCCTGTATCTGTCTCTCAGCGAGGAAGCCTTTCAAATAGCTATGAAGCCTGGGAAGGTGGCTATTGTCCCTATGGCAGTGTTGAGGGACGTTTAACCTTCAAAGAGGCAGCTGCCTTTGATACCACTGTGGATGTAAATGCGCTTGGAAATGTCTTGAAATATGATATGCATGCTGGGCAATGGTGTGTAGCAGGGAATTGCGTGCTTCACACTCCGCCGCATCCCATCGAGCTCCCAAAGGATCCGCTGGCTCTCTTTGAGACGTCACCTCGAACACCCTTCAGTGGTGAGTTTGAAGGAAAAGGTGTGAAAGATTATGAGGCTCCACCTGAGGAAGAAGAAGATGGTGGAGGTGATGGTGGGCTATTGCCTGATCCGAGTAAGAAGAAGGCACGACAGACCTTTGCAGCCAGTGATTTCACTCTTGATACCAACTTCGTTAGCTCCGTGACTTTCACACCATGGAGACCTACGGATTGCAACGATATGGCAGCGCTACCGACTGAAGGTGAAGGCAATCCCCCTGAACGCTGCTATTTGGCTTTTTGCAAGGCGCGCAATGCTGGTGGCTTGGAAAACTTCGACGGCACACGTGGGCCTGTTGCCACTGCAATCGCTGATGGCAGCACCCATCTATCCCAGGAAGGTGTGTCCGAAGAGCATCCTTGTTACCATGCCTTCAACGACCAGACCGCCAAGCGCGAGTTGGGTGGCACAATTTGGGACATTGCGAATCCTGGGAATGCCTACAGTCAGGCTGGTCTCAATGTGGAATCTGTTTATTGGTGCAGCTCCCGTGACATCGAACGAACACGTCAGATGGGAAATCGTGAGGCTGAATATGAGATTGTTGACGGTGTCTCAGACATGGCCACAACTGTAGCTGACTTGGCTTGCGATGCCACCCCAGAGGGTATGACCATTGTGGCACCTATGGGTGTAGGTTTTGGCATGGCTTGGGATACGGAGGAATTATGTGACGACATCACTGGCATGTTGTCTGAAGTTTCGCAATTTGTGAATCATATGGAATTTGCGGACAGAACCTTCAAATTTGCTGCCAATGACGCTGCGGATTGCAATCCTTTGCAAGAAGGATTAGCAAGGATTTATTGCGATCTTTACTGCATTGAGGATGCAGTGAAGAAGGGCGACAAATCCATCCTGGACACCATCGGGAATTTGTATCAAAAGATCAAGCTCACCACCAAGGAGATGTTTGACTTCTATATTTCACAAGTGCTTGGAAAGATGGGCGTCTTTGAACAAAGCATGTTTGGCCGTTTTGATGCCATCAGCGATCAGATCATGAATCTGGATGTCAAAGTGGGAGACCAGGTGAATGTGCGGACTGGAGACCTGGATACCCAACTGAAGGACATCATCAGCAAACTGGAGAAGAATTTGGATGTATCAACTGGAACCATTGATGGAACTACAAAAGCTATTGCCAAACACGTTGGTGCCGGACTGGTCGAGTCGATGCATTCTGCGAAAAAGAACTTGGAGTCTTTGATACAGGACATGCACAAGCAAGCGATGTCTGGGCATTTGGATCCAAATGCACTACGGGAGTTGCAAAACTTGGAAACCCTTGCCAGACATCAGGCAAAAAGTCTTCGAGGAAATGTTACCCAAGAGCATCTTCAGCATGCGGCAAATGGAATTGTTCGCGGGACTGGTAAAGTGCGGAAGCATTTGAGTTTGGCACCATTGCCAAAGAGTATCCCTGTTCGAGCCGCAGATCAAACTGAAGAAGGATTGAAAGTGATGGAGGCGGTGTTGAAGACCTCAAAACACCATGTGAAGGTGATCCGAAACAAGATCAACAATGCCAAGGAGAAACAAGATGACTTCAGATACTCTTTCTCTTCGGCAGGTGATGTGCAAGGCTTGTTACCTGTCATGTTGGTTGAGTTCGACAAGCAATGGACTGCACTCTGCCAGTCCATGTCGGATTTCCTGGAGGAAGCAGATGAACATCATAGCAGCGTGGAACTTTCTGTCCAAAGCATCCGTTCCTATACACAGTGCAGTGCTGGATCTGCTGATTACACCCAACTCTTGGAGGAGTACAAGCAGCTGCAGAGAAGGAAATACCAACTCGAGAAGTCTCTCCGTTCCTCCTTCACTGCCATGCAGCAGCACCTGACGCTCTTGGCCAATATTGTGGTGGATGGTGGAATGCTACACTCAGTGGCTTCTTCTGCAGCTCCACTTTCCCAAAAAGCATTGGATCGCGTACAGGCCCTGGCGAATAGCACAGAGGGACACGCCTTCTTCCGGCCTCATGTGCTTGTGGCCTTGCAGAAGGAGTTGGAAGAACACCTTCAACGGAGTTTGCCAAAGCAGCTGTCTGAGCAAACAAAGGCTGCGTTCCAATTGGCGGAACATTTGGCCGCACGTCACCTGAGTGCCGGCCTAAAGCCAAGGGAGGAACAGATGAAGCGCATGCGAGGTGCATGGCGCTTGGTGCACAACAGCTATGAAGATTTCTTCAAAAAGATGATGGCCATAAACTTGGATCTCTTGCTGCCCAGTGCCCCAAAGAAGTGTGGAGCAAACACTGTGCTTTGGGCTGGTCAAGCAGGCTCCCCACAGCTGAACGTCATCGACCGCAATTCGTTGCAGTTGCTGTCCATGGATAGCGATGGAAGAGATGGGGAGATTGGACAGATCTGCGATGTTTCCAAGTGGCACTTTGTGTCGTTTCTGCGGAGCCCTTTTACCTTGGCTACCTCTTTTCTGAGTCGCTGGGGTTTTTGAGGTCTTCTGCAGCCTGGGCGGATAGCATATGACTCTTGAACGCGGCAACTGTTTTATATAAATCAAATCTTGTTGCAGCCTAACTCCGTATGTGAGAGGATCACAAAGATCACAGTCTCTCCATGATGGGATGGCTGCATCTTTATGTATATCAGTGTTATACCATCCGCGATTTCAAACTCATTTTCAAAGAAAACATCCTGATCACAAGATCAGTTGGTCGTACGAACCTGAGCGAAAAAACAAAGGGTTTGGGATTGTCTGACCGACGAGAAATCCGACGATTTTCCAAGCATTCATCGGTTTGAGAATCTTTTGG
>ERZ1738540.99-NODE-184-length-11359-cov-8.670382_pt1 | contig 11359 bp, 10 predicted proteins | sample MGYA00581725_ERZ1738540 | MGnify/ENA primary metagenome ERZ1738540 (study PRJEB40740, sample SAMEA7388098) | Antillogorgia elisabethae | biome: Marine coral reef biome; feature: Environment associated with an aquatic invertebrate; material: Seawater | host...
GATCATTTTTGGATCGCACGGTGCAGGCTAGGGAAAAAGGATCATTTTGGGATCGCACGGTGCAGGCTAGGGAAAAAGGATCATTTTTGGATCGCACGGTGCAGGCTAGGGAAAAAGGATCATTTTGGGATCGTAAACCTTGAAAAACATTTGCCGTCGCAGGAAGTTACAAAAAAACATTTTCAAACATTTTTTTACACTTACGTGGCGAGGTTAAGAAGGTCCTCGTGAGTTACCTTATCGTCCTTCTGTCAAAGTGACTGAAAAAGTGATTAAATTTTCCAACTCGACGTAATGTATGTCAAATTTTTCAAATGCTAAAGGAGATTTGAAAGGGACAAAAAGTTAGGATACGATGAACAGCATTAAACGCTTTTTCTAAATGAAATTATTGGCCTACTTCAAATGCACCTAAATGCAGTTAATAAGATTTTACCAAAATTAGCTTAAATTTTTAGATGTTCAAGAAACGGTCTTTTTGTTATCAAAATCACCTTGACTGACGTCAAATAGGCAATACAAATTACTCATCCGCCATCCAGTACTTCTTGCGACAAAAATTACTTAAATTATGTACTTGAATTAATAACAGTCAAAAATGAGCACAAACTTGATTTTTTTTGTCAAGAAAATTATTGTGTTCAGTCATAATACAATTGCTATAAAAAATAAAAGAAAACATCATTATTGCATGGTGCAGTATACGAAATTGCAACGATTTAGGAATCCTAGCTTCAATAGTTCGATATGTGAGTTCCAGCCAGATTTTATTACTCTGGTGTCTAATCTGGTCAAGTATAACAAATTATTAGAAACCTTTCAATTCAGAAAAATCAATCAACTTTTTGATAGTTTCTGACTATGCCAAAATCTATCTTAGCCGTATATTCCACGTTATAGGTAAAAGTAGGCTAAAGGCCGAAATACAAGTAGGATTACAATGAGATAAAAAGGATTAAATCTATTTACGTATTTTAAACGCGAAAGGTATGCGTATTACTAAACTTTCGAACTATGGACATCTGTTATTGAGTTATCAATGTATGTTTCAGTAACTGTAAGGCAATGGTTAGGGGTTAGGCGTCTGTTTAAGTATTAATGTAATGGGTTGGGCATACTTGGGGGCAGAATTATATTACTGACTGAAACATCAATTGATTAGCTGCTAGTGTTCAAGGAAAAACAAAGGTACGTAATTGAGATGCTAAAGATAATCTCGAATGTACATGAAATTTTGTTGGTACGAAATCGATCATGACCTCATCGGGGCGTCACAGTATGCGCTCAACTAGCGGACTACTGTGCAATAATGAGGAGAGTTTATCTTCACCACCAACGTAAGTCGGCAAATAGAACAAGCTTGTGTTTTTCTTAGATTTTTCCGGCATTAAAATAACACCTTTAGCGCAGAGCATTGCCGAGACTGGAATTCTAGTTTGTTTTTTTTCATTTAACTACTAAAGATGTTTGGCCACCTGGCATTCTGCGCACTTTACAGATATGTTATCTTAAAAAGTTCATTAATTTCATGGAAGGAATTTGGTTCTTTGCTGAGTTTTGTATATATTATTATGCAATGCTATGATGTGATTTGGATTTTGATTGGCCAAAAATCTACTGACAATTCTCACTACCACAGAACCAATGAGCTATGAGAAATGCTATAAATCTATCTCTGAAAAACTCGCGAGGACAAACAATGTCCTAAATTGTAGGCAAATTGTTTCAAATAATTACCAAAAGGCTTAAAAGTTGGGCATTGTTTGACAGAGCTTGGCTGCTTTGATTGGGCTGCTTTGGAAACGATATCCACCTTTGAGTATGCGCGCAAGAGTCACCCTGGTCGGTGCTTATAGCATGCAGGCTTTTTGATAAGCTGAGAAAGCGTTATAGTTAAGAGGGCAATTATCATGAAAATATGATAAACGCGATCTTTAGAGGATATAGAATACAACAATGCCGATACACTTGGAGAGTGTAATAATCTGAAATAAGCTGATCCGTAGCAGACATCACATTTCGTTACAATCGACCAAGGGCAAGTTATAAGCTTTAAAGTATTAAAACTATGACGTTCTTCCGTGTCATAAAATTGGCATTCGTTCCAAAAGGCCAACGTGCCTTGGACTACAGCTACGGAACGCGGAGAACAGTTTAATTTATTTAAGCTAAATACAGATGAGATCATTTCATGGAGGGTAAGGTATAAAACAAGTTCGAGCCGTTTGTTTCAACCTGAGGAGAGAGGGACCATGCAAGGACATTCCAAACGCATGTTTTGAGAAATTCAAGTGGTTCTTGAACTAAATTAATTTTCGTTCAGTCCTGCCAAGTACAGACAACTGCATTTTGCTCATTAATGATTTGATATGAGAGTTTACATGACGTAGTTGCAGTTTTGATTTTAGATACGCTCATACTTAATGCTCACTGTTTCAACGATTCACCAGTTTTCCAACAAGCTTTTGTCGAGCCAAGCTAAAACAAAAATACAGCAAGATTGATTGATTGGCAGAATATTTGAGGAAAAAAATAGGACGTTTTTTAACTTTTCGAGCCAATATATCTTTTCCGTGTTCACCTGGCAGCAATCGGAACTAATTGAGCAAATCAGGATATCCGATTGCGAAAGTTAAGGTACTTTGAATAAGATCATGCTGGACACCATGTAATCCTACCTACTCCCCATTGCTCTCAGCTAATTAGTTTAATCTGCACGGTAGGAGGCCGGCGTGTATCTCAAGTAGATTGTAAAGTCTGGGGTAGAGCCACCATAAACCTGCCCCCACAATTACCACAACCACTACTGATAGGATTAGCGCCAGGCTTTTGTTGTTGATCGTAATATTTCTTGAATTGTAATAGTGATCAAGAGTTACATAATAATTAAACGTTTGATTCAATATATCTCTACATTCAAAATAAATTTCTACAAAAAATAAGTGAAAACTTGTGTATGCTAGAAGAATTACAGATTCGAAAATTAGATATTTTGCGTACATAGTATAGAACTGCAAAGATGTTTAAAATAATGCATCGTCTAGCGTTAAGAATGTAACTCCCAAAGAACACAGAAAAAGTTTCGGTGATTCTTGTCTGATTCCCATCAGAAAATCGTGTTGTGTACTAGTGTAGTACTACCGTATTACTTAAGTCTCAAGAATTGCGGTGAACGTTGCAACTTGCATCTTTTAAAACTTTTCCTTGGTTAAACAAAAGAATGACAGAATATCGAATTAATTTGGGATGGAACAACACGCGTGCAAAAAATGCTGCACAATTTGAAAACCGTTACTCAAAAGAGTGCACAATTATAGATCGCATTTTGCAAGGTGAACCACTGTCTAGCATTCAGAATATTTCAGGATTTCAACATACTGTATTTAGCACATTTTTTGTTCTTATACGGACAACGAAAGATTAGCTTAGTACATAGTGACATTTCGGTCTAAGTGACTTTAAATGCGGAAATATGCTGTTGCACAGTTGCACCACAGTGAAAATATTGTACTTTTTCTTTTCCTGTTGTTGACATGTTAATAGGTTTATCAAATCGGAAATTGTTTTTCAAATATATTGTTTCACTTTAAATTCCTTTACGTGCTAAAGAGCTGTTGAACTGATATTGGAACAGAGGAATGCCCCTAATTCTAAATAGGCATGCTTGCACGGTTGACGTGGAAATTAGTGGGCATATACCTGTATCTTTCGATATCAAAAACATTTACTAAAATTTAGTGCTTGGTTACCTAGGTAGAAGGGTTTTTATGTATTCGATCAGTATAAGATGTGTAAGTACTGAATTTCGCAAAAAAATGGAAAATGTTTCCGTTCATGAATAACATGGAAGAAGAATGCAACCATACATACAGAGATCACTTCGTTGTCGACCATTTTGTGATCCTGCTTTCTTTACATAAATTTGTATATGTTCTGGTTTCCATGGTGACCTGTTTTTATATCAAGTTCACCAAAATGTGAATCCCAATTATGTTACTGCGTGAAAAACAAGTCAATTAAGATTTGAAGCCTACTACATTTGGAATGCCAATCACTTATTGATTCACTCGTATTGATACCTTTTACAATCATCGCGTATGTTTCAACTGTCTTACTGATTTTCCTGTCATTCGTCGCAGCCATACGTGTAATTAAAGTTTGTACAGGTGGGATCCGGTACGTTTCCTGAATGAACGCATTCTGCTATCCAAAACATCTTTCTGCAATGGTCTGGTAATAATGTAAAAAACTCTGCATGGGAGACCATTCTGTCATAATAAGAAAAAAAAGATGGCAGCATGTCGATCTCAAAAACAGTTTTTTGACTAATTCAATTGGCTGCAATAATAGCATTTAAAAAAGAATTAAAGAAGGACATATACGAATTTACCCAAGTTTGGCTTCCTGTTGGTAAAATTTTGTGCCTCCAAAGTATGCAACGTGTCAAGCTAGTCGGTCAAGAATATCAGAAGGTTTCTGTTTGTGAAAGGCATGGCGAAAATGGCATGTTCGAGCTACAGTATAGCTCTTGTTTCTATTCTGTACAGGGAAGACTATGAATTGAAGCATGAAGCAGAAGGGAACAGTAGAATGGTTTAGTAACCATCCCGTTGACATTCTTGTGTCCTTGATCCATTGCATTAGTATCCCCGTAGAGCATTGCATGACCCCTAAATATAAATTAATACATATTTATAGAAAAAAGCACTTCGAATTAACCTTCAAGATAGAAACTATGGCTTTCTTGAACCTGAGGCTGCTAGGTCATAAATTTAGACTAATTTATACCACCAAAGAGTAGGCACATATGCATTTACTCTGTGATAATATACCTATGTAACCTCTGAACAAACTTCTTGACTTGGGGTCTGTATACGAGTTTGGGAGTTTGTATATTTTAAAAAGCTGTTGCTGCATGAATATTCTAAGTAATTACCAATTTCAAAGTATGATTTTCAGCTGGGTAATTTTTTACGATGAAAAACAAATTAATATTTGTGTTGACGCGATATGTGTGACGTTTACATGGCATGCAATCCCATAGCGCTGACAAGCAACTTGTGTAATCTAGCCAATACACCTGTCCGTACTGCGTATTGTTTGACCTTTAGGAATGATTAGGCTGATATTTAAGTGAGCTGAAGAATGGTTTCATGTCAACAATTTGCCTCTCAGAGTTGATATGTATTCACGTGAGAACATTTGGTCACGAAATCTCGATCCTAACTTGATATTGCCGAATATTGCATTGGAACAAGTCTGAATACAAAAATACTTGTTTTTTCAACGAATTAATTCTAGAAACCGCAGCAAATCAGGAAATTAAGGCTAACAGCTTCACAAACAAAAGTAAGTACGAACGAAAATCCATGGGGTTTTTGACCTTTGAGGTATTTTTGGCACCAACCTCAATTTCAATTCATTCAATCCAATGTCTTGACAAATACAAAGTAAACTAGCTTTCAAAACAATGTTTCAGTGTGAATCGTTATGTAGGAGGCGAATAGTACCTGCGTAGACCCCACAGTAACTGGACTCCTACTCTATTAGTACAAGTCTATGGACTCCTTTAAATTTACCACAAACATTTTTCGATGTTTGAATTACTTTCAACTATATAAGAACACTCATATGTTACAACTTCCCCGCGTGTTGTACATTATAGCTAGCCATGATTTAGATGACACCACAGTCAACTCCCAAAACCTCGCTCTCTTAATTACTTGCCAACTAGAAACAAAATTGATTTGATCTAGATTTCTAAAAACATTTTCAGTGCATAATTTTAACTACACTGATACCCCTCGATCGATGACTTGAACACCCTCCCCTGCAATTTTGGAATTCCCTTTAGGTTCTATCCAGTTTTACCCAGTGTGTCAAAAGCTGACACGACAAGACAAAAAATGAACGAAACAGTGTATTGTAGCTTAAACATTGAATTTGTTATGAAGCAGGCGTTTGATCTTTCCATGTGTGCACCGCAGGAACTCGAAATAGATAAAAAGTAAGCATATTGTTTCCCCATTTCGGCACGTACATTTAGTTTTCAGCTCTCGATAACTCGAAACGTTTCAATTCCCCTTGAAAGATCGAGCTATCAGGAGGTGGTATCTCATTTTCTGCGTAGCCCGAGGGTGTTATGATCGGAATTTTTCAACATTTGTGGAATCTTTTAAAGCACTCATTTTAGTACATGCCATTTCATACCATATGTTTTGTATTTTGCGCTTTTGCCTTTTTCAGCCAAGAAAGTATTTGGAGATCTACAATGGAACGCGATAAAGTTATACGCTGTCAAGGAATTGTCATTACTGAAGTGGCTTCTCGGTTTTCGCGCTAATCTCGTTCACTTAAGATTCGACAAATTCTAAGAACCATTAAGTTTAAAACAAAATAATCTGGGTGAAACACGCCAACTATAGATATGTCTTAAGAGCTTATAGTTACTTTAAGTGTTAAAGTGCATGTTTTGTAGACATTTTGGCCACGGTTGGCTTTTCTAATATCGTTTTTATCCGACTGTGGAGCAAAGGTGACGAACCTAGTTGGCGTTTTCCTGTTTAGGTTTCAAGTGCTTATATAATATAACGTTTATGTGTAAAACTCTTGAAGAAAAGTTAAATTTGGTCATATTTCCGTCAGGAGTTTTAGCCCCGTTTTACTCAGGCCCGTTTTTCATTAAGCGAATTCGTTTGCGGGACGCGGAAAGCCAAGAATTTTGTAACGATTGCCAGGTGATACAAAAACACAGAAAATTTCTGGCACTAGTTATCAAAAACAAATCCATACTTCGATTCAAATCACTGAATTCTTCATGAAATATAATTTTCTCTGTTTCCAAATTTCTGGCAGCCTTATAATTTTCTTAACATGATTACTAAGTTTCAACAAGTTTCATGACGGAGAATAAAAGATAAAAGTGATAAAAACTGCTAAATTGATTTCTATTTGGTAGCTAGTTCCAGGTTTACTCACGGTCAGTTCTGCTAGTTGCTGACGATTCTAATACTAGAATGAAGCGTTCCAACCTTGGGATTTGAGAACAATTGTTATCGTATTCTATCCGCTCAGTTATCTTAACAAACTCGGGTGCGAGTGCGAGAAATAATTAATTTCAAATATTTTCCTGACATATGCTCATGAGTCAAGTGTAGTACCTCAAGATTGTACTTCTTTTACGTGTGGACAGCTGTAGGACGTAGGGTGGAGCATCAGGGTGCAAGTGCGTTCATAACATGTTGAAAGACCTGCTTAACAGTATATAAAAAACGATTTATGTCTGTATAAAATTCATAAAAACCTAAGTAAAAAATTCGGCAGTTTTGACCAAAGTCCTTCCAGCATAGCCGCTTACATTCAACATATAAATCAAAATAATTATCTAGCCCTAGCCCTGGATTAAAGTCATTTAGTCCAAGGACCAGATGAAATTGATAAATCATGCAGTTAAGATATCGTTCAAATCCTTCCTGATTCAGACACGATTTCAAGCCGTCATAATTTGACATATACCTCGGTTTTGCCTCTGGCATGGCTGAATAAAACTGATCTTGTTCACTGCGGTGTTCGTTGTCAAAATTGTCATTGCCGTGACGCTAATCATAAAGCTAATGTAGAGATTTTATTTTTGGAAGTCTTATTATAAGATAAAAATTATTAGCTCAAATTACATCCAGTATATCTTGCATGTGATCCGGTTCCAATATTTTGAGCCATTATATAAAATATAGTCAAAACAAGAACTAAACGTAGACGCATAACGGAATGAAGTTTATTGTATAAAATAGTTAAGCACATTTGTTCCGTTGTTTCCATAATCATTGGTAAACGATCTAAGTAAAGTGCCATGGGATATTTTAAAATCTAACGTTTATTTACAGGGTTGCCAGATTTCCTGAATAATTAAGCCAAACCATCATTAGTGCTGTCAAAAAAACAAATAAAACAAAGGGCAAATACAAAGAAAAACAAAGAGCATTGATAAAAGTTTGGCTAATTTATTCATGCAATCTGGCAACCCTGGTAATTTAGACGAGTAGTTTTAGTAACGAGGGGTTTTTCGCAAACTTTTGTAGACAATTTGTCAACTACTTGCGATCACACGACTCGGCTTCAGACCTCCGAAATTATTACACAAAACTGATTTATATTAGATTTTTCCATATACAAGGACACGAAGTACATGAACGTTTTGAACTCTGAAATGCTCATGTAGGCATGCGGCTATAGTTCTTGTTCGGTGATCATTCCGATCATGACGAAGATACAAATACAATTTATGACGGTCAAGAAAAATATAGTTGGTAAAAGAATCCATCAGTTCAATCTTCGGTCCAAATTACAAATGTTACGAAAAAACAGTACGAATTCGTTTATCAATATTACTTGGTCAGATCAAAAACGACCGAAAAATTTATTAAATTGGCCGCTCATTTTGTTTATGTTGCATTCTGTATGTTATTTTAAAAGTCTGTGGACTCTTTCCGTGTGAGACTCATTTTCAGTTCGAGCATTGATTTTATTACTACGCGTGCTAAGAAATTAAATTTTCTATTTCAAAAATCTTACAATTACAGAAGTCTTTCGACCTTATAGGGTTATTAATTTCTGTTGTCAACTCCCCGCAATTTGGTCACCGCATAGTTCGAGTTTTTAGCTGCCAATAGCGATAGCATTCCCACACGAAATTTAATTTCCTTAGATTATATCTGCAGGGCAGTAGCGAGTGATTGGTTTTAACAAACAACCATAAGTTGTTTTCACGATAAAGGAACTACCCACGCATTTTCGTCTCGTGATAGAGTTTATTAGGCCCTGATTCAACGACGGCGAAATTCTGTGGTGGATGCGCTTGAGCTATGATGTTGATTTTTGCCACCCTATTTCTCTTTCGCAGTAAATACAACTGAAATTCAAATTGGTGGCGAAGCAAATTTTTTTCTTGCGAAGCGGTCTATAATTTCAATGGTCTTTATAGCGCAGTAATTTATTTCGCGCAAAGTTTTTTGCATTTCGCAGAGAAAAAGCGACTGTGGAATCAGAGTCCTGCATATGATACATGAATGAGCTTTCATGTATAATGTATTATTTTTTATGGTATCTTTTTACGACTATACTGAACGCATCATTTTGCTGCACACTAATATCATGTTTCAACGCAATTATATTATCGGCTTTATCATTTTTTTCCGTGCAGTTTTGCCCTGTAATGACAATATTTTCAGACGGTATTTTCGTGTTTCGAGTAGGGTAAACTTGTACAAATAATTTTGTGGCTGGGCTCTACAACTAACGGATATTTGTGCGCGAAACATGATAAATTTATCCCATTCTGCATGCCTGAAGAGTGAAGAGACATTGGGCAAACGCTAACAAACGTCTGTTCATCAGCAAAACTCGAAAAAATTCGAAACATGTCATTTTGATATCTGTTTTAATTACATGTTTTAATTTAAAGCGCATAGTCAACATATACTCAGCTGTGGCTATAACTACTTTTTAAAAAGTCACCTGAGTCCCCTCCCTCCCTTAGCTTGCATACTATGCGGAGGAATTTTAAAAAGCAGTTATTTTGTAATGTGTAAGTACATGACCAATTCACTTTACAAACCTTAGGGATTTCAATGAGCTTAAACTTGATTGGGGATCTTAATTACTTGAATTTGAATACTATGCACTATAGTTTATTATTTCTGCTATTGTTTCATTAAAGAATTTTTCTACACATGGCCTTAGCTGATTAAAATGACTTATTTTTAAGCCCATAACATGATTTCGGTATAATCGTTCAATAAAAATATTTTCAGAAGTCGATGATCATCCCCGTACAGCCAACTGTTACCATGTACAACCCGATAAATTTTCTGTATGCTGCTTAAGCATAGAGTTTGTTGAGTAGACTTGTATGTTGGACAAACTTTATTATATGTGGCTATACTGTTGCCGGTAGCAGATAACAACATAGGCGAAAAGGCGATAAAAAGTTCCACTCTTTGCTTGTACAATACCATGAAATTCGATCGATGTTTTTGAGTGGAGTTTCGTCGATAATTCCCTGGCGAAAAAAGGCTTTTATTCGAAACGTCAAATCTTGTTGTTCAGTTCAGATAGTAAGTGCAACTTTTACTGCGTCTTCACCAATTTTTGGACAAATGGCCTAGTTGGCCATAAGCTTAGGGATCATTTTACTTTGTTTTAAAATATCTACAGATTATTTAAGTTTATTTGATGTATAAAACAAATTAGTGGATTACGTTGTTATTCTTAAGATTAATTCAGGATAATTTTAAACACCCACAAGGCGTTTCAAAACAGACGACATGTACGCCTAAGGAATGTTTTTGTTGATACAAAAGATTTAACGTTCACCTGTTTCAGATAAAAAAAAGATAGAAAACAACTGATTAGCAATATTACCCTTTTCCACTGACGTCAAATTTATGGCTTACCATTAAAGTGTTATGATATTCTTTGGTTTCATGAGACTGATGAAGTCACCGGAGTAAGTTAAATTAACGTTCGCATATGTGCAAATTCAAGTCATTTGCCCAATTGCTCACTCTATTAACCACCACTCAATTCAATACACCAGTGAAACCTACCAATACAGCTCAATTCTCATTTATTGAGAAGATATCTGAAAATAATAATTTTGATTTGTCACAGACGTACATAGCCTTCATACACTATGCTACAAACTTTAAAGTAAAATTAAACAAAAAGCATTTACTCAAAGATGCTGGCGCAGCGCCATTTAAGCACTATAACGCACGTATATAGTTCAAATATTCTTACTTCCCTCCCTACTTGCACGTTCAGTGTACTTGACATTCTCGTGGTTTCCATGTCACAACACCGCAAACATTTCGTCCTTCAGTCTACGAGAGGTCGGGAAATTGTAACTAGTGCGCACTCAAGATCAATTAGGATTGAAAGGATTTCGTATATAGGACCTAGTAAATATACTGTGTTATACGTACCTGAAGAAATTTCCTGCTATTTCTGTGAGCCACACATCCCCTACCGTGTTAAAATGGAGGGAAATATTATGGAATAGTAAAATAGTGACTTTTGTCGTGTTTGTACTTTGTCAAAACAAAAGTTTAAAAAAAAAGTTGTTTGGAAAAACATTGGGAAAATTTTGGCAAGAGTTTAATTTCTTTCGGCAGCTTTTTAGCTGCCCGTGTTTTTTCAGTATAGGCCTATATGTATAAACTATAAAGTTGCATGCTTAATATGTTTTTCCAAAAAAGTCTTTTTCAAAATTAGAATATATATGACGGCACATGCATGTTGGCCTTAGTTCATGATCAGTGCGCTTTAAAGTTTCAAAATGGCGGACATATATGCAGATGGC
>ERZ1738540.101-NODE-187-length-11331-cov-17.002306_pt1 | contig 11331 bp, 1 predicted proteins | sample MGYA00581725_ERZ1738540 | MGnify/ENA primary metagenome ERZ1738540 (study PRJEB40740, sample SAMEA7388098) | Antillogorgia elisabethae | biome: Marine coral reef biome; feature: Environment associated with an aquatic invertebrate; material: Seawater | host...
AAAAAATCTGAGCTGTTTAGGTGTTGTCCTTCGCATAGTGGACAACAGTTGAAAAGGAAGATAACACGTACATACCCCCGAGGAAATATCCGTCGGATGGTTCACACTCAAGCTCCACCATTCAACCTCGAAAGACGTTTTCCGTCGCCAAGCTGAAGGCGATCAAGGCGGCCTCTCGACATGGAAGTTGGAGTTGCTCGACCCGTGACATGCTGCTGTAACACTTCAGTAACGTGTTATCAGGTCCACCAAGCTCAACTCGTAGGAAGGGTCCCTTGATCCGTCGCGTCTCCTCAGGTGGTGGCTCCACCAACTCAACACGGAGTTCGGGCAATAATGGCGGGGCAGGTTGTACCAGGATCAACTGCGCAGAGCTTCGAAGGAGTAGCAGCCATCCCCAAAGGTTTTCCTCATCCTCCTGAAGTTCCTCCACCTGTGTCGACCTTGTTGGCAGCTCCCGAAGGATCCAGTCTGAACGCGACACATACGCCAGCTCCGACTTGAGGCCGGCCAGCGGTCGTGCCGCGCTACGAGAAAACTGTTTAGGATATCCAGCTACAAATTGCTGTGATCCTGTCCTCATAGGTGTCGGCGGGCCAATGGCTGTGACGTGCGTGGGAGAAGCCCAACGTGCGGTGCGGCGCCATAACAGCTCGATGGTCTGAAGGATCTTTGTCACAGTGACCAATAGAGCTGAGATGGGCATGCAAATGATCCAGAAAATGGCCAGCAACAAGAGTCGCAGCCCCTCGCAAGGACCACAACGTTGACTCCATTCACCCCAACGATGACTCAGGCGGAGGGACAAGCGATAACAATGCCAGGGAAGGCCATAGTAAAGTGCCTGCGCAATGGTTTCCCTCACCCGCGGCGGTTCCCGCAGCAATTGATCCGGCACGTGCCCCGTCGAAAGGCGACAGGATTCCTTCGATGCAATGAGGAAAATCCCTCGCAAGGCCGTGGTGAAGGCTGCAAATCCCAACAAGAGGGCTGCCAAGACCACCTGTGGCTTCATGGAGCTAATACCCAAAGCTCCCAACTCCGCGGCTCGCAGGAGTTCCTCCCCAAGGCGTCGAGGGTTTCCGATCAAAAGCTGGCTGCCAAACAGCTTCGGCACCTGCGCCAACATGGCATTCTTCAACTGTGATACCAAAATCTCGGTCAATTCCTCCGAACCATTGGACAAGAACCGCTCCCTCACCGTAAAGTCTTTGACCGACATGCCACGCGTCATCTTCCCGAGAATCAAACGAGCCTGATGTACATCCAATGGTAAGGTGAGTCGTAACAACATCTCCAAGGCTTGTAACTCTTCCTTTCTCTCGGAACTGCCGGTTCCAGTTCCAGTGAAGCTCAAGGTCATCACACAACAAATCTTCCGCAGAGTCAACTCGCGAATGACCACAGGAACCTGGTCTTTGAAGTCCTCTGCAGTCGGATTTTGAACCACCCTTGGCTCACAATATCTCAAGTCCACCAATGCATCTTCGGCATTCATTGCCTCGGCATCCAAGGCGTTGGCCAAATGCTGCATGGCATTCTGGTGACGCAGCGTGCCCGTTTTAAGCACACTGGACATCTCAAGAACCCACACCACCACCTCCGAAACCAAAGCTGTTTCAATATGAAGCCCGATGGGTTGCACACGCATCTCCAGTCGACGTACCTCGTAGTGTGCCGATCCATCCCGCGTATCATCGATGGCCTTGGAATTATTCGTTCCACCCTCCTGGTTCTCGGTGACCAACTTCAACAAAGCTTCAAGATGAAGGAGGGGTGGTGGCTCACCATCTTGAGATAAAATCTGCAATGGACCCGTGAAAGGTCTCAAGACCGAATGACAAGCTTTGCTGTGGTGTCTCGCTTCTCCCGTTCCAACATCCAGGTGCAACGACCCCAACCGTAGCTCCACCGACAGTGCCCCAGCACGACCTTCCACATCCGTCTTGGCAGCCACCTGTCGCAATTTCACCCTCAGAAACTTCAAGGATCCATAGCCCAATTCATGGCTTTCACGAGTATCCAGCTGCATATCCAACATAGCTACACCCATGCCTTCCACATCCAAGTCGAGTGCCCAGTCCAATTGTTCATCTCCCCATGGTTCCGCTTTGGACTTGGAGGGGCGCATCCGAACAGCCTTCTTCCGTCGCACGGGCTGTGGTGGTGGCTTCTCCTTGCGGCAGCAACGAAACCTCGATCTTGGCGGCTTCAGGTTGGAAATCACCGTGGACAAAGTGCTGGTCATAGTGACCCATTCAATGAAGCGGTCGCGCTTGTAATTACCACTGTGCAGAGAGGTGGCATGACTGGTATTTGGCACATTGGCCGATACAGTCGAGTAGCGCCGATCTTCAGGATTTACCTCTTCAGCATCAGCAAAGGTGACCTGTGTCTTCAACCTGCTGGTGAAAACGCCAGGAGTGCTCATCAATGAAGTGACATTTTTGACACCCATCTCCAAGTGATCATGCCGGAAGGCCACGGACATGCGATTCAAGGTTTGAAAGACACCTCGTTCTCGGATAGATCGGCGCGAGATGCGTCTCTCCTTCACGGTCGAATCCTTCACCACGATCCGTCGAGGATGATGTTTGACCTTGCCCACTTCAATGATGAGATCTCGAAAGTTGTGAGTTGCTGGTATGGAGAGGTCAAAGTCAAAACTCTCAGTCATTTCACCTCGGCCGATACTCAAAGTCATCCAGGTGTCACCACCCCAGAGATGACTGAAGAATGGACATTCACCATCGCCATTCTCCAAATTCATCACCCAACCAGTAGCGTTCTTCGGTGCTAAACGACATTTTTCACTCGACTTGTTCTCAATCAAGAAAGGTTCCTGCTTGCAATTCGACAAGGTCAAACGCAAAAAGCCCGAGACTTCATCGCGCGACACGGAGACCTCCACGGTGTCTGCTTCGCCTCCACACCGCTGCCGAAAGAAGCCACGGTAGGTGGTCATGCTCTCCGAGAGTGTCAATGGTTGGGACCATTCGAACGATGAGCCTTCTGCATATTCACCGCAACGCTTCATTTGAAAAAGCATCTCACTCCTGTTGGAGCCTCTCGGCCATAGATCGACCCAATCGTCTGAATTCACCCGCTTTCCCATGTCGGAACTATCTGCTCGTACTGTGACCTGCCAGGTAGTCTCATTGCTCACACGAACCCATGGGAAAATATGAATCTCCAAGCTTCCCTGGTGCACGGTGGTTCGCACCTTGTAGATGTCAGGTAATAGGGTTGGGAACCACGAGCTCTTCCGCGTCATCCGCGTGAGGCGTTTGGACACCGCTTGACTCATACGGCTGGTGCTGCGTAGGCCGCGGTCTTGGGGGAACTCTAAGTGATCGTGTTCACGCACTTGCGCAATGTCATAGCGTTTAAGTTCGAGTCTCAGTAGATCTTCTTCAGCTTCCACATCATCGCTTGCAGCACCCAAAAGAAGCGCAGGTAGGACATTTGTCGCATTCTCAGTGGCCGAACGAAACGAAGGAGGTGAATACCAAGCAAAGTTGAGAACTCCTTCTGCTGGCAGATAAAAGAAAGGAGAAGAGGCATGGTCCTGTCGAAAGGCCACACTTCCACGGGCGCGATTCACCATACGAAACTGTGGTTTGGCCGGATCGGAGAAGCGAATGATTAAGGCGCTGGAATCCTCCATCGCTTCAACTGCAATAAGTCCCCATGTTTGTCCCGAAAAGGCCAAAGATCCACTGCTGATTGCAGAAGATCGATTTGCATCTTCATCTGATACCTTGTACATCAGCTGCAACTTCCCTCGTCTTCCGGAAGTTCCACCATCCGCCACATTAAAGAGTTGGCTCAAACGAAAGCCAGCAGTGAATGCGTTGGGACCCACACCACTAATGTCCAAATGAAATTCTGCATCACTGTTGTTGGGATGATATGCCCGTGGCTCATTTGGTGGTAATTCCAAGGCCCTGGAACCATCGCTGACCCACAGGCGATGACGTTTCAAGTTCACCAAGGTATATCGCCTCGTGAGTTCCACTACCAAAGTGCGGTAGAAGGGAAAGGGCGCTTGATTCACAGAGAAACCCATGCACAAACTGCCAGCAGCTGCTTGATCACCCAGGGCTAGGGATGGAAGCACTCCACTTTTTCCAGGCCGATCCACTTTGATGTTCCCTGTTTTCGAGTGTTTCTGTGCTGCAAACATGTGCCGCCGCGCGCGCAAGGTACTTGTTCTCAGCAAGCTTGGGGAACCTGCAACCTCTTCGCCCTGCCGGAGGGCGATTTCCAGGCTCCCATCTTGCAGCGCATGTTGCGACAAAGGTCTTAAACTACGGCCCGGGACGATCATCAAGGGCTCTTCTTTTCCAGCACGTGATCCAATCAGTCCAGTTACCAGCCGAGGATGTGGAATGATGACACTGCAGGTAGCACGGTTCACCAACCAATGGCTCACGAAGAGGGTAATTTGACTGGTGTGACTTCCAAATTGCGTGGAATGCAGATCCGGCCAAGGACAATGCTCTTGAACGACTCCGTCTTCTCGATGCACCTGTACCTCAACCAACTTTGCATCTCCTGGTGCTTTGAAAACACAGGTGTTTCCCTTCCGTTGCATCACGCCAGCAGAGAGGTTCGCCGAATAACGACGATTCGTGGGCGTGGAATTGAAGGCGGTGGCATCCAACAACTGCGCAGGTGCGATGAGTACATAACGCTCCGACTCCTTTCCAGCCTCGTGTTCAACCCCAGCTTCCAGATCTTCAAGTTCCCCTTCTTCTGCTAAGGATGCCAAGGTCCCTAAAGATCCACGAGGCACATGAGGCACCTTCTCCTTTGGTAGTAAAAGTTCCAATTGCATTTGATCTAATTCAGGACATTCAGCATCTTCTCCCGGCAGCACGCGTTCTTTCGCCGCGGATCCATGTCCCGACGAACAGTCGTGGGGGCGAAGCTCCAAGGTACAACATAAGCGGTTGCAAACACGGACCATGTACTCCACCGTCACCAGGAAAAACAGTGAATCTTGCGGAGACCTGGGGCGACTCATGCCAATACCATTGATGGTTGAACATAAGCCCCTCAAGTTTTGCTCCAAGCGTCGACCAATCATCTCCTGTTTGTTCCAGTGCTTCTTGGCACCGATCAGAGCATTCCATGTCCCATCCTCCAACAGTGGTTGCAGGTCACCTTGTAACAACAGCTTCTTTAAAGCTGGAAGCACCTCATCGGGTGCCTTGTGCTCCAAGTTGTCCAAACCCACCTCTTCCAAGCTGGACAGCGCACAGCACCATGGTCGCAAGGGCTTTTTGAGAAGATGACTTTCAGCAAAGGCTAAGGTCGCACCCTTCTGCGCTGCATCCGTCACCTTCAACTCGATGCCTTCATGCCAAACCTGCGCATCTTCGTCTAAAAGCTTGGACAAACCACCAGGATGATTCTCTGTCTCGAACAAAAGTTCTTCTGCAGCTTGTTGTGCTGCATCCACTGCACGGAAGACACGCTCCGAAACACACCACATCAATGGCACCGCTTGTGGAGCCTCTTTGGGCTGCATCACTAACCATCCGCATTTTTGCAACATTCCTATTAGGTCATCTTGTTGCACTTGATCATCCTCCATGATTTTACCTTTGGCGTCATCTGTCAAGGGGAAGACTACTAGGGGAGATGATGTGCGATTCTGCAGGAAGATGGTGGAACTCATCTCCAACTCGCAGTTGCCCTCCAAGTCTTTCCGTCCTGCATTGGCCACCTTCCGCACCAAAACTTTACTGTTGAACTCCATGTGACGGATGCCACGTTTCAGCTTCCTTTGCATGGCAAAGTTCTTGACTTTATCCACTGTTTTGGCGGCCACTTCGGAGGCAAACCCCGCCATGCCCTTCACGGAGTTGTTCATCGTTTGCAGTTTTCTCTTGGCGCGATTGCCAATGTCCCACTCGCCGCTTTGCCGGCCAAAGTAGACCGAACTTTGGTTGCTATCCTTCGTGTTACGTCGCCAGAGTTGAAAGCTGCTCAAGGGACTTCGGTACGTCGACGTCTCGCTGGCCTGCGAACTCCTTGGGCTCTTGGCGCTGCGTAGGCTGCTGCGCATTGGAGATTTCACCGGCGTAATTACCGTGGGGACCAACAAGGAGCCAGGAGTGCCGGGAGCTGACGCCTCATCTTCGTCCTCGTCCAGGTGTTCCCTTTCGCTCCAACCACTGTTAGACCTCGAATATTCCGATGCGAGATCTGTCTCAGCATCATCATCATAAAGCTTCGCCTCTGTCTGAGAATCGCTGCGAGGCAGCTCCTCCGTTTGGAGCTCCTCCGTGGCATCCGAAGTCTTCGAACCCCTGGAATTGCGCCGCGTCGAGTCTCGAAGGGAATCGCGGTTGAAACTCCAGGTTTCTGCAGGCAACAAAGGCAAGTTCAACACGGTGCAGGAACGAGAGCGATGCCTTATGGCTGCTTTCAAATCAGCCAAGGGCCATCCAGGCAACATGGCCAAGCCAAAGTTCTCCTTGTTCCCTTGTGAATCCTTCTCCCCAAAGCCCAGTCCTTTGGTCACCACTCGTTCCAATTCATCCGCCTCATCTACCTCCCTTGAGATCACCATCTCTGCAGCAGCCGCTTTTCGAAGCTCCTTGAAGACCTCGCCGGAACGCTTCACTGTATCCTTCACTGCACCTTTGGCAACTCGTCCAGCTCCAGCTACTAGATCTTCAGCCCGAGCAATCATGGGCAGCATGGATCGCACTGGGCTCTTCTTTTCTCCCGGCACGTCCAGCAGGGCGCTCCTGCTTTTAGCGATGCGCTGTTGCTTCATTCCTTTTGTTCGTGACACTCGAGTCAAGACTTTGTTGGCCCTTCGCTTCGCTACATCTAGGGTCAATCCCATGTCGTCCTTCAGCCGCGCAATCATGCGGCTCGACCTGTCACGACTTTTCTCTGGTACTCCAAGCACCGCACAAATGCCCAAGGCGTTCCGGAGAGTTTGCGCAACTCGCTTGCCAGTGCGTTCCCGGGTAATTTCCAACTGTTCCTCATCAGCCTGCATGAGTAGGAAACCACCTTGTGGCTGCTTGTATTGAACTGCGAATTTGGCCACTTGGAAGCAACTGTAAAGTCTCGAAAGTACTGCCGCATTCACCTCGCTCGCATGGATGTTCACCCAGCTGATGGAGATCCGAGGACATGGTGCCTGGAGAAGCTCCTTGTTATTCCAAACCTTTCTTTTGGTTCTTAAGCCCTGGTATGCTGGCACCAGAAGGCTAATCATGGTAGGCTCCATCGCAGGCATCTCTTGCTCCTCGGGCCCGGTGCTTGAGACCACATCGCAATAGACGGCACCAACCTGAGCTTGAAGTCGAAAGCAAAAGTCGGAGGCGGTGACGCTTTCCTCAGCATCTTTGGCTGTAGCCGCAGCTGCTGCCGCCGCGGCTGCCGATGCCGTGGCTGCTTTGGCTGCCGCTTTGGCAGAGCGCGAGGCCAAGGCCGAAGCAGCTGCCACTGCAGCGGCGGCAGCTGCCTGTTCGGCCGCACTGCAGGTTTCAACTCCAATGGCTGTGCCAATGGCAGCCATTGCATCTGCTGTTACAGCCTCCAAAACCAAAATGCATGACTCCGGCTCTTCAGGTAAAGCAACAGCACCCACGCGCAGCACAGGGATACTCACCTTCAGATGCCCCGTCCATGGATGGCTTGCCGCGACCGGTGCAACGGTGGAGCTGCGTGATGGGTGATCCACCTGCGTTGGAGCCTGTGGGGCCGTATCCATCTGCGCCTTCAACTGGTCGATGTTATTTTGCAGCACCGCTACCGCCTTCAGGTGATTCGGTTGAAGCGTCACCCTCACCGGCTCTACCAGAACCCTGAGACCATAGAAGTCCGTGTGCCTGGTCTCCTCGCTATAGTCAGATTGAGCCTCCTTCATCGTCAACGTGAGCTGGATGCGCATGGGATGGAGAATGGCGCTGGATCCACTCCTAGCCAGGCTTGGCTCTAACGAATCCACAGCCATCAATGACAACTGACATACCTTGGCCTGGCCTTTCCAGTGTCCTTTCCGCTCAATAGGGCCACCAGCCACTTGAAAACCACAGCAAAGTAGAAGGCCCCCTTGCTCCTCCAGTCCTTCACCAAAAGTTGGCACATAGAACAAGATCTGCTGAAACCGTCCTCTCAAAACCATGCCATTAATGCCTTGCTTCCGTTGCACCGGTGGAGCTTGCGAGAGACGTCGGGTGCCACGCCGTGGCGAGGGTGGAGCGTAGGATTGTCGAGGACCCTGTAAAGCCATGACGGTGCTCTTCAAGGTCATAAGGTATACAACCAGAGCGCTAAAGAGATTCCAATGTGCCAATATTTGCAAATGTCCCATCAACAGCGATGTTTCTGGACACTTTTGTTTGGTGTAACGTATCTTGGCACAAGGATTGTTTTCTTCTCCAAAGAAGCGCAATAAAATCAACTCCTGTTGTCGATCTGACAGCAGCACATGCTGTAAGCTATATCGCAACAATTGAAGCTCCTCTTCCTGAACCAAATGAAGTTCTTGAGTTCCAATATCCAAACGCACCAAGACCTTCTCTCTTCCTTGCACATTTTGCAAGAGCCTCACAGAAAGCCCTGCAGCCATCAACTCCACCGAGGTCTTGGAAGGTGTGGGATCCACCTCCGACTCGTCGACCTCCGGATCCACGCGTGCCGCACCACTGGGAGTGTTCAAGCTGCGGAAGAGCATGGATAATAAACTGACATCGCATTGGCTCACATGCAACATCACCTCTGACATGTCGATCTTGAAGTGCAGTTCCTCCTCTTGTGAGACACGACATGTTACCTTTTCACATGCCAGCAGTATCGGTCGCCCCTGGTGTTGCGTCAAATCCACATCTGCGAAGCTAGTCTTTAGCAGGTGCCGCGCGGGATCTTCTGGCAAGAGCCAGGCAGAGAGCTGTTTGGCTGAAATCAACTTGGAGGACACTGTATGGCTTTCTTTGGTGGGATGCGTCCTCAACATGCCTTCGGAGGGGTCCAAAAATTCATCCGCTTTCAACAACGGGCTCTCGGTGGGCTCACACTGCACTCGCAATTGCATCACTAAAAGGCCTTCTAATGTGGGTCCGAGGACACGATCCTCGGCTCCATCGATACTTCGGGCACATGGTACGACCAACGTCAAAGGCGCGTTGAGGGCGTTGATGCGCAGATCTGTGCCAGGTGGATTCGATGACGCAGGCAAGGAAAACTCGTCGTTCACCGCCCGGATGGTGCCCAGGATCCCCACCAATGCTGAAAACTGATCCTCTTCGCTCAAAGTATCTTCATCGATGGTGACAGGCATAAACAGCAATGAGCTGCGTCGCTGCTTTGGGCTCCCGTCTGAAGTCGTTCGTTCCAGTAGGATCTCCTCCTCCTGACTGGTCACCTCCAATAGTTCCAGCTGTAGCTGTCCGACCAGCTCTAACACATCCAACACCAACGGATAGGACACGCAAGCGTGTAGAAGGCCTCCAATATCCAGGTACCAACGAGGAGACCGTAAATCAGCCATTTCAGCATCATCCGGCTCTTGCAAATCCATGACCAAAGTTGCAACACCCACAACCCGCAACAAAGGTGGTTCACCAAAGGTCATGGCTTTACCCCAAGTTGCCACTGTGCTGCTACCCTGGCTGCTGCTGTTGCTACTTCGCTGCGACAACGTGGAATCCCGTTGCGCCGCCGAGAGCGGCCGGCGCCGGAGCTCGCAGTCGGACAAGGCCAGGTTGAGGGACAAGGGTTTCAAATCCGGAGCGTCATGCACACCCAAGTCCACCACAATACGTGATTCCAAAGAGGTTGGCAACACTGCAAGGGACGAAGTTTCACTTTGGAGTTCCACTTCACTGCAGGTGATGTTCACCATCAAGGCAAAGGTATGACGGGCCGTCGGATCGGACAGTAAGGTCTCATAAGAGGTACGAGTCTCGGAGCAAATGCACTGTTGGGAGGCGAGCACCAAACCACCGTTTTCCTCAACCACATTGCCAGGATTCAGCAGCGCCAAACGCCTCTCCCGCAAGGTCTCTCGGACTTGATGCTTCGCTTCAAAACCAGCCAAAGATGGATCTACACAGCTTGGTTTCTCCACTTCAGCATCACCTGAACGCACCTCCGCGGGTGAAGCGTCCAAGAGCCTTGGCAATCGTTGGAGCCAACCGCGGCGGTAGCAGCTACCAGGGCCTGAGTGAAGATTCACGCCATTCTCCTCGCTCTCCATCTCATCAGACTCTGTCTGGCTGAGGCGACTCGCTAATGCCTCTCGAAAGGCAAACCACCGACTCCAACAAAGACCGTGAGAAGTGAAGAAGGCGACTTGTGCGATGCTGGCACGCACCGGGCATGACGTTGAAGTCACAGCCAAGCTCACGGTGGGAAGCTCTTCCATCTCCTCAAAGGTCTTGGCCATGGCACGTGGCCGAGACCAATCAGGCAACTCCTTGCGACCTTTCACCTTCCGTTGCTGAGCAAAAGTGAATTCCAAGCCCAGCTCTTCACAAGGCCCAATACATGCAGCAGAACGCCCATCCACTTCACAGGAGGCCGTCAACTCTAGCAGGCGAAAATCCAGGTGCCAAGCCTGGCTAGGATTCAAAATCTCATTCAGATTGACTCCGTCACGAATCTCCAGGCCACTTCCAGTCAAACTGATCTGGCCACTGTCCTCTTCGAGGATCAGCTGAAAACCCTGGTCAACACCATCCGTAGAGTGGGCAGCACCTCCAAGCTTGAATTCAAGATCCGGCATGGAACCGCTCTGATCAATGGCAGCCGTTCCCAGCAAGCGTCGGGCCAGATCCAAAACCTCCTCTTCATGAGCTAGCAGAGTTGCTACCTTGAACTTCTGTGCCGCTTCTCTGCTCTGAAGCTCAGGAGCTTCATCCCTTAAAAGCTGCTCCCAGTCCCTGTAGGGTCGCATCTTCGCCTTGACGACCAACTGCCGTGCTTCCACCACAATGGTGCAAGAGGATCCTCTCCATCGCAACGAGACCGCCACATCTTCCAGGTATGACTCACCCACCTGAAAGGGTAAAAGCACCTCGAGATTTTCGAAGAGTCTCTCCTGCAAGTCGAGACGTTGCAATTCCACTGAGCAGCTGGACAGGGAAAACTGGAGCAACTCCACTGGCACTTCCTTGACAAACTTCTGGCCATGTTTATGGATCAAATGCGACACCCACTTCCTGACCAAGGAGAACATCACATAAAAGCACCAAGAGTGCCAAAGACGGTCGAAAATTTTACAGCCATGCCATCTGCAACCTCGTTCATTGCAAGGGGCAACGTCACGACCGACATGGTGAAAATGGCAAAAACACT
>ERZ1738540.102-NODE-188-length-11329-cov-24.728047_pt1 | contig 11329 bp, 8 predicted proteins | sample MGYA00581725_ERZ1738540 | MGnify/ENA primary metagenome ERZ1738540 (study PRJEB40740, sample SAMEA7388098) | Antillogorgia elisabethae | biome: Marine coral reef biome; feature: Environment associated with an aquatic invertebrate; material: Seawater | host...
CCCTTATAGAAACAGCATAAATCTGAGGAAATTTCCTTAGATTGTGAGAACGCTGATCACATGCGGTATTGAAGCGCATTGTTTTGGATTATGAAAGGCCTGGTTTATGTTGTATGTAGTCTAAGGCGTACAATAATACATAAAGTGCGATATATATGAACAGTCGTTTATTAGGAGTTTCATGATTGCATCGCGCCTACTCCATAATTACGCAATTTGACTGGTCGTAGCTCTCGTCGTAAAGTTTCACTTTAATTTCGGAATAATAACTTACATAACAGTTCAACTGTTCAAAGCGTGTGTCTCGTTATTCCTTTCGAATCGAACAATATGCTTTGTGATGAACAGTTTCAGGAAATATATTTACGTTATATTTGCATTCTGTTTTCAAAGCGCGCGCAATTTGCATATCCAATGATTAGGCAATTTTTACAAGCACTCCCCCCACAAACGTCAATTTGGCTACAGAATAACAATAGCTGCACAAACACTGAGATCTCCATGAATATATTGAAAATGCTAATGTAAGGTTCATCTTTCTGGATGTTGTATGTGTCGTAAAGGCACGTGATATTCAACGAGGCAGCATACAGTGGTCAGTACCTGGGGGGTTTGTCTTTGAGCCAATTAAATTTTCCCAGTATGTGAACGAAATACAATACAGTGAAAGTTTTATAGTGGCGTTTCCGTTCAAAGTCTTAAGATTATTTTGCACATTAAGGACGGCCCTGTCGGCAAGACGGGTTTCGATAAACGTACGAATGGTCTTTAACAACACACAATGGTTTTCAATGATAATACACTATGGAAAAACCAAGTATTAGGACTGTCACTGGCGTACAGAATGGAGGCGATTCTGCCTCTAGAAAAGTTCAACGAGAGGGGATATCAAGCGAAGTGAGTCGCGACAAGACGGAAATATGTGTTTCTGCTAAAGAGAAAGTGCCTGAATTAAATAACCAAGGCAATATATCGAGAAATTTTGCGGATTTGATTAAATTCGGACCAATTTATGGCCCTGTTCCATCCCCGTACTTCGATCAATTTTCAGGTATGTGAGCTCAAAACAGACTTGTATACGTGTAGTCCTCCCATACACACATGACTTTGTGGCGCTTTTGCGGTCTTGCCCTTGATTTATCTATGTAAGGATCCTACTAAATTATTGAGTAGACTTTCTGGCTTTTTAAAAGCGTGCAATGTTTGCTGCATAATACACAATAGAGAAGTCCAATTGGAATTCTCTTCCACCGTATGTGGTTTATGCCTATATCAGCAGATGTCGAGTCGCGGAAATGGCGGAGTGTCGCTTCTGCATCTTATAGGTTTGAAAGCTTTTTTCGAATCCGTTTCGCGCCCAAATCCTTTCGTTTATACACCATTCGAAAGCTAAGATACTCCTGTATACAGGAAAATTATTTGTTAGTGGCTAGGAACACTATTGCGACCGTAAAACCTCTTTGAAAATTTTGTGTGTTTTGCGTTTTAAAATCCCACCCGTACTTGAGAGTGTTTTCCATGTTTTCGCATTTTCGATTCTTGTTACAAGCAAATACTTCTTAATTCAGCGTTGGTAACAATTTTATTCAAAGCACAACATTATCTTTCCTATTCCTTTCAGTCGCTTGTGTTGCGAAGCATTTCTCCTTATATGTATACAAAAATAATGAGAAACTATAAATTCCTTGTAATTGAATAGCCCTCAATAATACGGCTCTTCATAACAAAGCATGCTCGTTTTATCTGGCACGGCAACTGTCTTGCAATACCTTACAGCGTTTATTCAATTCCCTTTTAATGCATTTAAAGTTATAAAACTTCTTTTTGGTGCGTTTTACGGCGAAAACGATAGCATGGCAACCATACGATTTTAATAGAAATGTCGTCATTCTAACCTGCCTACTTTAACATGCTTTGTGCCAAATATCTGTTTACGGCTTAAAATTATGCTTATATGAAAATTAACTTCATGTATATAAGCTTGGCGAGTTTTAGAGTAATACCAAATGCAAGATTTTGGTGTTAGTATATACGCTGTAAAAGGCGTTCTTAAAAAATAAGGAGAGGAATTCAAATTTGCGTAGGCAGATTCATATATATTAAGGTATGTTTATGAAATTTTTCGAGGATTACCCATTTATTGTAGCTTGTATATAATTTTCTCGGGTTGTATATAGCCTTACTCACTCGCCATGAAAATACTGCATTTTGGAGTTTCGATTATGAAGCGCAAAACTAATGAATATAGAAGAATACACACAGATCACAGGAAATGCATACGCAGCCTTAATTGTTGACGTATTATATTGTCAGATAGCCATAGGGCACATAATCAGTCAGGCCCAGAAGGCGAGTTGAGAGAAAGCTTTGTGCTTCGAAAATGAAATTTTAGTTTACCTTTAAAACCTTCAATTTGGACTCATTTTCACGAAATGGCATAGAATGGTCGATGAGGTTAACCTAGAAATGCATTTCCACCGTGCGGCCGAAGGTGAGTCCACAAATTCTCGTGTGCTACAGCTTGATTTCGAAATGCTCCTATAAATGCTCCTATTGAACTAAAAACAATTTTGAGCTTTTATTTATACTATTGAAACGTTTGAGAATCTTCTAGAAGCCAACTTTGGTTTTGTGAATGTGGTAAAAAATTCGCTTTAAAGTGTTGCATTGCTCAGACACGACGTGTACTCGATGGCAAATTTTAAGTTAAAGTTCTCGGGATTTTTTTTGGCGAACAACGATTTTCAGGATAAGGGCTATAATTTTTTATTGTAGACTTAGGATTCCTTTATTTATTGGCGTTATTTTGAAAGCCATAGCGGTTTTAGTTTACGATTTATTTCGATTTTGGTGGAAGTATTAAGTCGTGAATAGTCATAGATTACTCGCGTAGGCGGTGCGCTATTGGGGTTCGTTGAGACTTATAATTATTTTTCGTAAGATCAAACATAATTGTTTTTATTCAAAAGCCTAACCTCGTTTCACTTGAAAGTTTTGTTTGATAAATGCACAATAACACCATCCTTTTTAGATGACAGTATTGAGCGCGCGTTTTAAAGTTTACGACAATGTCTACAGCGTTAATGCATATTGCTTGGGGTATCTTGCCATATGTGCGGTTGTTGTTCTAGTATATTCATTTGTACATGTAAGACATCAGGAATTAGGCTTGGTATTAAATTGCGAAGCGACGCGGATTGCTTGTAAGACAATAGCATTTCAGCGTTCAATTTCCCTCTAAGGCTATGCATCGCTGGCTTAAACATAACAAGCATTATTTATAGTATATTTTTACCCCGACCAACCGCCAGTTTCTGTAGCTTTATTAATGTCTTATAGGTCCAATTCAATTGCGTTTCTTTGTAATCTAGAATTTATTGTTATGCGTCTGTTTGCCGGAGTATACAGTGGCTTAAAACAATACACAATACTTTAGCCACAGCGGGTTCGACTGAAAATGACTTTCATTTACCCTGCTTTTTGCTATTTTCACTTTGCGAAAGATTCAAAGAAATTTTAACGTGTAGTGACATATGAAATGAGTATGTATTCAGCTTGTTTGTATTGGTTACGCTGTGAATTAAGTAGACCTCAGGAAATTGGTTATATTTCCCTATGTGAGTGTAATATTTCGCGCTTGTTTAGGTGAGGTTTTTACGACCTTTTTAGGCACTTTGTTTAGGGTATCATATAACGTGAACTTCGTTCGTTCTTCGATGACAAACTCGTGATGTGTTTCTATCGCATGCAATTATAATTATCGAGATCTTGTCCAAATATATATGTATGTGTCACAATAGGAAACCCAACGTGCGCTTAACCACAGATGTCTGCCTTTATTATATTTAAATACTTAGTGTGTGTTGCAACTGCAGTATAACAAATGACACGTTTTGGGGGTTTTTTGCGTAAAACAATATTCATATAATACTTAGGGTTCATTTCCATATAACATTTTCTTGCAAGAACGCTCTGCTTTGATGCACTTCATGATTATATATACTTTGTAATATTTGTACTGATAAAAATCCTCTCTACATGTTTTTGCGGGTTTTGTTGTGAAAATAATATTTCGTTTAGAACGTAGTATTTTTACGATGATTTCTTAATCGAAGGTGCCACGACTTGTTTCCAAAACATGATGTTAAGAAGCAGTGGGTTGTTTAATTGAAGACGTGACCGTACATATCTAATTTTAAGTCAACCACGAAAACATGAATTAAATAACCATAAGAATCCAGCAATCATTGAGCTAATCGTAACGTAAGAGAACAGCAATTTATTTTCATCGTAAAATTTCCTGACTCTGCGTGTGACAAGCGTATAAAACATCCAGAATTTCGTCTGCTTGTTTCATTAATCCTATTACTTGCATGCATTCAGGGTATGATTTATAGAATAACATTCTGGCAAGCCAGAACAAAATGATCATGATAGTCGTCGGGCCACAATTAAAAGCTAAAACATCTTAAGGCTATAGGCCGTATATTTATATAGATAACTATCCTGTTTTTTACGCAATACTTATAATATTTTCTCTTCGTTGGAGACTTTGGCCTAAGCGATGATACTACCTTGGCTACCGTCCCAATTGCGATAATTTGTTGTATAAATATATCTAACACAGCAACGGGATGATTTGAACCCTTCGCTTTTGAAGTACCCTTAATGTATAAAGGCATTTTTGTTAGTACTATGGATACTGCTTATTTTAAAGACTGGTTTAATGTTTTTAACCAACCCTGCTTCCTTAAACATTTTACCCAGATCTTTTAAAAACTGATAGTTTACCTACATAGAAAATTTCCATAATGAAAGTGGCAACGTCAATGCTATAACATAGTATAGTTATGAAACTTCATTACGTGGCTTGTGTATGTAGCGCATAGCAATATGAGAATGCAATAAAAGTTTCACTTACTGCTTATTAAACGATGCAATAAGATTTGAAAATTTCAAGCAAAGACCCTTCGATGGGAATTAGAGCGAACATTCCAACCAAAAGCCCTTGTTCGAAACAGTGAATCTTAATGTTTTAAGTTAGTGTGTAAAACTTTTACTCCATGTTGATATCCTAAATATGACTAAGCATTTTTGTACGCGGAAATTTATACCAGGAAAAGTTTTATTTCCAATATTTCCGTTCCTGAGTTTATCCAACACAACGTCTAAACATCCATTTTATATATAGCACGTGGTTCATAGTTGATACCGAAAATATACAATATGTGACTACAATCAATATTATGCGTTTATTATAGTGCAGCTATAATAGTATTGTAAACCTGTGAAACTGAAGTTGTATCATCGTATTGATTACGTGTAGAAGAACACGGTTTAAAGTGTGCTTATGAGGGCATATCTTAGGAAAAATGAAGGCTTGTGATTTTAGATGTTACAATTAAAAAATAATTTATACATGTAAAATTTTAATGTGTATATCTCTTGTAACAAGTGGCTGTGATTCATCGCACTTTATACCCTGTGCTGTATAGATTATGTAACTATGTATTACGTATGATTGTTGAACAGGCAAGCAAAGACAGGTAAAACCAAATGTCTTCAAAGTTCAAATAATTTCTTTATTTCGTAGCTCCCACCAAAAAATCTTCCAATGCTTTTATCAGCTTTGAATAGCTTAGATAGGCTGCCAGCTGACTTTCTCTAGCACATACATGACTTCGAACGAGGAATTGAATTATTGAATATTTTCAAGAGTATATTTAAGTATAGCTTTATAAATGGATTTTTGTGTTTGCGCAAAGTCGTAGTGTAAATTGGGTTGAACATTACATCATTTTGCGTAAATGTCGTGAAACATGCGAGTATTTTGCCTATAAGCATGCGTATATATGTATAACCTCATATCAGCGGTATCAATGTTTGTATGGCCAAAGATACTATATACTAGTAAGTTGTATTGCATGCAAAACACGTATTTTGATTGTACTCCTAATTATATTGTTAGTGATTATAATGGTTTTGTTCTCGTCTATAAGCAAGAACTCAGCGAATATATACATTTTTCGCCAACGTAAAAATTTTTCCGCGTATTATATCTACAAAAGTTCTGCGCGCGATCATAGAAAGCAGGCGCTAGCACGCAACAAACCTCGTAAAAATTTTCTGTTCATGACTAGGGAAATGCATGACAATTTGGTGTAAGATATGATAAACGGAATAAATATGGCTATCAATTGCTTACACCCTGCCAAGTAAATGCGCCAAATAAACAGAGGGCAAAGGGGGAAAACGTAAAGCCCTGGCCATATGCCAAATTTACATAAAATCTGCATATAATAGCAACAAACGCTGTCGTAAACAAACTCTGCTTCAACGTTACAAGGTGAAAGTCTATAATACACTGATGAACTTTAATATTTAAAGTGCTTTGGATACTTCAAGCAGTGGTTGGCGAGTATAGATTATAACAATTTGACAACGATGATATAGAATGAGATTACAAAGACAATGTTGTGTATCACAATATCAGCAAATATCAAAAAATAGCCTGGCTACCTAAAAGACAAATCAAGAATTGACGTTTTTCAGCGACCTTTCAAATCCTCATTTATCTTTTTGGCAGCGAGTTTACCTTTTGATATTTGTTGCTATCCTCATATTGATCGTTGTTATCATATAATATTGATTTGGTGAATTGTTTTCGTTTACTAGATCTGGTATACAGCAGGCATGCCTTTGATATTATCATTTAGATGTACCACTTGATTATAACACATGATTTGACGTCAGGTATTTTATAGACATTATGCCTTTGACGTAAAAAAATAGCTTATTATAATACACAATACAAACCACATTTCTCATGATAAAATATAGCTTGTAACTGACAGTTATTCAGCTTTGCAATATATGTCATAGATTGTGAAAAAGTGTAAATGCTCGCTCACGAGTGTGTATGTTAATGACCACGATACATTAAATCTGACCAAGGGAATTAATTCTGAAAAGAAATGAAATTTAATTAAAACAAGGTTTCGCAATCAATATGATACACAAACACGACCGCAACAGGTCCAGCAATTGGATTTAAATATATGATAAAGTAGTCTTTATTGAGGAAATTTATTATGAGAAAATGAACTGTATTAAACGCAAATGGATTTTAAGCAAAAGTGTGTAATGCTTTGTATGATATGATAGGCCAGGTCTTTGATTGTGTCCGACCAGATTCACTACGATGTAGTTTTAATTCATTGGCGTAATGCATGCCTAGCAATGCAGTTGTAGTTGCAACAGTTGTGTTTGGGTTTTGACTAGGCATTTTAGTAAATCTCTTTTGAACTGGCTCTTTCGTACACTTAACGCTTCCTTGTCGTAGTTAATGAAAAATAAGATAGCTGGAGTAAGTTTTTAACGCGGGCTTCGCTCAAGTTCTGGGAAGATCCTCGGGAAGATCACCTTGAAACTGATAAAGCTATATGTGAATCCACTATAGGTTAGCGGCGTATATGAGGGTCTCTGCACCAGCATATATATATTGCCACGCAAAGCCACAAGAATCTTATAAATAAACTTCCTTGACATAAGGTTTTTCCTGTATTAACATATACTGCAGAACTAAGAAAGCCATTCGGATAAATTTAAGAACTCAACTATTCAAGATTCGGAAACTGTTTTCACGTTTTGTGATGCGGAAAACCTGGAACAAAAGAGGATAAGAAAGTGCGCTCGCGATTCTTTAAGTTGTTGTGACTGTGCTGGGTGAAGTTTCTCGTAACTCTATCAAATGTTATCTCGATGGTGTAGGAAATTGGAACAGCCCTAAAACCTTGAGCTTCAAATTGTCCTTGTAAGAGTTTGACATCGCGTATCTCCCAAGCCTTACATGAAATCACGCACGATGCTTTCACAATCCAAGATATTTGTGCTTCGACTCAGTTTATCCCTTTGTGAATAAGTACCGTATAAGATGTCTTGCAATTTGTCTTGGTTGTGAGGAGTCTTGGAATTTTAATTTAATTCACTACAGTTGATAGTGCTTCTGTCTTTGTGTGCATGCGTCTTACATTCCAACTGAACGTTTTTGTATTCTCGGTACCTGCTCCATTTTGTTTAGACTAGTACAACCCGAAAAGCACATGTTTTGGGAAGCCGAGCCAAGGTTGAAACCATACTGTGTGTCTGATGAGTGATTTTGCTGAAGTGTGCATCATACAAATCCTGAGGATCTAATCATAATCTCTCCATGTTTGACCATGACTTGACCTTGTTTGCGTCAATGTTACTATGTATTTCTATAGGATATTAATGATGCACTGAGATTTCGTAATTGCTACATGATTAATTAACGTCGCTTTATACTAGATAGCTCTTTTCTGGGATTCATATTGTTCCATTGCTAGCTCACAAGAGGAAAATTGAAGTGTATCATGGTCAATCCGATGGAAATGGTTGAGAGAATCCAAGTTTTCGTTATCACATGCACCAAGAATGGTTTGATTAACGCTGGAGACAGATGATCAGTTAGCACAAACTTAGGCAAAAAAAGATTGTTATGTGTGTGTATATAAACGCCAGCAAACAGACGCTCCGTCAAGATGACCAAACGGATAAAATCTTCTGCGGTTCAATTACTCCAATATCTAACAAATACAATACAATGCGTGCAGTCGTGTTCATGGACTATAAGCTTGTTAATAGCTGCATGCGTTGTACCCATATTGAATATATCGCCTACTCAAAATTTCATAGCTACGCAGTGATTACATATTTTTCATAATTTCAATGCCAAAGACTTACGTTTAGTGGGGGCGGTCGTTACAGACTGCATGACTATATCCTTTTGCCGCGAGACATATTGAAAGAGTATTGACACTAATCTCTAGCAGTATTTCTTTTCTGCATGCCCTACACGTCATTTCGGACACACAAGAATGCGTTGTAATTTGCGTATGACAAGGCTTCCTGTGTGAATTTTTTAATCTTATATTTTGATATATAATTGTATTTTGTTGTAGAATTATCAGAAGTCGTGTCAATAAATGGTCCATGTGTACAAAATGTATTAAAATTTGTGCGGCGTTACAGAATGTGCGCAGTTCATGCGCGCGTGAGGTTGGCATGCAAAATTCTGAAAACTAGTTCTATAGTGAATGGTTTTCGTTTTCCGAATAAAATGTTTTTAGATTATCATAAGTTTGTTTAGGTTAAACACTTTATGTTCATTTTACTCGTGTTTCATTTTCAACCTTTCGCAAAGGTCATGGTGATACAGTTTAGGTCCTGTTGTAGCTGAAACTATGAATGTCAAGTGACGTCAATACCTTTGCTGGTTATCGTATTTGCTGAATCATCGCAGCTTTGATACGTTCTCATTAAAAACTCGCAATGATTGCGTAAAATAAGTATTCCCTGTTGTTTCCAATTAAGAAATTGCTGTATGGATAGTTTACATTATTTAGTCCCTGTAATACCCTATTGGCATGTTGTGTCTAAGTCCGTACTACGTTGGCTATATGCTCCTCCGATAACTTTATTGTTCCCTTTATCACTTCAATATGTGATTGGAGTGCGGTGCTCTTTAATAGTTTGTATCTGGGTTACCTGAAAAACTTCGTATCTCAATGATAGTAACTTTTCATATTACATAAAATGAAAATGTACCTGTCATACGTAATATATCTTATATTTTAATAGTGTTGTGATTTTCTATATTTTGCGTTTCTTTGGCAAACCGCAAACGTTTAAACTTGCAGATCGTTTTTGGTTTATCATATAAATTCGTGCACTTCTACAGGTCCGCGCAAATAGTGCACGATCTACCACGAAGCCTTCCTGGCAAACAACGGTTATATATTTGTCTTTGTAGTCGTGAAAGAAATCTCCAGATGTCATCCTACACGATGAAGGAAGGAAGTCCTAGAATATTGTCCCTTAAATGCTTCGAGCAATAAAACGTTAATAGCAAAACTATTTACGGCTTCGCGGTCTTAATGAGATTGTCTTAGCATTGCATTCTTCGAGATGCTTCCTTTTCTTATTGACCGTCCGTAACAGATAAAAATAAGACGACAGATGCCGCGTGTTCCTGGTATTTCGATTTTCTTACACATGATCATCATTTGACTGACCGCTGGTTGCATTGAATACACTTTTTCAGGGTAGACTGCTTAAGGACATTTTGTGGGATGGTAACGCGACAACGGCGGGAAAAAATGCTCATTCTCCTATTAAAAGCAACATTATGTAACATATAAATATAACTAGTCGACGTTTCAAGATAACTGTTCTTTTGATAGCAAAGGAGTTAGTTATTGAATATTGGTGTTCGTTTTATTTAATTGCATAACGGTAACCGTTCCTTCGATTCGTTTATCTAAGCTTTCGCTATTCCGCAATCAGTTTAAATATTACAAAATTGTTGAAGGGTTTTGGTACCAGCAAAACGTCGAGAGGGTTAAATTCTGTTACAAATATCCTGCAACATTTCATTTTGACTATTTCAAGATGGTTAAGGTTAATGTTAGGATGATATTGAAAGATTTTGTCTTCCGATTTACAGTCGAGTCTATTTACAAAATCTTTCGAAACAACTCGCTATAATGGCAATATTATGAACAGTCTCTGTTGAAGTCTTCACAAGCTGGCTACCAAGCGACCTTTTAAACCACTGGCAGAACGTTCTATTGACAATATTTAATGGTGGACAATTTTTTAATGAATGAGACTCTTATAAATTCCGTGTTTCCAGAATTGGCGTTGATAGTGTTTGTAAAGAACGCATCATCATGCATCGTGGATTTATGACAGTCTTAGTTATAGTTTCAACCCTAGTGCGTAAGAGAGCGGTTTTTAATGCTAAAAGAGCGACAGCATATGTAAGTCGGAATTCTAAAGTATGTCATGAGATGCATTTCTATACGACTATAAATTGTTGACACTAATGTCCGTTATATATTGGGTTTTAGCTGTATCAAAATCCCAAATGTCTGAACTTCGTAATTAGTGATAAAGTATGAATAGTGGTAAACAGTGTACATACTTTAGAGGCCAGCTATACGGAGGGCGACCGGGTAGCAAGTTTTTTGAACATTTTAAATTTGTTCATTTATTAGTAACGCTTAGTTTAAGTTGCCTATTTTGGTGTTAAATTTGTTGTCTATGATAATATCTTGGTTATATGAAGTTTTCAAGCTTTTCAAAGCAATTTTACGAAATGATAAAAATTCACCATCCATTGGATGGCGCTACAACCGAACCCCCTTATCAATACAACATCAAATATAACAATTAAGTTTTTCTGTTGATTTCCAGGCATTCCAATGCAGCAGTCGCCATTTTACGTCGGGGCAATGTTACCTCATAT
>ERZ1738540.105-NODE-194-length-11168-cov-8.011518_pt1 | contig 11168 bp, 3 predicted proteins | sample MGYA00581725_ERZ1738540 | MGnify/ENA primary metagenome ERZ1738540 (study PRJEB40740, sample SAMEA7388098) | Antillogorgia elisabethae | biome: Marine coral reef biome; feature: Environment associated with an aquatic invertebrate; material: Seawater | host...
ACGTTCTCAGATTAACTACTTAAAGACTCAACTTGATAGTCGTGGATCAGACCAGGTTAGTTTTCTTTTCTAACGTTACTCTCCACGATCACTTTTAACGTTATTATACTCACTCCAGTATAGCAACGACCTCACAATGAATTAAACGCCGTGTTGATTGCATTGTTGCTCGATTTGTGTTCAATGTATTTATTAACGTTAGTCCACAAATTGCACTGTCCGAGGATTTGTTCAGGAACAAATTTCTTTAGGAACAACCTATGTAGGATCTGACGAGTAACTTGTGTACAGCTAAGATTGGTGTGTATGGCCTGCGCTTTTGAATATGAAGTAGGCAAAAATATCTGTAGCTTAGGATAAAATTTGTGAATGGCTGAATTGGATAACAGAATGTAATCAGACCTCATTCGTTTTAAAATGTGAACGAGATGAGTTTTTAGACAATATGAATGTCATTTATTTTGACTAACACATTGTCTGCTTTAGATTCCGGCTTTTGTGTTCTGTTTTTAAGGCTTTTAATGACGCATATTGCGTTTATTATCATTTTAGATTTACTTTAGATCCAATTTATTTAAAGCGCTTTTCGTTCGACTAAATTAGAACTTCGCTAATATGCGTTGCGCAAACTTGGTATCGAGGCTGGGAAAGCGTTGAATGAAATGCCTGAAAACCGCAAAAGCGTTTGTTATTCATGCAAGGTCAAAATTCATTAAATACAAACTTTAGAGTGTAACGTAATGTGTGCATGTTAGCGTGGCTTGTGTATGAATTACTTCAATAAGATTAACAACACTTGAAAATTTCGAGAAAGATTCTTCTTTAAGTGCGTTTCGAATCCCCTGAGGAAAAGTTTTTACAAAGAGCGTGAAAGTGTTGTAATCTCTCGTTGTGTAGTTCAAACACCAACTGTGGCAACTCATTGTAGTTCTCAATGAACCTTCACATTTATTTCAGAATGCTTAGCGCGTAATGGCCTATTAACGCATTTCAGAAATTTGCGCGCATATGTTACAGGCTTCTTGTAAACGTTACGGAACTTTTAAGGATAAAGCATGCTTAAGGCTTTAGAAATGTCTCGCAGATATTTTTGCGTCATTAGCGATTTAAAGCCTAGATTGAAGTGTAGACGACTCGACAACGAATAATATTGATGTTGCTAAGTACAAACAAGCAACGTTTGAAGTAGAATGTTGTTGCTGCTTCGCGCTGTGTTTGAAACGATGATTCAAAATACGTTGGATTTATAAATAGCCAAATAATCCTTGCTTTATAAACAACCGGCATACGATGGAATAGTCGATTCTACATCACGCTATGTTGTTGCGTCAAAGAAAAATGACACTATGCTTGTTTTCTTCAATTGTGAACTAACTGTTCCCATATGACTTTCACCAGGAAAAACAAGTTTTTTTTAAAATACACAAAAATTGAATTATACAATCCGATATTTCGTCCTTCAAAAACCATTACCCTACGATAACCTTGACTAAGATTTACAGTTTTCTCCAGGTGATTTAAAGATTATCTTGTATTAAATGAAGGAATTTGATCTAGGCGTTGTTATGTACCGTGCTATAGTACACAAGGCGGCTCAAAATGTTACAGATTATGATACAAAAAACCTCACACAAATCCTCTGTTGGAGGTGGATTAAAATTGCCCTCACGTATGTACTCGTTTATCGAAACAACTCCGTATCGTTAATGCTATTTAAAAAAGTAATTGGTAAACGCAGTAAGATATCAGGACGAAGAGGAAACATAGATGCGATTGTGTGAGTAACATTCAGTTAAACCTAAAATCAGCCCGGAGTTTATCAACGTACTGTTGTGTGTACCGTTGTGTGTAATTTTAGTTGAGTATCGCTTGCGGGCATAGGTAGCCTCGTAAATTAACACTACATCATACTTGAAGTAGACTAAGCTCATTAACAAAATCTGTCATTAGTTTTGCTTTGCAAGTATTGATGAAATCTTGTTCTCTTTATTGCACGAACAATGAAAAACTGACGATTTAAGCACGGCCATTTGCCGTGCTCCAATTTAAACCCTCCAAAACGCTTCTGTGCGAAAAAGCTTTTCAGTCTTTACCGAACTAACCTCAAATTTTTACTCTTAGGATAGATTGGCAAAATAATTATATTAACATAAAAATATTTTATTCATTTTTAAGAAAGGTAAAAGCTAACTTTAGACCACAACAATATATACTAAGTGATGTGAATTCAAATCTCTCTTACTGAAGAATAAATAACTGGTTACCAACCTTTATCGGTCTATCAAAGGATAAGGACTCGCAAGCAATCTTAATAGTTCAGGAACAATTTATTAGGCATATTACAATTTCCACTCATACTATAATTTATGTCATTCATCAGTCTTATTACTACTCAAGTAGAAGTTTCAACTAGAATTTTTAGCGAAACTTCTATTTTGCTTTAGGGCTAGCAGCAGAAGATCAAGGATACCAGAGATTAGTGATGTCCTAATGTCTGACCGAAAAACATCCGTTATTTATCATGTTTATGTTTGTGCTGAATTTTGACAAAAGCCGTGAGCACAATATCATTTGTTTCGTCTACAATACAACACTTTATCTCGTAAAAATCACATTTGTGAAGCCCGTAATTATGGCTCTTAAAGCGGAAAGAATTCAGTATTTATGACATTAGTTCTGACGTTTTTCTGTTGTTTTTTCTCAGCTTGAAGAAAACGACATTCGAGTAACTTTGGAGCGTTCTGGAAAAACACTTGGTCTCAACATCCGCGGAGGAACTGAGGAAGATGAAAGGCATCGTGGAATATACATCTCAAAAATTGTGGAAAACAGTCCCGCATCGGCACATTTACAACTGTATGACAGAGTTCTTCAGGTATATATTTACGATTTATTTTCGCTCCCTGCAGTGAGACTCCGGAAATAACTCATCAACATGGATGGTTAACGAACTTATGTTATAATTCACAAATTTAGAAAAATGTTTTGTGTGATATTGTGAAATTAGAGGCTTTTTAAAAGCGGCGTATATTCATATTTCGCTGTGTGGGGCTTGCCATTTGTTCTGAGAGATTTAACCTTCAAGCATTTAAACATATGTAAAGCTTATCATTTGTCTATCTTTGGCCATGACTGTATTTGGTATTTAATCGCATTTGCGTGATTCTGCCGACGGCTTGCAGTTGCCACAAACTAACACTTGCATGTGTTATCTCAAAGTGTTCTCGTCATTTGCGCACGAAACTCTTCTCTACGCCTTTGCCATGAGAAACATGATACTGCGTTGATAGTTGTGGACAATTGTGGATCGAGTTTGTCTAACATAATCATAATGATTTGCGTCACAACGTAATGATGGCTAGGTAGAAATTACCGCGTCGCGTTCCAACAGGATGTTATTCTAAGCAAGCTTGTCTTGTGGGTAAAGGACATTTTGGAACCAATATTTCACGTTACTTGATTATATTAATCTAGTCTAAAAGATTAGGGAAAAGTCGAAATATACTCTTGGTAGAAAATGCATTTTCATTTCATAGGAAACGATTTGAAGCGCACGCTTTTTTGCACTAGAAAGGTCATATAAAGTAACATAAACCTTCTCAAAGTTCTTGGATCAAATACGACACGCTATTAAATCTTTATAATCTTGTTATTCTGCTTTTTTGGATAAAAAATGGAGTGCAGAGATGACGATACCTTCAGGGTCTAACTGACACCTCGTCGTTTAAATATTTTTAAACAATTTTTACGGTTTAATTTAAACCTATTAGCAAATTTAGATAAGCTGAAACATGCGCTATAAAATACTTCATAACAATTTAGACAACGAACTGATCTGGGGGCGAGGTAAAGGGACCTGGAACTAGCACAAAACAGGAGTTCATTGCGTATTATAATTTAATAACTTTATCGCAATACTTTTATATAGCTGTGTTCAGATTGAAAACGTGAATCTATGAAAACGTGAATCTATGTGTTGTATTTATCGATTGCAAAAGTGTTTTAAGAAACAATAAATTTTAAACGTTTAGTTTATGGAACCAGATAAAATCTAAAATACACTTTCTGCATTAAAAACAACAATGCAAAGATCTAAACTGTTAATTGCTTTTAAAAGCCGCATACTATTTTCATAACGTAATTTTTCACAAATTTGAAAGGTTTCTTGTTAAAGAATTGTGATATTTTAGCTCGAAATATTCACGTATTCCTTCAGTTATATCGTTATGCATGTATCTCGCTGTATGATAACTCCTTATGCAATAATACAGAACAATAGCTAATAGACACAATCTCGCTGAACATCAGCTATGCCATTCTAGAGGTTATCAGACAAATTTTATGTTTTTGGCTGTAAAAACAAAGTTTTAATTTTTAATGGCGCCCTCTCAAGCTAAGCGTGATTTAAATACTTCAATGGTTTTGCCTAAAAGGGACTCATTTTTGTACCTTTAAGAACATACATTTTATCATGGATGAAAATACTTTAGTCTGTGCCACTGTTTTGACCGGAAAAACCTGAGGGAACAAGGATAATCCTTGGCAAAGACAGAAACAATATTCATTTCCGTTTGGTTTGTGTTTGAATTTGTGGCTACCACATACAGGGTAGCAAGATGTCAATATACTCGCCGTTTATCATCAATTTCAACTGAATAGAGTAAATGACTTCAACAGAGCTAATATAAACACGAGCTAGCCTGTTAGACTAGGTCAGTCGGGGGCACATATCATCTTTCTTTCAAGGCACAGAGAATGAGAGGAAAATTGATTTTGACTTTATCACACTCGGTAGGAGAGCAAAAGCTTAATTGTAAAAGCGAAATTGTAAAGAGAAAGTAATAAATTAGGTTTTCATTGATCAAGATTTGAAAATGATTTCGAGCAATAGCTACAACAGTGTTTTATTGTTCATGATATAACGATAACTGTGCTGTGTCTTATCTATAGTCCCGCTTATATTGTCTTTGTTATTGTACAAACTCCTTAGCGTTTGCTAGCGATATATTAGCGTAGGTAAATGCATGCTGTGTTTGGTATATAAATAATAAACTACAAGTATTTTTGCATTAAAGTTATACGGTTACAACCAGACACTGTTTAGTAATTACTCTAAAGTTATAAGAAGACTTTGGTTATTTCAGTTTTAACGTTGCAACCGTGTGATAACGCCAAGGGTAAGCCAATATTCTACTGATCGTCATATATACATGCGTTTTAGACAAATAGATTGTCCTTTGTGATTTATGACGATAAGGTATACAAGCATTGAATATAATATAGGTTTGTTCATTGTTAATCTTGAAAGCGTTACAATGAAGATCTAAGTATTAGTAACCTATAGGTTATATTTTTGTATGGAATATTTTTAACTTTTAATGCTTTGGCGGATGTGTGGTTTGTCGTGGTTATTAATGGGCTAAAATTAAGTTAATTCGCGTGTTTGGCGTGCTGATTAAGTGTTGTTAAAAAGCGTCAACTATGAGAGTGATATTTTAATTATTTTCCCACCTTTCCGCCGTGTCGTGTCACATTTTCACAATGCTCCTCTGTACAAACGCGCACTAGTCAAGGAAGGCAAGGAACAAATGTGCATTTGATCAAGACGTTTATTGAATTAGTTTCATTGTGTGTTTTAATAATTTATTTGAACCCACAAAGTTTTACTTAACCGCCAAGTAGTACGCTAATTATACAGCTAACTAGATTTAAAGTCAAAGCCATCTACAGATATTGCAAAATATAAATTTAAAGCGATCATTGTAGGATTAGCCTTTGATTGCATGTCTGTGTAAGTAGGTGTGAAAAACGACATTGTTCATTCGTTTAATTTACATCGTTTTTCTCGCTAAAGAAATGTTTTTGTAATTAGTTTACTATGTGCGTAGGCTTATAAAGAATCAGCCCACTCCCAAAAAATAATCAAAAATATAAATTTGTTGTCAAAAAAACTTCGTTAAAACAGCTGCGTGTCATTTCATCACACTTTCCATTTGTTTCTTAATATTTCATATTGTGTAATTATTTGTCGAGGTTTATATAGAATATATTATCAATAAAATCCTTACCGAAATTACAATGACACTAATTTTGCAAGTTATGATTTATTTCGCAACTTCCTTTCTTCAATTTGTAAGGAGACTTACAGACGTTGTGGTTGAAGAATTCCTTAGGATTTTAAATTTTCAAAATTCACATCATCTGGAGTTGAAATTATTCCAGAATAATCTCCATTACTGGGTGGTTAGCATTCTCTTATATACTGTATAGGGGGTAACAAATTGAGAAAGCGTGCATGCACACGTTGACTATCACTGTTAAACGCACGTGGCGAACGTAAAGCCATCTGGCTAAATGCTGTGAAATCACCTAATGTGAAATCACCCTCTACCTGACCTTCACTTTCGAGTGAGGACTTACCCCCCTGAACACAGTGGTGAACCCATTGATTTAGAATGTCTTCAGGGGGTGAGGATCTTTCCTTGGTAGTCTTTGGAACATGTTCTTTTGTGTTAAATTTCTGAATTCGTGTTTATGCAACGTAAGTGAATAACAAGAAAAATGCTCTTCATTTAGGGCAAAAAAATAGAAATTACTTCATTTTTCTGTCACAGTTTACCGATAGTTTGATAAAGTATATAATACTGAACAATGATTATTGTTAATTTACATTAGAAAAGCACAGACAATGCACTTTGCAATAAAGGCAACGCCAACTCCAAATTACATAGACAAGGTTTGTACCACAGTAAAGGGTAATTCTGATCTGGACTCAACCGTCTGGAAGAAATTAGTACCGGAACAATGCTTTGACAGATTTTTTTGACGGCCAGTTCGTTTTCATTGGATAGTTGGTTATAATTGAATCATAAACTCACAAACATACTTTGTTTGGACGAGAACATTCTATTAGTGCATCATATAGGAATTTTTCTCTACAAGTAACTTATACCATAACGTATCTCTGGACTGTTTCAACGGCTTTTACACCTATGATTCGAAACGCAGAAAGCACTAATTTGTTCAATTGCAATTTTCAGACATGCTAATGACTTTACTGACACTGAGGGCAAATATTTGTGCAGTTGTGTTAGTTCATGGCAGCTGATTTCAATTGTTCACTAACTTTACTTAAAGTGAAGACAATACAAAATTGTGTCTGGCTCCATAAGACGGGAATTGGGATATGGATTTGTTAGCACTGTGATAACATGGAGTTTGAATTTCATTAGGTTAGGTTTGCGCTAAATTTAATTCATTTAAGGTTGTCTTTCTTCCGCTGCCTCCTTGAATGGTTTCGGTGTCACAAAACAGATGATGTGGTCAAGTGTAGAAATATTTAAGAAATTTAAACTACCTTTCATTTATTTCTGTCAATTTTTAATTTCTCTTAAAGTAAAGTACAATCCATATTTTAGTAAAGAGAATTACAATTATAAGTAGAATGTTCTTGGGCGCCCTACATGGTTAGGACGCATACTGAATCGATCAGTTAACAGGATTTCTGTCAAAGCTGATCTGGAAATAAATTAGAACCCCAGGACAAGGCGCTATAGGGGTACTCATGGGTGACCAAAATCATTACTATTTCTATTTTCAAATATTATTTTTGCCCTGATTGTCTCAGTTGGACTATCATTATATGAAAAAATATTTCTCACCTGAGATAACAACGTACTTGTTGTGCTTTTAATTGTGCGAGAATATTTGGATAGCGCCAGGATCAATTCATTACTGAACGTTTTATTGCTTGTCGTGTTTACTTATTTATTTTTCTTGTTGTTTTTCCATGTATTTTCTTTCGAGGCATACAAGGTCAACAATTAAACATATTCAAAAAGTTTCCTGTTGTAAAATACATTAAATTCTCATCCGAAATTTCTAATTATATTAGCGGTATTTCATTTTTGGTCGGGAAATAAGTTAATGTCTGTTTAGTCTGCAACTTAAAAGATTTAGTTTATGTCTGTTTGTTTGTATTTCTGAAAGATTAGCATCTTACAAAAACTAAACGGATTGCCATAATCAGTTTGCTTATTTCATCGTGCGGCACTCAGATGGTTTTGGACTATCTTTTAATATATTAAGTTTTGTTAAAAAAAGTAACGCTACTGGATGTTGGAAAAAATAGAAAAGAATGCAAAAGAATGACATCAAGCAATTGAATATTTTCCCGCCATTTTCTGTAAAGGCGTGTTTGTGTTTGATTATCTTACTAAGTGCTCTCCGTATTTTCAAATATTTTAAGATCGCTCGAATCAACGGAAATAATTAAAAATATTTTGTCTACTTATAAATTATATCGACGTTTAATATTTTACAAATATGCGCAATGCAGAGACGGTAGATCCTTGCAATTCGCTAATTATGCTAATTAGGGAAGCCTACCAGATTTTCTGTACAATGTATATATGGAAATGTTTCTTACAAAAACGAAGCTGACTTAAGATTTTCTTATTATTTTCGCTAATTTAGTTTGTTGATTAAATCCAGGGATAATTGTTAAAAATTGGTTATTGACGTCGGCCTTTTTTTGCATGAGAAGTATTTCACATATTTTGTAAAAAACTAAAAAAAACGTTCTAGAAAAGGCCAAGTGGATTTTTATCATTAAAAAAACGCAGACAAGCCAAGGCTCGTTACCAATCTCTGGCTTAGATCGGCCACTAGCTGAGCAGTAAATTATTACACAAAAGTTAACATTATGTAAATATTAGTGCACTATTTTTTTGCTGTAAGTGAAGAAATAACGTTTTTGAAAGAATTTTCTCAAAATAAGTCTACTAATGTTTCTATCATTGGTGGTTTGTATACACAATAGTCTTGCTTATTCAACCACCTACGCAAGCATATTGTGCAAGACAATAAATCATCAAATCCTCCCATCCCTCGCATGATAGGATTACCTATGGGGCTTCCATTAAGCAAGACTACTTCAGCTTGAAGGCTATCAACCACCTGCATACGCAAATTTGTTACAGACTTGCTCGTCCAAAGTAAACAATTGCTTATTTATTTGCCAAATATTTCAGTGAAGTTATTTTGTATATAGACAGCACTTCTTAAGAATATTCCCACGAGATAAATTTAAGATAGGATCAGATCTCACTTCAAAAAGCCATGTTCGTGGGCAAACATAATAACAGGTCATCTTTAAATGTTTAAATTGCTTCAAGCATCGAGAGATGGTCTTATTGGATTAAACCTCAGTTCAATTAGAAACTGGGGGATTATTCACGATCTTTTTTAGCGTCAAATGTACAACGCAGGATTTCCTCTTGCTAATTTAACACCCTCTGTGCGTGTGGACTGTATTTTTGCCGTGAGTAAAGCTTGATGGCCTCTGAGTAAATATATCTGCATATCAGATGTTTCGTCTTTTTACTTCCAGACTCAGTCGCTTCAGCTTCGCTTGCTTCGTTACGTGTCGTATTCTGATCGGTGTGAACGAGTAAATGTGTTAGAAATGTTCTGCTGTGGTCAGATATACTGAGAACATTCGTAGTCTTTTCACTTGTTCACATCAAACAGACAACGATTCCCAGAAAAACTTTAAGCATATAAGCAGACCTTTAACTATCGGTCTTATGGCTTAGTCAGTTAAAACCTTTGAAGATATCGACCTGTAATTTTGAACGTTGGGGTAAACATGGGACCATATGCTACTCCATAATCAATCCATGCGCAAGTTGATACTCTTTAAACTCCTACTCTTCTCTTCTAACTCTAATTTTTACGATTGCGCTTTAACTTAAAGTAGTTCCAGCGTAGTATATAGCTGGGGTTTGGGGGGATTTTTTGTGTCGCTGTAGTATCGTACAGTGTTTAAAAATAATTTATAAGTTGTCCATTTTGTTGTAATTTTTTCTCTCCAAGTTACCATGGTACGTAAACAAACATTCATTTATAAAACATGCAAGAGAATAAACAACTTAATTTATCCCTCAAATTTTGATGAGAATCAGTGGGAGTCCAGGTTGAAACAAAATTTATAGACAGGAAATTTTTACTGGGCGTAAGACCCTGTAAAGCAAGACGTAGTGCCAAGGAAAGAAAGCTTTGCTTGCTGTTGCTTGTAGTACAGTGCATCAAAATAGTCTGTAATTTAGGTAAGAGTATTAGCAATTGATTTGACTAATAATATCATCATCATTCTTTATTTAAAATTAAACCCTGTCACGTTCGACCGTTGCATGTGAATACTACTTGTAGTTCTAAAGTAGTACACTTAGTAACAAAGGTTTAAACATTCGTACATATAAACTACTTTAATTAAACATGTAAAAGTGAAACCAGAAAATTTAGAGGATTTTTGAGGTGGTTTTTTAACATTTTTTCACTGTCACAACCAGCGTAATTATTTCCTGAACACAATGTCCTAATTTCTTAAACAGAATATTTTAATACTTCATCCAAGTGTGTTACCCTTAGTAGTTTTGTTGCTTTCATACAGAAGAGCGTAAATTTGCGGCTGTTTTTAAACGCTGCTTCCGTACATGGCTAATCTTGCTTAGTTTTACTATGTAGATCACATGATAGTCCAAGTTTTCGTTGCAACTATAAATCTGCTCGGAATATTAGCTATAATTTTCTAAGGATAACTCTCCGTGGAGTTATGTCCTTGAGATGTGCCCTAAGTGTTTCTTGTGTGACAATTACTGAGGCAAGCAAAGTTTGCAAGCTGGGGGAGTATTTTTCCGCGCAAGTAGTATTCCAACGAAATGACAATTATAGCTTTTTATTTCGATGAAAACCTTTAATGCGCTTAATCATGTTAAGTTAATATGCAGCAGAAGTGTCATAGCGTTCACATTGGTTGAAGTCAAAAGAAAATGTCGACAAAACGAGTAATACTCAAGCAACAGACGAAAAGGAAAATCGATAACGACAGCTGCACTGCTGCGGTAAAATTGTTTTTCATCCTTGCATGAATTGCACTGCTAAATTTATTAATATCTGCAGGCGAAGTAAGTCACCTACTGCGAGAGCTGACATATTGTACGGATGTATTAATATTCGGACCTACTGTTCTGTCAGAGGTGGCTCTTTCCTTCGCCAAATAATGCGCAAAATATTCACAAGACGAATGCTTTGCACTTTTAGAATTTTTAAAATTTTTTAAAATTTTTGCTTCTCCATAATTACAACAATTATCGTCTCAGTCATTA
>ERZ1738540.113-NODE-209-length-10692-cov-54.128514_pt1 | contig 10692 bp, 3 predicted proteins | sample MGYA00581725_ERZ1738540 | MGnify/ENA primary metagenome ERZ1738540 (study PRJEB40740, sample SAMEA7388098) | Antillogorgia elisabethae | biome: Marine coral reef biome; feature: Environment associated with an aquatic invertebrate; material: Seawater | host...
AAAAATGGGGAAAAGGTAGCGGTAGTGCAAGTCAAATCTGAACCTCTCATATCACGAAGACCACTGATTTGCAATACAAACGTTATTACATAAAGTACTCCCCTAACTACAGGACAGACGGACGCAGGGAAACCAACATGGCGGACAAAAACAGCTATTTTGACGACTACCGTAAACTTTCGCCTGAACAATTGCACAGTTTAGTGCATCGTTTTGTCCACATAACGCTTTGCGAAGGCGAAGAATTGCAAGGGTGGGTATATACAATAGATCCTGTTTCACTTACCATTATAATTGCGAAAAACATTGAAGAAAAAAACGATGCTGAAACACAAGACATTTCCGATGCGAGGCCAATTGTTTTTGTCATGACCAAGGCAGTTAAAAAGTTTCGTGTCCTGGAAACAACGAGTACGGAGCCAGAATGGCTGCAAAAATTTGCCGTAAAAGAACAACAGAATTTTACTGATGATGAACTACAAAAAAGAAGGGCAAATCTTGTTGATTGGTTGAACAAAAATCGGGTGCCAATTCTTGATGACTCAACAGAATCGAAAAACGTGAAAGTCATCGGGGGTCTGGTAATAGAACCTCCCTATGATATGGACTCGTGTAAAGGAACAAATGAAATAGTTCTAAATAGGATAAGGAAATTAATCAGTTCAATGCCTGATGGTTAAATTGGAATATTTGTAGTAACCTAATACTCACAGGCAGTGAGACTGAAATTAAACAATGTCAAATCTTGCAGTGTTCTTGTACGATTTGTTACGACTCCGCCTACAAGGTTGGATTTGCTGTAGAATTACTGAATTATTGCAGTAAACTTGAACTGATATCAAGTTTTGTGAATCAGTAAGCTCAGCCAACCGTGTTTTCCTCCCAAAATTTTGCCCATATAAATTATAAATTATAAATTTTGATTTCAGAGTATTAGTAGCTACCAAAACTAATGATAGGGCTTCCTTGGTTTGAAAACACTGATATCTTTCTTAATTTTTGGTCACAAATATTCAGTTTGAGAATTTATTTTATCATCAATGATCCATTTGATCAGTGATGTCATTTGCTGCGTCAGCAGATCGCTTTGCCGCGTGCAATGCTAATTAGATGACGTCATAAATAGTCTTACCTACCTTACTCGCGCGCATACGCGAGTGAACGTTATAGTTTTTGAGCTACATTTACAATCTGAACACATTCTAAAGAAAAGGGAGCTTATTTGTCGGTTGAAATGGCGTCAAATGTTTCCCAGGACAGTAATGAAGAAAATGATTTTTCTTTAACTGATAACTCGGAAAAACTTTCGCAGTTGGAAATTGAAGTGGACGCACTTACTCAAGAAAACAGCGAACTTTTTGTCTTGCTGCAGAACGAGAAAAGAAAATCAAAACTGCTGCAAGACGAGTTAGAACTCGGCAGTCTCCAAAAAAATATTTCGGAGAACGATATGAGCGCAAATACCTTCCAGGCCGGAGATGTGAACGAAACATCTGAAGGTTTTTTACAAAATGTTGTTTTAATGCTGAAGGAAAAGCTGGAGTCGAAAGAAAGCGAATGCCAGGACTTAGAAGATAAACTTTCGGTGATGAATCAGGAATTGGCCAACCAAGGGGAGGAACTTGCACGAACAACGTTGGAATTTCAACACCAGATCACACGTCTTCATGAATTGTTGGCTGAAGAGCGAGACCTTAATGGTCTTTTAAGCGAGGAAAGCGATCAGACCGTACAAGAACTTCAAACGAAAATACAAGAAAAAAATGATATCAACACAGAACTTAAAGTTATTCAAGATGAAACTTCCGAACGTATGCAAAATATCGAAGAGGAATGTCGTTTTTATCAGACCAAACTTCGCGACACTGAAACACGGCTGCGTAGAATAACCAGTGAACACGAACAGCAAGTAGCCATGGAAACCGACAGCGTTTCGTGTCAAGTCAGTGAAAGCGAGCTGCACGCGTTTCAGGAGCGTGAGAACGAGTCACACGAGAACGATATATTTCGTGACATATTCACGGTTCTCTGGGAGAATGACGACATGGACATGTCCGGACTTGGAAATGCGAACAAGCACAAGATGGACATCTTCAAATCGATACGAAACGGTTTTCGAAAGCTGAGGGGAAAAATAGTGTTTTAAAAATCTGTTAAAAAGGGCATGGTGATATATTTAATAATATTGATGTCTACACAATTCTTACATTTATTAAACTAATTTCAAAATAATGATTTATACCACATTCGTGAAATACCAATAAATTCTATAAAAAGTTAAACTCATTTGTTACCGACCTAGAGCGCTTGCGATTTACACGGTCGGACTGATCGGACCAACATTTTTAAAGCAAGAGTGATAGTTTCAAGATTGAAGGAAACCATTTAAAAATGGTTGGCTCAGACCTAGAAGATAATTTTGATATTCGACTTGAATATTAAAGCCAGGTAAGGCTTTACTTTTGTTGGTTTCTTTGATTAGACCAGTCTGACCGTGTAAATGGAAAGTGCTGTTGTCTACGAGTATGTTTAAAAAACAGCATAAAATGAGCATTCACTCGAAAAAATACTTTGTTTACTATTTCTAATAGCAAACTGACTGGAACATGACAACGAACATGATAACTGCAGTTGTTATTAAACAAATTCTGCTTTAAAATCACTAAAACGTATCACATAAATGATGTAAAAAATTGCTGGAAATATAGATAGAAATATATAAGACCCAGAATGCGTGCCTCTCTCAGTTAAACATACTTAAAATAATTTTTAAGGGCAAATAATTTTGCCTGATGATCAACCTTTCGCATAGAGTGCTCCTCTAAAAAAATTCAACATGTCCGAAGCATACGGTCATTTTTGTTTTCAATTTAGACACTGGTCACATGACCACTCATCACTCCAGGTCTTAATATTTTGATGGAAAGCCAGAGATAAAAAATGAACCCTAACCCCTAACCTTGACATGACTGATTTATATTGCCAAATTCCGATCATCGTCTGGCATACTTACTTCGATTCCGTCCTTCGCAGTACCTCTGCTGGTAAAGCTTCAAAAAACACGAGTACACTTCCTCGGGCATAATCTAACCCGGCGTCCTCGACATCAGATTTTGATGCTTCGGATTGCGCTATTCTTGATCTTCCAAACGGACTTCTTGAAGTACGACTTCGTCTGTCAGCATTTCTTGCTGGTGTAGTTTTCATCTCTGGTGCAGGCTTGATGACGTCGTTGTTAAGGCGGCAAACATGTTTCCCGTGTTTTTCTCTGGATAGCGCAAATTCTTGGATTTTTCTTCCTGAAACAGCGACGTAACATTTTTCCGTGCCACACGGGCCGGGGCCAGGTATCAGTGTCAGAGTGCGTACGTGATCATCGAATAACTTCAATGACGTAATCACTTCGCCAGATGTGATGTCAACGATGAGTAATTTCCCGCCGCCCGTTCCAATCCACACCGTGTCAAGCACGGGTAAAACACAAGTGACAGCTGTTTCAAGTAAATCGTACTCGGAGGACGGTAAAAATGACTTACAATCGATCTCGATAGTTTTTTTGCCTCTCATTAACATTCCAAGCAGTAACAATGGAATCGCCTTTCGAAATGCACCAAACATCTGATTCATGAAGAATCACTTGAGAAAATGGCGCTGACGAGGCACTAAAACGAACAGAGTTCAGCTCATACCGCGGATTCTTTTCGTCGCCCTCGGCTTGAAAGATCTGTATGCATTTCCCCGCAGTCAGCCAGAGATACTCGTTACCAACCGCCGTGACACACGTGACTGGTTCAGTGTGACTGATCTCAATACAAAGGATAGTTTTTGTTCGCAATATAATGAGACATACACCGCTAGACATCCCTAGGAAGATGTAAGATTCGTTCGAGCTTAGTGAGAATACCGGCTCTTCCAAAGTGATTTTGGTTTTAAGTTTATACGACTCGACATCGTAGATGGCGACAACGTTCCGATCCCCCCGTAAACCAATCAGAACCTCCGTTGCGGTAACGTGCATACAGTTTACCTGCAGGCACAAAACCGATTCGTCAGCGCTTAGGCGATTTATGGTAAATTTCTTTTTTAAACACCAGCTTTTTAGCTCGTAAACAAACATGATAGTATTTGCTCTATCGTCAACAGCCACCCACAGTTCCATGGTGGTTTCGACCAGACACACCCGACGAACCGATTGCATACAGGGAAGGGCCACGAGACCCATGAATAGCTGAAACGACGTCGACCGAAGTTGCTCTGCAACAGTGCTGGAGGTATGTCTCGCGCTCGGTTCGTAAGCCAGACAGCTGTTCATTAACCAACTTAGGCCCGCAAGCCCAATACGAGCTGAAATGACATCATCAATGTCAGGCTTTTTACCCGCAGCGACCATCGCATTCACCTCGGCTGAAGAATTAACATTAAAGAATGGCTGCCTGCGAGTAATGAAACCGTAAACCATCATGCCCAGTGCAAATACATCCACTTTTTCGTCATAGCCCGTCCTCTTACAGAATTCCTTCAACATCTCTGGCGCAGAGTAACCAACGGTTCCTACAAGATCGAGCAATCCTTCATTAAAACGAAACGCAGCTGTTCCGAAATCGGTCAACTTGATGTTCGTATCGTGGTCTTCTTGGTAGGACATCACCAAAACATTTTGCGGCTTTAGATCACGGTAGGTTATTTGGAGTGTGTGTAGAAAAGTCAACGCGTCCGCCACTTGAAATAGCATACGATGCATAACAACGCGTTTGATTTCAAACTGTGGATCAAACAAAGTCTTCGCAAGGCTACCCTCTGAGGCAAGTTCGAGGACAAGTCGGAAAGGGCGTAGACAAACGCCAATAAGGTTCACAAGGTACGGATGTTGGCCAAAACGTCGAAGAATGTTAACTTCGTTTCGGACCTCATTGTATCTCTTCATTGCGTCTTCTTCGCAGGTTGGCGAGGAGTATTCTTTTATTGCCGCATCCCTTCCACGACATTTGCCACGGTAGACCTTCCCAAAACCGCCTTTTCCTATCATGTTTGCATCTGATCTTTCATATTTCAGTTCGTCTTCTTGCAAAAGCAAACCAGCGTCGATATCTTGCAGGACGACGTCGGGTGCAATGTCTCCTATAATAACCTCATGCTCAGGACACTTTACAAAATTTGCCATGCTGTATTGCGTCACGCAGAAATCGAACGAGAACATATGGGGTTTGCGTTTGCCGTCTTTCTCACAACTTCGGCATGGGATACGTTTTTGAACGGTTGCCTGTGTGCCATATGACTTCAACAGGCCTGGGTACCATTCTCTGATTAGCGCGTCTAAGTGGTCGACTACGAAGGTCAACAGGCGTCGACCGAGGGCATTTGGGGATACAGCAATTTCTACCTCGACACAATCCAACCGCGGCCGATACACCACGACGAGAAACAAATCAGGATGGGAAAAACATACCCCTGAACGCCAGCAATGTAAATACTTCAGTTCTATCTGCTCAGCAACATCAAGGGCAAAAGTAAGAAGTTCGTCGACTGCCACATTTTCTTTACATAAACTACACTGTTTTGTTTCGACAGTTTCTGGTTTCTTAGCTCCGGTTTCTGGAACGACACCCCCCGGTTGCTCACCATAACTTTCGGACTGCTTACCGACATTTTCCGATTGCACACCGACATTTTCCGACCCTGACACGCCATTTCCTGACTGAGATACGAGAACTTCAGACATTGCACCAAAGCCCGATTTACTTCCGACACTTGTAGAATTTGCATCAACAACATTTGCATCGACACCTTCCGACTGCGCGCCAGCACTGTTTGATCGTTCGCCGACACTGCTTGATTGTCCACCGACACTTTCCGTAGGCTGAAATTTATGACCTGCGTCAGTTGCGTCGTCACACGACGGGCTATCGTTTACATCTCTTGGGTTGACTTGCATACTGTCAACGGCAAAAAAATTTGTGCTGTCGTCAATGTTTCCATTATCGTTCATTTTATTTGAGCAATCTTCGGTGCAGTTCAATTCGCTCTTTTCCGTCGAGTTATAAGTATCTGTTTCTTCTTTGTAAGCTTTGTTATTCTGAAAGCCATTCTTCGAAAAAACCCCATTTTGAACTACAGTGCTATTTGTTGAGGCTTTTGGATTCAGTTGAGACAGCTGGTCTTCACCAACGCCATTTTGGTCATGCTTCTGCCCAGATTCAGAGGCTATTTGGTCATTCAAACAACTACTTGTTTCAAATTGTGCGCCAAAATGTTCCTTTGGCCGGTTTTCTACAAGTTTGGGACACTCGTTCCAGTTTGTAGTTGAGAAGTTGGTTGAAATACTTGACATGGATTCCGAAGACGCTTCGCCGTCCTCCGTGTCGGTGGGCTCGCCACTTCTTATCGACGAGGTAGTGCTTCCAGTTTGAGATAAGGAATTTCGTAAATCCATTTCACCATCAACCGTCTGTTTCCGAGAATCTCTGTAGCCGCTGTGAGGTCGAGAATTCATATAATCAAGGTCACGTTCGTTATGCAATGCGTGGCTGTGATTGCTTGATTCAGAAGCTGTACCAAATTGAGCGATGCCATCGACAAAATTATCCTTCGTATTTTCTGAGAACGTTTCATTTTCTAGAAAATCTGAGACTTTCGTCAGAGACGGCAGACCTTTAGTTTCCCTCCAAGATGAGAGACTGCAAACATCGCTACTGGAAAGGTAATTCGTGTCATCGGCTGAGTCTACGGAACCGACTGTTGGTACTTTGATTGCGCCATGAAATTCCTCACTCTTACTATGTTCACTGTCTGTTGCGTTGGATATATCATCAACATTATCTTTGATCGAGTCAGCTATGACTACATCAATTTGATCGGCGGCAGGTATCTCATCTGGGTGATCTCCACTCGATATCGAATTCCTTACATCATCGTTCAGTTGGTTTTCGTTTACCGCCGGATTGTGCTCGGTGTCTTTAACAAACTCTCCGTTCTTTGCCGCATTTGGAACATCTTCGGTCGAACTCGTAAAATCCTCGAGCGTTTCGGGAGAGTATTTCACAACTTTTGGACTATCTTTTGGAAGACCATCGATTTCATCCGGAGAAACTATGCTCGCACTTGCACTCTTCGCATCGTCTGCATTCGTTTCGATTTTTCCTAGCAGATTCCTTGATCTACTCTCGCTTCCTGAACTTTGCTTGTCCGCTTCAATAGCTTCATCGCTAGAAGTTGTGGACTTCAGTGAACCTTGCGGCAAATCGATCCTATCATCGAATGAGGGGATACGTAAATTCATTGCCACACGCTTGACACTTTCCTTTCTCTTGTCGTAAAACGAAGCAGTTCTTTGACTATAGTCCATAGCCGTGTCAACTTGGTTAATGATAATACGCTCTCCATCAGTTTCGTCCTGAAGCTCGTCATCACTGAAGATTTTAACGCTTGGATCCATTAACAACGCCTGGAAATCATCAGTACCACCAAGTCCACCAGAATACCCCGCTCTGCTGCTACCTGGCGCGTTTGTAGAAAAATCGTTTCCATTCGGCTGGTGAGCGATTAAAGGTTTTTCTCTTGACGGGCCTTTCGCAGCAGAATCTGTTGGCGTTGACACCTTCTTGCTAGATTTCTTCTTCGAAGATTCCTTTTTCAAAGAGGTTTTTTTCAAAGACTCCTTTTCAGAAGGGTTGTTTCTCGTAGAACCTTTTCTCGAAGGGCTTCTACCCGACGTGCCTTTACCCGAGGGGTCATTTCTCGCAGGATCATTTGTTCTTTCCGCTGGCGAGTTCAGCGAAGTGCCATTCGTGGTTGACGAAGATGAACAGGTGGAACTCCTAGACGTTTTGTGAGTTTTGCTGGGCTCCCATTGACTACTGTCCATAAAGCAGGAAAATTTCCTTGTACTGCTAGCGTCAACGCGAAGACACGAGCGACAAAAATGGCCAAAAAACCTGTGCTCGCTCTCCTCAGCTTTGTGATAACGCGTCGCATCCACTGCAATCATTTCTTTCACATAGAAGAAAAAACGCGACATAAAACGCGACCAGAAGCCATGAATACGTTCATACTCGATCCTGTATATTCGCCTCACAGGTGCGTACGATAGCTTTAACTTCGCGACGACTTCGGGCTCTTTCTCGGGAAGCTTCGACGGTACAAGAATTCTTGACGAGTCAAGGAGGTAGACGATCTGAAATCGAACCAACAGTCGCACGTACTGTTCGTAAAAGTCCCAGGGAAGCTCTCCGCTTTTAAAGAGGGTTTTTGTTCTCTGTATTTCAAGGATTCCATCTTTTACCAAGTCTGCAGAGCCGCGTATTGTAATGACACGAGCCATGAGTGCACATAGCCAGCGGGGATCGATAAAGTAGAGGTCGCTAAGCCCTTCATTCGGATCATCAAAGTTCATGACGACACCTCTTTCTCGCAGAAACACAGTGGCATCCCGAACATCCATCGTTTCCTGAATATCCTTTCTGCACCGTAACGAATTCTCTTTTACCATTGCATCAAATTCTTCTTTGCGCATGATGGGCAATTGGTTCTTTTCGCGCATTTCTTTCTTCCGCTCTTCGATGCGATCAATTAGGGAGATAAAACTGCTTGGAATGCGTTCACCCATGATATTTACACGGCCCTTTTTCTTTTTCAGGCTGGCAGCAGTGTCATAAATGAGCTGCCGAAGACTGTTTATTTCTGCACGTGACCCGCCAAAGGCGCACGAGACAGCACGAATACCATTCGGCGGTACATTAACTTTCTTTTGATACCGTGGTTTTTCCACCAACTCACGGACACGGTGCTCCATATCTAAGAGATATTCGCTGCCGTGCTTTTCATGCGAGATACAATCAAGATGTGTTCCCACTACTATAACTGTACTTTCTGGCGATCGTACGGCGATGTTATCCAACCATGGAGTCAAGCCTGCTACACCTTCTTCGCCATCAATTAGTCGCCAAACCAAAAGATACAAAGACATTGTGGATAGAAAACATTGATGCGTCACATAGTAATCTTCTTGTCCGCCGAAATCCCACACTTTAAATGTGAACTCTTTGGCGTTAAATGCTCCACTTCTAATACAAAGATCAGAGATCTCCACACCTTGTGTCAGATCGTTTTCTTTGAAATTGAAATCATTTCTGAGCCTGTGAACAAGTGTGGTTTTTCCATGACCTCCCTTACCCACCAACATCAACTTCATTGTATAGTAAGGTTCGCAGTTACGTAATTTCCTGCGCAACGTTGCCACTAAATCTTCAGCATTCTGCCTCATTTGTTCTGGGGGGTCAGTAATCTGGTCCAAATTGTTAAGGTTGATATGAGAGAGATTCCTTAGCTTCCCAATCTCGTCTGGTAGATGGTTGATATCACGATTATCACTAAGATCCAGGTCTCTCAGTGAAATAATCTCACACACGCACAGCGGTACTCTGTTGAAATTATTCCGACTCAAATCCAACTTTTCCAGATACGACCGGGCCATGCCATCAGGAAGCGAATGCAAAATATTATCGCTGACGTTAAGTGATTTTAAAACTGGCCTCCATTTTGGGATATCAGGCAACTCGGTAATGGCATTTCCAGAAAGATTTAACTCTCGTAGACTGATCATTGAGAATAGTTCACTGGGAGCGATTTTGAGTTTATTTTTCGACAAATTTAAACGAACCACCATTTTAAGATCAACTAACCTTTCTGGCAGCGAAGTTAGTGAATTATGTGAAAGATTAAAAAACTGTACCCAAGACTTAATATAGGTCAGCCATGATTCGTCAAGTGTACTCAAAGAGAGCTTACTCCAGTTTACCTTCTTCTCTTCAACTCGACACGAGGTATTTAGCAGCAAATCTTTTAAAACCACCACAGGGTTTCCTAAATCAGGCAATCTAATCGCAACACGTGTGTAATCTTCAATATTTTTTAAACTTTCCCTAACATTCTCGACAACAGTTGCAATCGGCACACCTTCGTCAACAAATTGTTCCAACCACTCGTAACACTCTAAACTCCTGTCTAAAATCATTTCCAAGGCGTTCACATCACCTGTTAGCGCTGCATAACAAACTAGCAACAATGCAGCTATTCTATAATGACCATTTCGTATTGCCAGACAAGTACTGTCCTTTATTTTTTTAGCTCCTGCGACCAAGAGCATGGAGGCTGCATCAAAATTGCCCCTGTGGCATGCTTCGATCAACGCTTCGTCAAAACAGGCTTCTGTAATGTCCTTTGTTGATGTTTCATCCAGAAGCACTTTCAGTTCTTCTGGATTTTTTCCTGCAGCTCTGATAATCTCTGCGCTTTTTAAATACTTGGCAGATGCTTTACGCTTATGTTGCACGGCAGTCTGATAAGGAGTTTTATTAAAATCATCCAATGCTTTGATGTTTGCACCATACTTTATTAATACCTTAATACATTTCACATAATCCATGGATGCAGCAATATGCAATGGTGTATAATTCCCATTGGCCATTGCGTCCACATTGCCACCATAAATAAGCAACAATTGTAGGATATCATCGTGGCCCTGACAAGCAGCTTCATGTAATGGGGTGTAGCCTAGAAATCCAATTCGCTGTTCCAGTTTGTAGGTAATATCCATGTCTGTCTGCAAGATTTCGCGCACTTTGCGAAGATGTCCTTTCGCGCAAGCATCATGCAGAATCTTATCTTGTCTGGTTGACATTCTTTGGTTTAAATTTT
>ERZ1738540.119-NODE-217-length-10335-cov-22.188230_pt1 | contig 10335 bp, 1 predicted proteins | sample MGYA00581725_ERZ1738540 | MGnify/ENA primary metagenome ERZ1738540 (study PRJEB40740, sample SAMEA7388098) | Antillogorgia elisabethae | biome: Marine coral reef biome; feature: Environment associated with an aquatic invertebrate; material: Seawater | host...
TAATCTTCAGCGTTGACAACCCAGTCCAAGGTTTATGGAAACTTATGGTACCATCAAGCGTTGGAAAGTATCAATATTCAGCGAAAGTAATCAGCCCGGAGAATATCGACTTTGAGCATTTCTTCAGTAAGTTGGAACGAGGAAAATGGGTACATCTTCGAAATCCGTTGGCTGGTCAGAGTTCCAGGGTAAGCATTACCATGTCTGGTGCAGCAAAGATTAAAAAATCTTCTCTGTTGGTGGACATCATTGACATCGCTGGAAACACTCTCATCGCAAACAAGAAACCAAAGATGGCAGGAAAGAGCGGAATTCGCTTCACCCTTGACCTCGTACCACCCCATGGCGTGTTCAAACTCCTCCTTAAAGGCAGGACAAATGGTGGGAAAAATTTCCAAAGAATTTCTCGTCATGTGGATTCTGCAAAACCTTTGGTAGTTAAAGAATACTATACGCTCAAACATTACACAATCCCACAGAAAGGCAGCACTACCATCCTGTTCTACCTGTTTAATGGTTTAAGCAACTCGAAGAAGTACGATGTTTCGTTCCGGACGAACGAAGGATATACGGCTTCTCTTTATGGCTCTCAAGCGGTAGCTTCGAGAATGAATGTGCGGGCCAGAAGCAAGAAGTATTTGCGAGTTAGTGTCCGTTACAATGGTGGTACCCCCGGAAGAATTGGAGAAACACTGAACGTCGTGATCATTGTAAAAGGACGAGACAAGAGTTTCCTTACCACAGAAGTTGTGCCTTTGATGATTAAGAACTGAAGAAGTTTTTACTGCGAGATCTAATGTTGTTAAACGATTTTGATTTTACATGTTTCTCATATTCAACATTATATATATACTCAAAATAACAATGGTAGCAGTCAGTAGATGTATTAGATTGGGTATAGATTGGGTTTCAGTATGATATAACCAAAATGGCGCGAGTGACTGCAGTAAGTGACTTAATTTAATATATAGTTACAACTACATTCATGTGAGTACATAACGCATTTTGAGTTATTTTTGTGAAAATGATACCTATCTAAAACTAGAAATCTGTGTGATTATTGCTAGTGTGCCCTAACTCTATAATTACAAGTTTTGGCATGTGCCATGATATTATATTTGGCTGTGGTTCATCTCACCATGAAATATGCATTGCTTTCCACCCCTCGAATAAAATTATTCTTATTGACCATTGATTACATGCCAAGCAACATAACCTTGACGTTAAAATTAAAGCGACGTCATAGACGTAAAATGTGTTTGTATAAAAAGCTTGTGGTTAATCCTGTTAATTAAAAACAATTTTTAATGCATTCCCAAGCCCTTTTTAGCCCTATATATGAACCATTTTAAGAAAGTTTAAATTGGCCAAAATCGGCTAAAATGGTATGGCGTTAACCTTGCTTTTTGAGAGGTTTGGTTAGTTAAAACGTAAAGGAATGGTTGAAATATCAGTTTCAAGTCGCGTCAAAGGGTTAACCGTCAGTAGAAAATACGTCAGTTTTTGGCCGTTTTCCTTTATAGAGGTGTGCTATGTGGGAGCACATAAAATTCTTCGAAGAGAAAAATGGGGTTTTTATCTACTGTAATTACCATGGAGTCAAACAGTTAAATTAAAATGTATAAAAAAGGTTGTGCTAATAATGTTCTATATAAAACCTGTATTCAAGTTATGTGCGAGAAAACGAGTGGAATTAGAGTTTTAATTTCGATGACTGCAAGCACGATATTTTGAAACCTCATCTGGGACTCTATAGGTATAGATTAAAAACTCTTGCTTGTTGAGAAAAACTTGTCCGCCCTCGCATTAAACATAATAATCCGACGCTCGCACCTACTTGATCTCTACCGAAGCCCTTTGTCTGTCTAGATTTGCCGAAAAACCTCCTGAAGAAATGCATCAACACCATCTTGTCGTTTTTTCTTTAACGTTGTTTCTTCATTGCTCGAATCGCTTTCTTCCTTGTATTCTTTTACATCCAGAGTATTTGCAAACACGGGCATTTCCCCCAGTCGACTGCTGTTCTCTACCAGGTCACGTAATTTTTCATCTTTCCTTTGCCCTTCCTTCTTAAACATGAGTGCGAATTCGACCATTACTTTATGAACTGTGTCTGGGTTGTCTCGTATTGACGCCTCCCTTAAACTGAGAACTTCAGCCTTCTCAAATTCTGGATCTTTTGCAAACATCTCTGAAAACGCTGTTTCAATGTTTCCCGCCAGAATCAAGGTTTTTGGGTTTGTTTTCTTCTGTAAACCATCATCCCAATTTTGTTTCAACTTTATAAAACCAGTGTACTTTCTTTTTTTTGGAGATGGCGTCAAAGTCCTTAACACAACATTCGACGGTACAAACTCCGTTGGCGCAGTTTGTGGATGTAGATACGCATTGCTGTTTATGTCGGTGCGTTTCTTCGCCTCCATAACACTGCTCTGCTTTTCAACTGCTTTACTCGGATGGTCAGCTTTATTTATGCTTGGTTTAGGAATCTCTGTATGTTTAGAGTTAGACGCCGGAGCACTTGGTCGGCTTTTCTTCAATGCTTCATATAATGGAGTCTTTGGTACCTCGCTTTTTAGGTACACGGTTATTTCTTGTCGCACAGGCGTTTCCTCTTGTTCTGTTCGTGGTAGAGGAATTACTCGATCAATGTGCGAACGCGCCTCACGTCTACTTGTGCTGTCCTGGTTGTCAGATGCTTCGTCGTCATCTGGTACCTCAGAAGTATATACAGAATTTCTCCAAAATCCACCACACTTTTTTTCTTCATCCCCAAGACACGCGCTATTACACTCGTATTCACCTGCTTCTCCGTACTTGCCATAATCATCCCCACAATGACATAGATATCCATACTGAACCCCTGAGTACACGTGACCTTTTTCCTTGCACACTGACTGGCAGGAACCTGGAGTAAGATTGTTAACTGTGAACAATTTCTTGAGGTCGCGATTTGGATGTTGGTCGACAAAACAGCCAATATACCCATCTCGCTTTATTGCTTTTGTATTTAGCATCACGACATGCTCGTTTTCTCCGTGTGAACTTTGCGTCATCGGGTTACCAATGTCTGATAATTCCCGCACCTCATAGTCAGTTTCAATGGAACGTGCAGGTCGCACTCGCGACACACGTGGTTTCCTGCGTGATTTTCCTGACCTTTCGTATTGCATGACGTCACCTGCATCGTACTGTCCCATGCCGTCAATAACGTCGTCTGTTAGATATTCGCTGTGCATTGTGGTATTGTTCGGTGTTGCATTTACACTCGATAGGCCCGGAAAGTATGCCACAGGATGATGATGGATAAGCTCCCAAGATCCTCCAATTGTGTGGTGAGAATTTATACGCGACCCTACGGTTTCGCTGCTAGCGGTATTTTTGTCTTCCCCTACGACGTGTACATCTTGGTTTTCGTCGTAATCGTTTTCGTTGCTGGAATTGTCAACATCATGGTCATAATCAGAAGTCGTTTTGTCTTCGGAACGTTTTGACTTCTCTTCGTTATCAATGACCTGCGAGGATTTTGGTTCATTAGTCTTATCTAAATGTTCTAATTGATCTTCAAAATTTTGCGTTCTATCTTCGGAACGTTTTGACGTTGCTTTTGTTGTGGGCGACTTCTCATCATGATTGGCAATTTCATGAAAATCCTTGGATATCCTCGACGACCTCAAATCCATTGCATCTTTTCCTGACGTCACAGACCTTTCTTCTACGCCATCATCATCATCATGAATTGAGAACCTCTTTAACCTTCTGTACTCCACATCGTTTTCGATACCTCGATTTGTACCTGACCTGAACCTTTCTCGTAATCGACTCATATCTTCCTTAGACGAGAGATCCAACATAAACTTCTGCATCTCACTGGATTTCTCATCCTCATCTACTTCCTCTCGCTTTTCTCGAATCAGTTCCGTTGATTCTGACTTCGCTTTTCTATCCAATGGTTTTCCCACTGTTGTATGATACAACAGTATAAAAACGCCAACCAATATCAACGCCTTCATTTTTAAAATATCGACAGTTTATTAGCCCAACGGTAACTCTTCATATAACATGACGCCGAATTTATGCGGTTCCTTCACAAACTTTACTTCTTTTTCTCACAAAGTTGGACGCTGTTCTTCAATATAAAGTTGGTTCTTCTTACAAATTCTCCGTTGTTTATATAAACAAGACAGTTGGAATAAAGGAAGAAGATTATTTGCCACGTGTTCAGCCGCGAAATTGTAGACTAAAATCTGGCCAGGTCTAACCACCTGTTTGAGTCAGCCTGTGATACATTATTGTCAAGACAAAAGATTTTAATGGAGTTTGGATATTAAAAGATGAAACAAATTGAACTTCAATTTTATTTCATTGCTGATGTGGATAAACTTCATGACCACGCAGCTCGATCTTATATATCAGTCAGGAGGCAGCAACTTTAACGCCTCTTTTTTTTTCCTGTTTTGGCCTTGCGTCCACTCTAAACAGTGTTCTTTTCATTTTGAAAACGCCGGATTCGCGTTTATACTTATGGACGCACGAAAACGGAAACTTTCGAAAACGAGTAAGTTGATGATCGGGTCGATCTGCTATCACAGATCGTGGCGCTGCTCTTCTAGGCCGCGTTGCACGACGCAATTTTTGCGACTTTTTAGGTGATTATACGTAAACCGAGACAGTGTATGTAACCAGACAGGATCTTCAACACGCTCCCTATTCCCCCTTCACATGCAGCAGTTACATGTAACAAAGTCTTATTGAGATGAAAAATGAAGAAATATGCTTAAAAATGTCGACAGAGTAGTAGTGGTAAAATTCACAACTAATAGGTACCCAATTAATTCATTTCGTAAGCCATACATTGAGCTGCTATGAAGGAAGACCCGTAGAGATTGATTGATTTGGGAAAGCGGCTATTAGGGAGGAGAAGGGGCAAACTTAAGTTCCGGATGTTTACTCATTCACTATGTCCAAAGCAAAAATAACTCGTTTTCTACAAATTTTCTTTTCAGTAAATGGATTTAGCATTAAAATATCACTTTATATTGTAATAAAACAGTTGAAAAGTACTTTTTTCCCCAACAAAAAGCACAGTGCATTGCAATATGCAGCCTTTGAAAATCAGGGCAATTCTAATTTCGAATAATGAAAAATAGGTAATTCTTACTTCGTCATTACACGTTATTATAAACAGCAATCAACAGTAAACAAAATGCTAAGTTACAACAAAGCTAACAAAAAGCAGGAACTGATTAAACAATACATCGGAGACCATCTTATGACCAAAATAAATCCTAAAGCATTGTTAAGCTTGCGGTGATACCTCTCAAACTACGAAGTAAAGCGCTGTAGAATGCATTGCGAACCTAAGTTTCAAAGGCTGAATGTATTAGGTATAAACTAATAACACAAGTAAAATTTCCCGACAATTTCATTTGCCATTGAACATTATTAACATCTAATGTCCCAGACATTCCAGTTGATTTAGCCCTTCAGAATTTTACCTCTTTCTGCTTGGTACTGGCCCAAATATTTCAAGGTATAGAGTGAACTGTTGGTATCTTTGAAATTAGTGGACCAAACCAAATTAGTGGACTATGGATTTTTGTCCGATTTGTATTCGATGGTAATGTTGAGCTTAGATTAACTTTAGTGTTGAGAATAACGTCAAGTGGTTCATTTCGACTATAAAAGCGAACGTCGGCAACTTCCAATGCTTCATTCAAGATCTTTAGATACTCAAAAGACTCGTACTTGTTCAAAACTATGTTGTGCAGGAAGAAAAGTGGCCAGCGACTTCGGATATCTTTTACATCATGAACATCGTTCCAACCTAATCTCTTTGCGATGAACGGACTCACTTGACGATTTCGTCTTGGATTAGACATTAGCCAGCTTTGTAATCTCCTTACCATTATTGGACAAGGATATTTGCGAAAGAAATTTTGCAAAATCTCATCTTTGCACAGCGACTGAAAATAGTTACGGCGAACCTGTATTTTTGAACATTCTGTGAGGTCCGCATCTGGTAATGTTTCTCCTTGTGATATGTTAATACTTTCGTTATAGCCTGGACAATCGCTAATACGTATACCTTTAGGAACACCCAAATGTAGATGTTCGTCCGTAAATTCACGAAAATGCGGATGATACAAATAATTGAAGACCATATAATATTCCACTTCTCGATCAGGGTATTGAAGTGGAGGTAGACTAGTATCACTATCATGTTCATCGACGGTATTCCCTTTCAGAGGTGCACTCTTTATATTTTTGTTGGCTTTTAAATTTGCCTGGTTGGGTTTTTTTGGCTCTTGTTCAAAGTTGACGCCGGAATCCTCCAATTTATCAACCAACCCTTCATCCATAAGACTTTTATAAAATTGCACCACATACACAGGATCCAACCGATGCTTGTTTGTGCAATTCAGAGGTAAACTTGGAAACAGTTCAGAAGCTTGTTTGTGCACATATTGTAGCACGCTCATTCCTTTTATTGCAGCTATATGAAATGGAGATAGTCCATCCAGACTCGAGCCACAGGGAAAGTCTGACTGTGACTTTGCGTCGAAGAAGGTTCGAAACAACTCTTTAAAAACATCTTGTCTAAAACTAGATATTGTCAGAGGAACCTGATGATTGCTTCTTCTCCAGGAAAATGGAGTACTTCTTGGGGGAGCAATCAGTTCGGCTTGATCGATATTTCCCAAGTACAATATAGAAAGATCAAGAGCAGTCAGGCCTCTGCCTGTTTTCAGTTGCGTGTTAACACCCATACTTTTAAACCATTTAATAGCGTCCAGGTTTCCACCTTGAGTAGCACGATGCAAAGGTAGGTAACCTTGTACGTCGTAGAATTTCTCTAATATGCCAACCCCGTCAGGGTGTCGATCAATCAGCTTTTGTAAAGGAGAACGATCTTCCCTTAGAGGCTTAAAAAAGTTACCCAAATCATCAGGTAACGCTAAATAGGATATTAGATGTAGCTCCGATGATGTAAAACTAGGTTTTTTCTCTAACAAAATGTCAACTCCAAATATTTTAAAAACTTCACTAAGTTGACGTCCTCCTAGTCTAAGATGTTGTAGGAATGGCCGCACGTCCAGTCCATTAGTGCAATTTATATCCATACCGGTTTTTAATAATTCGTACAAACTCAAGGGCATCTGTTCCACAATGATAATTTCTAACACAGATGCAACTCTAACATCACATTTTTGAATAGTTTTTCGGTTCCACCATATCATATATCTTAATATCTCATCATAGCTTGAAGTGTTACAAGAACGAAACTTACCATCGCTTGTAGTGTAACAACGATATGACGCATTCTGATTTGGGGAATCACGGTCAAAGCACACTAACGAAAAATCCACTTGGGTAAATATACGTACATCCGCTCCTGCGAAAAAAGAATCAAAGGACCCAAATGGAAAATCCATTTGGGTAAATTTACACATATCCCCTCCAGCATGAAAAAGATATTTAAAAGCATCCTCAAATCCGTTTTGACATGCATGGAACAAAAGTGTCTTTCCTTTATCATCTTTTTTCCTTAGAACAAATGACTTATCTTTGCACGATTCCAACAGTAACTTTATGATAGCTAAGCGTTTGCTTGACACAAGTTGTATCCATTGTCCCAAAGCAATATTTTCATCCTCATAAGCATCCGAACAAATGTGGGGAGAAATTTCGCCAATTCTGTATTGCACATACGGATTCCAACTAACGCTAAACAATAAAAGTTTCCATCCAAGCTCGCATGCATAGCTTTTGAATGTTAGTGAATAATCAAATAAGTGTTTTAGTGCATTATCGGAACAACGTTTAACTGTATTCTCAACAATTGCAGAATCAATTAAAAAACTATCATATTTTTCATAGGTTTGGTTAGTATGGTACAGAAAATGAGTATGACCATGAGAAATGGCAGTTTCCAGTGCACTTTCCTGCGTGCAATTACGACTACGTGTTAGATCAAAAACATTTTTGCTAACAAGTTTTTCTGTTATCTCCCACAAGCCATATTTAGCACTTACATGAATAGCTGTGTTACCGCATTTACAATTATCTTCTGTGCAGTATATTGTATACAGGAAATCTTGTTTGACCATAGAAAATAATGAACACATTGTTTTTTTATTTCGGTAAGATACTTTACTACCACACTGCGCAGTGACATTAGCACCATTCTCCAGGAGCAAATCCACCATTTCAGAATCATTTCTCTTAACAGCATCCATCAACACTGTGCTTCCAGAGTGATGTTTACATTCCAATGCCTCCTTTCCAAACGCCAGCAAAGTCTTCACGATATCTGTGTACCCCCTCGACACGGCAGCATGAAGAGCCGTTTCACAGAAATACAAGTGCACATCTTCCACGCTAAATTTTGAATTGTGTAGAGGTTTACACTTACATTGTAAGCAATTATCACGAACTTGACCCTTTGTCAGCAAAAAATTTACGACATCGAGATGGTTTCTTGCTGCCGCGTGATGCAGTGCAATCACATCAAATTTAGCACCATAATCACGAAATAATCTCAGTACGTCTAAATGTCCATTTGCTGCCGCCAAGTGAAGAGGTGTTGGATACTTCTTGGTTGATTCGTGAAAGCTAATATTACTTTTTAACAAAAATTCAACAACATCTTTGTGCCCTTTCCTAGCGGCAGCATGCAAAAAGCTGAATTCTTCGACACTAGTATTACAAACAGCATTAAGAAAGGGATATAATTCAGCCCTGAATTCTTCAAAAAACGAACTAACGTTCGCTCCATTGTCAACAAAGTTTCGTAGGTTTTCAACTAACCCTTCAGATGCGGCATAAAACGCCGGCGTCTTTCTGTTTTCATCAAGTAAATCAACGTCTTTGAACTTCGCAAGGAAGAACCTTAGTACAGGCAAAAACGGCTTTGGTTTTCTTGCAAGATGGTGCAGTATAGATTGGTTGGTTCGGTGTTCTCGCATTTCTGTAATATTCAAAACATCTAAAGCGCTTCCATGTATTTCTAATGTATTTCCTGCCAGTACATGCCTAAATAGTTCAATTATTTCCCCAAATGTAACGTTCAATATATTCCTTTCACTGATGCGATGTAGTAAAAATTTTGCCATGCTTTGATGACCTCGAGTTTCATTGATATGGATGACAGCAGACTGGTTAATCAACCATTCTGCAAAGGATTGATGATATATTCTCACAGTACCATCGTGTTGACCAAATCGTAAGAAACAGGACGCTTGTTCTATAAGTTGAAAGACACCTCCTTCTTCATACTCGCTTCTTAGTATTTCTTCAACATCGTTCAATTGAAGAGGCGAGCAAGTAGATAACAAAACCTCAAAAAGAAAACTAAATGGCCCAAAACCGTCCTCTCCAAACTGCCTTTCAAAGAAAATATTGAACCAATCGAACAAACTTGTTGGTAAAGCCGGAAGATCGAGCTTCTTATCTATGTCGTTAAGAGATTGCAATATAGTCTTAACAAACAAAAAATTTCCCTCAGCTCGCTTGATTACTCTGTTCATGAACTTTGTTTTATCGTACGTCCTTGAGGTAAAATTCATCGCTGTTAATAAACGATCAACGAGAAACGAATTTTGAGATATAAAACGAGACACATACAAATGAATATCTTCTTCATTACGATCATCATTCGCGTATAGCGGCTTCCTTCTAGCCCCCTGACGAATTTTCTTTGTAAACATGGTCAAGTTACGTGACGTTATTATCAGCTTCAACCATTTCGGGAACTGTGGCATTTTACTGCTTAAAATTTCTACAATTTCAGATGTTTTATCATCCTCAAAACATTCGTCCAAAGCATCAATCACAATATACCGTAAACCATCTCGTAGTTTTAGGTTTCTCAAAGGCCCCAAGATAGAGGCAGAAAAACATCCCGTGACATCTTCTTGACAGAGCATCTCCAGTTGCCTTCTTACGAGTTCATTCTTTTCTATAATTTCAGAATATCCAGGCAACCGTGCTGCAATTTGATCAACCAAATTCCGCACGAATCTCGCCCCGTCTCGTTTTCCCTTCTCGGAGTACTCACAAAAATGAAAACCGATTATATTTTGATGGATTTGCAAACTCGAATATGGCGAACAGATCAATTGTGACATTAAAGCAGACTTCCCAGATCCTGGGTGGCCAGTTATCAAAACGCCGGCTGCTCCACGATCTGTCTCGAAGATATTTTCCAGTTCCAGGAAGAACCACTTTCGGCCAACAAATCCTTCTCTCTTGTAAGCAACATCGGAGGAGAAGTCGAACTGTTGATAATGAAGATGGCTAATTGGCGAATTTATAATTGCAGAAGTGCACCCT
>ERZ1738540.126-NODE-229-length-10059-cov-5.452019_pt1 | contig 10059 bp, 1 predicted proteins | sample MGYA00581725_ERZ1738540 | MGnify/ENA primary metagenome ERZ1738540 (study PRJEB40740, sample SAMEA7388098) | Antillogorgia elisabethae | biome: Marine coral reef biome; feature: Environment associated with an aquatic invertebrate; material: Seawater | host...
ACCGTTTTCTTCGAGCCTGAAGCATTAAATTCCTCCTCGTCAAAATCATCAAGGGCTTGGGTCGCATCCATTCAGAAAAATAACAGCAAAATAAACATTTATTTCTCAAAACAACAACATAAACAAAATTAATGTTGCACATGGCCGTTTATCACTGCCGTTTATGCTAATACGTCATTTAAAAATGTTATTTTAGCGCCACATTCAATGCATTGCCACATTCTGACCTTACCACTGGACCTTACCCGCAAAGCCTGAAAACGTATTAATATTTGGACTAGCATTACTTTATTTTAACCCAAGGTAAATACTACGTCAAAATTCTGTTCTAGTTTTTGTTAAGATATTGATCCAAGTATTTGTCTACTTCGTTTCTTCGGTCAAACTCTCGATTCACTGTTTCTCGTAACTGCCCTAAAACATTATGCAAGTCAGAAGGCCTAGACTGTGGAGGCGGGCCTTGCTGCCTATGGTCAACATATGGTACCCGACCCTGGGGGAATGGAAAACCAAGGGGGCTTTGAATCCCTAGTTGCGTCCTTTCCCTTAGATGGGAAGGGGTTACATAGGACATGGGACTTTGTATTCCCAATTCTGTTCGTTCTCGCATTGGGTTTCCATAGCCATATGCAGAGTACGCTGGTGGATTAGGATAGTTATTTGGTGATACTTCTGGTGGTGAACGGATGTTACGGGTTTGTCTTTCATTGTATGTGTTGTTCACAGTTGTCTGTGAGTAACTTGGAGTGACTAAAGGTGTTGCATACGCACTCGAAGCAGGACTGTACGGTGTGTTGGCTGGTGGAGAATTTGGAGTGTTTTCCATTGATAAAGGTGAAGTATTGCTCAAAGGTTTTGGAACTGGCGGTAACCGGAGCGTGCCGACTTCTGGAGGAGTAGGAAGTCGTAGTCTATTTCGGAGTGAAATCGGGGATTCTTCGTAATCAAACGTACTCCATGTGTCGTCTGGTTTTGAGTGAGGTGCACCGTCTACATCTGATGTCTCACTCAAGAGATTAGATTCACTGGACACTCTCTCGTCCAAATGCATTGTCTCACTTATTGGAATTGCCTGACTAGTTGGGGCTACCTCGCGTTTGATAACAGGAATTTCTTGCATCTCAATAGGACTTTCTGGCTTTCGAGCAGACTCCACCGCCAGATGTAACACAGCATCTGAATACAAAGGAGGTGTTGGTGCCACCACGGGCTCAACATCCTGCGTGGAAACTGACGGCACATCTTGTGGTAGGGAGGATTTTGATGGAGAAACTCTCTTATCAAGCAGAATTTCTGGTGAACCGATGGCATCAATGTTGCCAACGTAACCTTCGTTGATAATAGTTGTCGATGAGCTGTTGTACATTGAAGCCTGAGTAGGGCGTATTCTCTCTCTTACGAGAATTTCACTAACTGGCGATTCATCCAGGATCACTTCTTCTTTCGTGCTTTCGTAAGGAAATACAAACCCGCGGCAAATGAAAAATATAAACGATAAAAGCAAAAATATTAAAAGAACAATTATAGGTACAGCGTAAAGTTTCCATCTGTCTTCTTTTCCGCCTTTTATTATAGGGGTTCCAGGTGATGGAATACATTTTTCTTCAGATATATTTACCAATATAAATTCTGGTAAAAATGCCGTCTTGAATTCCAATAATACAGTACCATTGATATCGGTAATATTCTCAGAAATCGCTTGAAGAGTACTATTTACTTTAAAACATAATCCACAAGTTTTTGCATGACTCCAAGATGTTTGAAACGTATTGTTGGCCTTCGCAGTTGTCGAAAGAAGAGTAAAATTTGTATCACTAAACCCTTTTTGGAAATACACTTCCAATTTTCTTAGAAATTTCGTATTTAAACTTTCTTCGTTTCCAGTATAAACGAATTCGGTGAAAACCTGATAACTGAGTAGAGTTTTAGGACATCGTCGTTGGACGAAAAGTTCAAATGTATCAACAGCTTCGTTATCGTGTTGATCACGTGCGACAAGTCGAAATGAACGTTCCCAAGAATTTTCCACCAAGAGGACACCCGTGATTAGGAGACTGGGGTTATCAAATTTCAACCAATAGGAAGACGGAACTGGGGCTTTGTTGCTAAACTGTAACACTAAGGAAAGGTTTAAAGCATTTCCATCTTCTTCGTCGATAAATATATCCTCTGGAACTTGGTACCTCAATAAGCTGCCAGAATATGCAAATATTCTCCCAACAGGTCGTACAAGTCGTGGTGGTGACTTCATCGCCTCGATTCGACACAATCTAAACTTCTCAAGTGAGACTGAATTAACGACAAAGTATGGAAGCATCGACTGAGAAAAGACAGTACCCACTACGCCTTTGTTTTGGTGCAACTTCCCGCGAAGTATGTTAATTTGATTTATATTGCACATGTTTACAGCAACAGAACAATTTGTCCACGTTACAGATAACCTTGAACTAGTTCTTCTTTCGTAGTTGGTCACCATTATAGCTCGAGTTTCGGCTTTCAAAAACAACGAAAGTCTCTCAACAAAGCGTTTTAACTGATAAGCAGCGGATAAACTTTCTTCAACAAAACTCGTCATTTCAACTAACACTTTATAATGTACGTTTGGTATTTTATTGTTAACAAGTATTTCCAATTTCATCGTTGCAAGTTTACCCTGTGAATCAGCAGCTATTAAAATGAACAACTCTTTAGTTGGAGAGCTCGAATTACTTGAGTTACTTAAAAGTGGGAAGCCGAACAATGTCTGCGTTTCTTGATCAAGCTGAATCCATGATTCAACTGGGATTTCCATTGAATTTATTGTTTTTAACGAAAGGGTAAGATTTCTAGTTCCTCCGTCTTCTGCATCATCAAAGAAATTTGGTGGAATTTCAAACTCCCACAGCCCGCAAAAATTTTCAACGGTTAGTTGGTAAAGAGCGTGCTTGACTTTTGGTCTAACATTGGTATCACCAATACAAACGCCCAATCGTTGCTCAAATACAAACTCCAACACAAAGTAAGGCATAAAAGCCTCTTTGAGCTGCTCTGATATCTGACCATTAGTGTCTTTTAACCGTTTTGAAATCTCCACAATTCCTAATAGGTCACAGTTCTCAGAAGACAAAGTGCAATTACTCCAGGTGAAAAACAATGTCGTCGAATTTTCACCAGCACGTTGAAATGAATGTACACGGATGAATTTTTCACTCCCGCCCATATAACCCACCAGAATTTGGAATATAGCTTGTACTTGATCCGTAAAGCGGGTCATATTTGCAAATTGAGCATGTAAAACAAATGTGACTTCGTAATTGCTTTGTTTTGTTTGCTCCTCTTCGTAAAAAACCTTTATTGGTAAATTCGCACTCAAACTATAACTATCTCTGGCGTTCACAAGAAATTCATAGCCAGATTTTGGTTGGGTTTTAAGTGCATCGACATTTGGGTATGCAATGATAGATTGTGATTCTTGAATCGAAATCCAATAATTTCCAGGAAGAGGAAAAGAATTTGAATTTAATATAGACAAAGTTAGGTTTGGAGTATAACCGTCTTCGGCGTCGAAAAATGTGTTATAAGGAAGAGAGTATTCAAACAGTCCGTCACAGAGAGTAACGTTAAAAGGTTCCAATTTATGCATCACAACAGGACGTTGGTTTAAGCATGGACCACGCATTTCATCTTTAACGCTATCAACAATAAACGCTGGCGCGAGAGATTGAATAAATCTGGGCTGTGGTAACGTTCCGGTGTGGATCATCGCCTGTCGAATTTTCTCGATGTTGTGATAATCACAAGGCGTGTAACGAAGAGAACAGTTGGACCAAGTTATCTTCAGCAGTGATTCTGAAATCGTTTGAAACTCTACCACACGAATATCATTTGCCGATAAACCACTGAGATATCGTTTGGTTGCCTCAATGAATTCAATTGTTTTAAGTACCAAGTCTTCTTTCGTTATAATCAGAGATGGCACTTGAACAACAACACTTAACCTATAACTGTCTCCAACTACTGTATCTCTGACTGAAACATTGAAATTTAATCGAGCGTTTTCGCCATGCGAGTCCGTAGCGATTAATCTAAAAACATATCCACCCGACTGTTGATTACCAACAACATCCAAAAAAGGCACAGCGTAGAGAGTTTGTGAAGGATGATCAAGAAATATCCAGTGTATGTTACGTTCTTGCCGTAAACCCCCCTCCAACTTTAAACTCAAATTTCTTGTATTCCCATCTTCATCAAGAAAAACATCGTCCGGGAGTTGGTATTTCATCACTTCGCCAACAGTAATATTGATAACAGGAATTACTCTGTTGACAATTGGAGGATTATTTGGCAGATTAAGGCAAGGCCCAAATCTTTGAATATCAAATTCCTGAATAACAAATTCTGGCAGAAAACGTGTGGTAAACTCGGTTTTGGGTTTGCTTGGGGAATCTTGGAAAGTTTCAGTAATTCTAAAAATTTCGGCAAAATCACAACAACTTTGGTTAATATGTGATGAGGCATTAATAAAACTGACTTCAAATTTTGCAGGGTAGCCCGATGAGCGTGCATAATTTGACACTTGCATTTCACGGAACGCTTCAAATCCTCTCACCTTTTCTTGGAAATTTATAAGATGCATAACGTCAGGTGAGGTCGAGCTAAGATAGCTTATAAAAGTCAAATGTACTTCATAGTTTTGCGATATAATGTTATTTCCAAGATTTATTTCAATAATACTACGAGCTGTTTTCCCACCGCTGTCCATGGCAAGTATAATGAATCTCTTGATACTGGTAGTTGAATCTATGTTCCTTTTTACAACACGAGACTTGATATCTAAATCACTTTCTGTAAATATCCCATATAACATTTGCAATGGCGTGTTGAACTGAACCGATGAGTTTCTGAGAATTTCTTCATTATCTTCACCCAAAAATGTTAGAGTCAAATTTCTTGTATCTCCATCTTCTGCGTCATGGAACACATCTCTTGGAACCCTATAATGAAAAACTGTTGGAACCCAGCTAATATTTAGATTAAAAACTGGAACGATCACTGTTGGTAGAGAGTTCAGACTATCTGCGCAGGAACCAAGCCTTTGCTCGAAAACCAAAAGCAGTTCAAATTCCGGTAGCAATACATCTTTGAATCCTTCGTTTGGTTCATTGTTTCCGGACCGAGCTTTCTTGGAAATTCCGTGCAATTGTTCAAGATCACAGTTCTCCGAATCGAGCTCTGTGACAGTCCATGAAAGGATGTCAGTAGATGGAACGCCAGAACCTCTTTCAAATGATAAAATATTTAAGGTTATGTTGCCAGGATAGTGGCTCGCCATTTTAATAAAGAGAAGTGTAACAATGTCGACATGAGGAACGATAAATGAGAAATTACTCTTAAATATCATGTTCACTTTGAAGCCAATATCTTGAAGATCCAACATCACTTCTATAGTAAAACTCGTGTTAACTTTTAAACCATAACTGTCTTCAGCATTTAAAATGAAGGTGAAGTTTTTATTCAGGCCTAATTTTTCTGTGACGACTCCGTATATCTCATCTGTGTTATCATTCAACTGCAACCAACTGTCAGGTGGAAGAACTTGCCCAGAAGAGCTCAGTAAAGTAAGACTCAGGTTGGAGGTGAAGCCATCTTCTCTATCATAGAATATGTTTGAAGATAAAGCGATGAAAAATAAACCAGGAGTTGAGATGATAAAATGAGAGATGGATTGTAACACGACGGGAGGTGTATTAGAACAAGGTCCTTTCTCTTCTTCCATGGCACTTGATATCAGAAAATCTGGAAGCATTGCTCTTGTAAAATTTTCATTTGGCTGAGCAGTGTGTGAAAAATCTGTGTAGTTCACCATTCCTTCGATAACTTCACTGGTGTTTTCAACTTTCTGGAACAACAAATGGTGCTGGAGTTTGTTAAGTGCCGCAAAATTACATTCAGGTTCAAGAAAATGTAAGGTTGATACCCAAATCTTTAAATTAGAATTATTTCTTAAGTAGTCCATAACAATGATGTCAGAGTTTCCCAAGAATGTCTTTATCTTCGTCAGAAAATTCAGGACTAAGTCAGTATCAGAATATTCAAAACTAGTGTTGACGATCATACCAATCTTCACTAAATAATGAACTGTCACTACGGTATCATTAACTACAATACGAGTTGTTGAATTGACTGCATTGGAGTTGGTATCTTTGGCAACGACATGCATGACGTAGCCACGGGTTGGCTGTTCCCTAACAACGGCTAATGTGGGTAGTCCGTACAGTAATTGCGTTGCTGAATCAAATTGAATCCATGAGGAAGAATTGAACGGTTTATGTTCTGTGTCAAGAGCAAACACCGTTAGGTTTCTTGTATAACCGTCCTCAACGTCGTAAAACATTGTCGGTGGCAAATAAAATTGCAACAGTTCATAAACAGGAACATTCAGAATTTCCAAAGGCGAAAACAGCACTGGAGGTGTATTCGAAAACGCATTCTTACACGTTTCAAGAAATTTTAGCTTTATATCTTGCACGATAAAATATGGCAGCAAAACATCCGAAAAAGACCTCGTTACTTCACTTTCCTCGTTAATAAATTCCCGGAATCTCTTTTTAATTATTTCATGGTCACATGTGTTGAAACTAGCAGAGCGATTTGTCCAAGAAATAGTAACATCAGCTGGATAATTTTTGAAAATATTGTAAGAGATAACCCGAATGTTTTCTTTGTCTTCACCGATAAATCTACTCAGCTTTCCCAAAAATTCAACGACCTGATTAACGCACGGTAGTGAGGCATCAAGATAACTGCGAAGATAAGCAGTAATCTGATAGTTATAAGGCGGAGTTGTTTCTGGAAGTTGAACAAGCACACTAGAGCTTGCAATCTTTCCTCCACTGTCCTGACCAACCAGCAGGTAACGGTATCCGCCCATGGGTTGTGCCTGTATAGCATCCTCATCAGGTAATCCATAGATAATTTGAGTTTCACTATTTAATACTATCCACGAACCAACGGGCAATGATTCAAATGAAGACAATAACAAAGACAACCTTAAGTTGGCAGAATTTCCATCTTCAAGGTCATTGAAGGTATGGGCAGGAATTTTATATTCAAAATAAGTTAAGTTCACACGTAAACGATGGAAAGGGATGACAACATTCGGTTGTTCGTTCGCTCCTTCCTTGCAATGCCCTAATTTTTCTTCGAAAATAAATTGAACTTCAAACTCAGGATTCATAATCGACCGAAACCCATCGTTCACCTGGCCATCTGCTTTTTTTAATTTCTTCGATATATTGGAGATTGCATCTAAGTCACATGGCTTGAGTCGCAAGTCAGCCAAAGACCACGTGAACACTGTAATAGCATTTTCTCGAGAGTACGACAGAGCACGAACTTCACCCAATGTTTCACCGTCAAAGTACAAACTCAATTTTTGAATAATGATTAACACCTCTTCTAGAGGCGTTGCAAATATGTGTAAACGCTTTATGAAAAGTGATACAAAATAACTGGACATTGGTAACGGATGTCGGACTGTTATTACGACAGAAACTTTGGCTTCGAGTCTTCCAGAGTCTTGGGCGACAATGAAAAACTCATCAAAGTCAGGATTTTTTTGAGCCTCCTCTAACATGATAACACCTTGTAAGCTTTTTGATGTATTGTTCAACATGATCCATGTTTTGGAATGCTGTTTGGAAGCGTTTGAAAAACGAATACTAAGCGTGAGATCCCGTGTATCACCGTCTTCTTGATCATAAAATAAGTCATGTGGGATATTGTACCAAAATTTACCGCAACATGTGATATTAAAATGTATGCTCATTTTTTGGGCTTCGGGCGGTTCGTTTAAGCACATGCCCAACTTTTGTACTTGTGCATTTGAAAGAACAAAGTTAGGGACAAGTGCAATAACAAAATGAGGATTTAAGAAACTTTCATCAATCCTGATCAACTGTGAAGTTCTCTCGACACGACTGACGTCACATACATCCGATATAGCTTTACAATCACTCCATGTGAGGTTGATTTTTTGTGAGCTTTGGGAAAGGCTTAAAATTTTCATTGTTGCTTTGTCACCATTATACAGGTAATCACTGATATCTTGAATTAACTGTATAGAATTAGAGGAAATTAATTGCATATTCACTTCAATTGACACTTTTTGACCAACAGGACTCAAATCGTCGTCTACTGCCAAAACAACACTGGTGTTTACAGCACGGTGACTACTATCCATCGCCGATAAATGATACGTGAACTCCACTCTTGTGGAATTTTTACCAAAAATTTGTGAATAGACTGGTACCCCATATAACACATTACTAGTTGGATCGAGTTTGATCCATGAATCGTTCGAGAGCTCACGGAAACTGTTGGTAAGTAGCCGTAATGTTAAGGTGCTGCCATCTTCTTTGTCCCAGAATGTATCCTGAGGGATCTTGTAGTATAAGTATTGACAAGTAGTGATATTCAGGATTGGTAAAGGACTTCGTATTACAGGATCGGTATTTTCACTCGTTATCGTTTTGGACCGAGATTGTTCTGGGACCGTAAAGGTAGTTGTTGGTGATATCATTTCTGATCTTACATGTGTACTTGCATATTGACCACTTCTGATCGAATCCAAAGTTGAAGTCACCAATTCAATGTGAAAAGATCTTGTTGCAATTAAAGTGTTCTCTAATCCAACAGATGTATTTTTTCTTGAATAGTTTTGTATCGTTACATATGATAGATTGATGGTAGATTGAGGGACAGGTGTAAAAGGCATTTGATCGACTGTTTTATGTATACCAGAAGAAAAATTGTTCGTTAGTTTGGTCGATAGAATCACTGGATTGCTTTGGAAACTGGCTGTGGTTTGTGGTACTTGCTGGTTGACCATAGTAGAAGACAACATTGATGTGACAGACGTTTTTTTAAGCAGCGAACTGGGATGAACAGGGGGTGTATAGGTATTTTTGTTGACCTTCAGGTGATAAGAGGATATGCTAGAACTTTTGTGGGCATCCGGAAAACACAAAGTGCTATCATTTCCAGTCAAAATCCTCCAACTGATCACAGGATAGTTAAGGACAACATCACGAAGTTGTTCAGGTTCTGACACATTAATCAAATGACATCCTACCAACCAGGATATCTTTAACACAGGACCGCCATAACTCATATTTGTTTCATAACTTTTCAGCACTTCACATCCTGTAACATTGCTCCTTTTTGGTTCGTGTTTAAAATAAATCGAGTTATTTTGTTGAGATAAATCAAATTCAGTCACAAACCATTGGTAAAGTTCAATCCGTTGTGTTGAATTTAAAAGTATTCCGTTTACAGCTAGGGAAACTTCTGTAACAACAAAATTCACGCCTTTCTCACAATAAGAGCGGTTATTACCAGCTAAAACGTTAATTGCAACGGTCTGAGCTCCGAGAAGTTCACCATTTGGTGTTGTTTCATTCAACTGCATTGCCAGAACGAACAATGGATGCACACCAATATCAGACGCTAGTGGTATGCCAGTTAAAGAGTAGTTTATATTCTCATACTTTAGCCATGCTGGTAATTCTTGTGAACCGACTTTGGTTACCAAGAATCGTATGTCATAGTCACTTAGGTTTGACAATGCAATATGTGTTTGGTAAAATTGGCCACTAAATGCATCAGGAATCTTCAAGACCGGCCAGATATTGGAAAGCTGCTCTCCTCCTATTTTGCCATAATCCAAATAATAGCCGGCAGTTGAGCGCTCGCATTGCTGCCAATATAGTACAATTACAATATACAAAACCTTCGAAAATTTAACTTCAAGTTTTGAAAAATCTTTACACGTTATCATTGTGTTTTAACAAACAGAAATCCTTTGTAAAACGAGATGGCTGTATCCATTTTATACACAAAAACAGCTTGATACTCCCAGCTACATTTCACGGATATTTGATGATTTCTACGATATTTTAATTGATCAATTGATAGTAGCTCCCTTGTGCAACTTTTTCTTCAAGACCACACATTAAAGTTTAAGGTTTCGCCATGTTTTTGGCGCGGTATTGAAAAGCGTCGATATTATTTCAATATGCG
>ERZ1738540.129-NODE-233-length-9943-cov-13.491606_pt1 | contig 9943 bp, 1 predicted proteins | sample MGYA00581725_ERZ1738540 | MGnify/ENA primary metagenome ERZ1738540 (study PRJEB40740, sample SAMEA7388098) | Antillogorgia elisabethae | biome: Marine coral reef biome; feature: Environment associated with an aquatic invertebrate; material: Seawater | host...
TGAGACATCTTGATCAGCCATCCTGCTCAACCATCCATGCAAAGCCGAAATCGGCCGCGTCCATCACGGCCCCAAAAAAGAAGTAACACAAAAACACAGGTCGAGTCACGACATCAAGTTTGGATTCCCCCAACGCTTTTGAGGGTTATCCATTGGGCGGATTTCAACAAATCCAAACATTTTTAGCCCCGAGGAGAGCCCTTTGTGGCGAAAAAAAAACTAGCGAAAGTTCATCAGTGCTGCCAGAAGCAGTAGCACTGACCATGACCAAGCACGGCTCATCGTCACCGCTGCACCCGTTTGAGAGAAGGCAATGGATGAGGGATGCGCCTCTCCCATGTTGAAGCCAGCGAGTGGGAAGGTGACGAGGGCGCGTTGATCTCCAGCACCAGTACACGACTCGTTTCGGAGGGCAGGAGAACACAAGGTCACTTCCCAGATATTATATTTGGGCATTACTGCAGGAACCAAAATGGGCCACTGGAACCTATACGCTCCAATGGCCAACTTTTGAATCGCATCTTCATCCATTAAGAGCCTCAACCTTCTTGGATCAGTGACATCCAACCAACCACCTTCGCGTCTGGGAAGCGGTTCCGTCAAGGTCTCCAACTGCGCCGTTTTTTGCACCTGATGCGAAAAATCCGGTGGCATTTCGATAATGATTTCACTCATCACTGGTGGATCCTTCAAGGGAAGCTCACCCAAGACTTCGATTCCGGTGCTAACGAAGGTATTCCTATTCGGCTCTGCCATTCCCCAAATCAACGGCATAGCTGATACAGGTAAACCGTGTTGAATTCGCAAACCTGGGATACTCATTGCAGCATCTGACACCTGTCCGGTGGCCGTCATGACGACAATGTAGAAATAGTTATCGTTGACGGCAGCAGGACATGTGCTTGTGACGGTGAAAGCCGTTTGCCCCGGTGGTAAGGGTCGATTCAAGCTGAGCTCAAAATAGCCCTGGGCAATGTAGTTAATGCATGTCACCTCTCCGGTGATGGCAACCTGATTCAAGTACTGCCCGGCGCACAGAATTTCGATATCCGTGGGATATCCCACACGAATAGTTCCACCGGATTCGATCTTTTCATTGGTAATGAAACTGAAGGCCATCTGCCCTGCAATGCTTGGAATTCCAGGATATAGCACACTGGCACCCAACATCTGTCTGATGGTCACACCCGACATATCCTCTCCCCATGCAAGTTGCAATCCGCTCACGCTGTCTTTGGCGTTCACGAACCAACTGGTGCTTGGAGGATTCTGTGCCGGAGTAGTCACCTTGATCACCACTTGCTGTAGGATTCCTGTCAAACGCTGCACCATCAAACGTGCGGAAGCGCGTCCCGCCACGTTGCCCGCCTGTCTGCATGAGAGCACTTGGTTGTTTTGGCTGGTGACCAAGCAATTCGTGGTAAAATTGAAGCCTAAAGGTGCCACCAAAATCAACTCATCTGGAGACGCCGATTTGGGATCCACCATCAAATCCACGTCGATCTGCGCCATGGGCGGTGAACGTGAGGCACGTACCTGCAATTCTGCACGATCCACCAGTCGGAAGCCCTCAGTAAGACCATCATTGGTATTCAAAGGCAGCTCCATTCCATCCAAGATCTCGATACTCCACATGGCATCCGTTGGATTCGGCACTTGAGGCGTCAAGACTTTCACCTGAACCTCATACAACACTCCGCGGAAGAGTTGAGTACTCAAGCGCGCCACCAACTCTCCAGAAGCTGCACTCACCACCTCAGAGCTGACGATTTCTGCGGTGCCACTCTGGATGATGTTGAAGTCTTCACCCTTGAGATCATAGGGAGGAGCTCGAACACGCATGATGTCACCCAAACCAGTATTGATCGTCACGGTAAAGGGCATCTCCACCAGTGCATTTTCTCCCATTCTTACCTCCCATAAGGATGGCACTGGATACAACTCCGACTGGAGCTTATACTCGCTGCTGATCTGCTTGCTGCTGACCGTCACGCGTCCAGGCAAGCGAAATCCCGCACGGAACTGAAGTGCTTCATCCATTTGATCCCCGTTGTTCAATTTGGTGATGAGATTGAAAAGGGTGGCGCCACCATTAAGGCCCAATCGGAAATTGGCCACCACGATATCCACGTTGATCTCAGCATACATTGATGCGCGGATACGAATGGTCTCGGCACTTGTAGCAATGACCTCGTGGCCTAACGAAATCGCCGTGGCTCCTGTGAAGTCGAAGCCCGTGGGTTGCAACGCCTCAAAGGTCAACTCATCTGCATCGGACACCGGGCGGAAGGACACTGCGATGTTGGAGATTGAGTTTTCCGCTTTCTGTTGTCCTACCAACATCACACGCACGTTGGCCAATTGGGGCACCACAGCCCAGCTAGCAATGGCCTCGGTGCTCATGACATTTCCACCAGAGGTATGAGTGATGCTCCATTTGTTGAGCATCACATGGGGCGTCTTGGCAGGGTTTTGCGAGTCCAAGCGGAACATCATCACACGGAGCTCCGGAACATTCTTTGGCTCACGGACCTCAAATTGAAGACGGTTTTGGGTGCAGGTGATCTTCGAGTTGGGCAAGTACAAATTGGCGTCCTGAGCAGGCTCCCAACGAAAATTGTCGCATGTATCGCTCATTCCATCGTTGAATGCGAAACCGGTAGGAGCTTCGATAAGGACGATATCTGTAGGAGTCAGCTTTGTAGGCAACTGCATTTGGATGAAGAGGCCCGGGATCTTTGACAACCCATTCCGATATGACACACCAGTGATAGGATCCTGATTTCGAACCACCCATTGCCTGGCTTTGTTGTACACCGGATATCCATTCAAGGTAATTGAATCGCGGAAAGTCGGTAGCACTCCAGAAGAAGATGGACTGTCAAAGGTATCCAACTGCCACACATTCGTTGGAGAGGCCTCCACCGGTGGGATGGTCAGTGGAGGATTTCTTACGAAGATGGTGAGCTGATAGTCTCGGTTCGCGGTGATCTCCCGTTCCGAAGCCAAGACCAAAGCAGTCAATGTGCGACCAGTGGCATCAATGGAACAACGTACATCTGCATCACCCCAAATCAGAGATGGCGGCCCGATGAAGTTGGGATCTGGTGGTGTGCTGAGATCTGCGTTGCCGAAACCAGCAGCATCTGCAGATACAGGTTGCATCATAATCTTGCATTGGCCATCAGGTTCTTGTGCAATTTGCCAACTTGGTGGTGCTACCACCTGGATGATCATGCCAGCACCTTTGACTGTGTTCCTCGGTCGGAAGGTGATAGTGACTGGATTCACAAAGAAAGCGTCCCCGGTCACAGTCGTTGAGCGTCCAGTAGTGGCAGTTAACAAAGAGGTCCTGGTAAAGGTCCAAAGAATGTAACCTTCAAAAGGATCCGAAGATTCCCCGTTGAAATCCAAGGTCCAATGATTGTCCGTAGGTTGTTCCACGGGATTGTGCAAGGTCGCCACACGAATGGGATAAAAAAGTTCCCTGAGCAAACCATCGCTGACGCCAGGATCGATTTGAATTCTCGCATCAGGTCCTTCACCACGACAACTGACAATAGAAACACCCTGAGGCCACTCAGCATACTCTGGAGGCAAAGGCTGGCCAGTTCCAAAGACCTCGGTGGGTCGAACTTCCACATCTTCACCACAATCTTCACGAAAAATCGTGCCCAAAGGAGCCCTGACCAACATCTCCGAAGGAAGGACTGCCGTGTTGGCCAATTTGAACGAGAAAACCAAAGGATTGCGGCTTTTCGGTCGATCATCACGCAGAGTGGCAGCCTGTTGAGCCCGGGTGAGAGTTGGCAGTAAAGCCTCGACCATCTTGGCGTTGATAGCAAAGGATGGCACTGAAATCATCTGATCCAAACGCGAGGTGCGATCTGTCAAGACCTGCAACAAATGGAAATCCCAACAATGTTGTCTCATACAAGGCTTGGTGTTATCCATGGGATTTGCCATGACCGCGGAGGGATTCTTGCCCAGGATCTGAAAGCGGTACAAACCCGGCGAAAGACCAGATGGTCCAGCAGCAATCCTGATGGTGGAACGACCACCAGGAGATTCTCCCATCTCAAAGGTACATACCACATCGGATGGCAAACTCATAACCTGGGCAATCATTGGCTCCACTTGATAAGTGGAACCCCGTGCCATCGCACCCGCCTCTGGTTGGCATGCAGTAGGAAATTCGAAGCCCAAAGGTCCTTCAATGAGAAGTCCACCACCAGAGGAAACCTGTGAAACTGTCTGCACTTGGAAGGTTACAGTGTTCACCTTGGTCTCTACATTGGTCTTGTACTCCAATCGCGCATTCGTTAAGGAACGCACTTCCGTAGCTGGCACTATCGAGGCTGCATGCCGTGTAGCTAAAGAGGTGCCTTCGTGGCCAAACTCGATAATGAAGGCATTGGGTGTTGCTGTTGGACTCCTATCGGGAACTCGAATAAAGGTTTGAAACCCATAGGTCTCATCGGGCAGGTACACACTTTCCTCAGCCCATAGTAGAACATTCCCTTGCCGTCGCGGTGGACCGCCTGGCAAGTCGGCATTGGTACCAAACAAGACCAAGCTTTGAGTCGCATTGACGAAGGGAGCCAGGTGCCGAAATTCGGAATCGGCAAAGTCCCAATCATACCCATATGGAGAGATGACGCGCAAGGTGGATTGAATCCTTTCTGGAACCCGCAATGGGAAGAAGGTCACAGTGGTTCTTTGTTGCGACATCGTGTACGGCATGGCATTGGTCACAGACACCTGCGCGTTGATCATGGTCGGAGTGTTCAATTGAGCTCGATAGAGTCCGAAGCTCAGCTGTGTCGAGTCAGATGACATGGGTAATGAAGTAGCAGTATGTGCTGCTGAAGGAATGGGCATGGATGTGCCGTCCACACGGTAGTCATTCATGTCCAAAGTAAAGATCCTCCAAGCTGTACGTTGGCTGCTGCTATAGACCTCTGCATTCGAAACCCAAAGTCCAAAGGCATAGTATGAATTTGACAGGATGGCACCGGTCACTTTGATGGCCGCATGGTTGTAGGGATAGCTACGATGATCACAGCTCACAAAACCTGGAAGACGTCGTGTTGGAGAGCCCATTTGCCCTGGTGTGGCATAGTAAGTGTCCTCCAAATCCTTCACTTGACATGGATTTGGACTGAAGGAGAATCCTTCCGGCGCCTCCACGTGTACCGAGGCGGATACGCCGGTTCCCTGTTCCGAACGGAAGAAGATGTGCAGGTAACCCTGTGACAATACCACGCCGCCCGTTGAATACATATAGTTCGAAGGCACGATCAAGGCATCTTGAATCTTGCCCAAGACTGCAGTGTTGGAGCTGAAGTTCTGGACAATGGTGTTGAAAATGACAGGAGGGAAGGTGACGAAGTATTGGTGGTAGCCTTTACTTTTCAAAGTCACCTGCCAACGATTGTTGGAATCCGTTCGTTTCAAGGCCATGGTGGGATTGTTTGCAGTGACCCGGATGTACAAAGAACTGCCCGCGTAGACCACCGCATTCTGTCGTAGAGTATAGACACACAAGTTGTTCGACACCGACCAACCCCTCGTACCACCACCTTCATCAAGAGATCCGGTTCCCTGTGGAATCTCATCTTGGAAGACACCCAAGGTATCCTCTGCTCTCCAAGGACTTTCACCGTTGATGTCAGGTGTTCGGACGCATTCATAACCAACTGGCAAGGTGAGTGTCAAACTGGCATCTGCCGTCTGGACCGCCGCGAAGAGGGTGGCTGGTAGAACCAGGTTGGCATAGAGCACATTGAGCTGGTCCCCGCGAAAGGGACGCTGGTCGCCGTCGCCATAGAACTCCACGAGCTTGCCAACACCCACGCCATCATCTGGCATCTTATAGAGATAATCTCCAGAGGACTCAGTATAGTGTGGCTTGGTATCATCAGCCTTGCTAATCTGTGCAGCCAAGCGTGTGGAGAAGAAACCACCGGTTGGTAGTACCAAATCAGGAAAAACCAAGGTATGACTCACGAACTCAGTGATGGTGGCCATCGCCGAGGGTAGTACGATGCGAAGGTAGTTCTGATGGAAGTTAGGAATGATGGCATCGCCCTTGCAATCTTGCACCGCACCACAGGGAGCTGAAACCTGATCATGTGGGATGCAACTTACTGTACAAGCATTGGCCACATTCCATTGCGTCAAAGGCCATAAGAAGATGCGCAACACCGCAGACGCAGAGATTCCACCACCCAAAGGATCACCCTTTAAAACCAACTTCAACTCTGTGCCACCCTTCAACTCTAACATCTCTGTGCCATCGCCACTGGAAATCTTCACCCCTTCAGTCTCTGCAAACTTCACCCCTTGTGAGCCATAGGCCGCATCCTGTGGAGATCGATAGAGAGGTGCAATGCCACGTTCAAGTGCCAAGTAGGGATGTAAATCCACATCATCTGTAGTAAAGATGTGAACATATTCTCCATTGCGAGTGGCCTCATCCATAGCTACTCCACTTAGGACGACCTGGTAGTACTTGCCCGGGGCCAAGCCATTCTTCCGATCAAAGAGGATGTTCAACTCCTGTGTCTGGCCATAAGTCTTGTAGTAGCAACCTCGAGGCATGGGAAAGCCATTGATCTCATCGGAAGACCACACTTCTCGGAAGAGTTTTCCGCAAATGTACTGTCGGGCCTCATTCAACTCATCTTCGCCCTGGTTTTCTTCAATGGCTGCACCATCCACAAAAGTGGCTTTCAATGCCACCGTCCTTGTAAAGTAGATTCGCAGGCGCATCATCCCCTGAAGAGAGCTGTAGCGTTTGCCCGTCTCGGCCGTAGCAGTCCTGAAGGAAATGATCAGGGGCGCATAAGGCGTCATCTGCTTCTTCACCAAGGAGGTCAAACTCACCAAGCAGTCGCTCATGGAATTGGGATCCAGCAAACTCAACGTTCCCACCTCTGCTACATGCCGTGGTGAAGGGCCAGATTCTCCCATAGCTGGAGTGTACTTCCAACATACTTTCATACCAATCCTCTCTTTCTCTCCCATGATTTCTTCTCTGGTGATTGCCTTGCTATGTCGTTGCCAACCGCCACGGCGGTTGTTGATGTAGTTCACCATGAACTGTGGCTTCGGATCGGGCCAACCAGCTCGAATGGTTACCTTCTGAGAATCCAAGGGGTTCACTGTCACCGCATGACCTGAGATATACTCATTAGGTGCTGAGTTATGATTATCCAAGCGATCTGCCAATTCATAACGCCCACGCAAGACGGAGAGCCGTTCCGGATTGCAAACGTTGATGGATTGCCCCGGTGCACAAGCGAAGTTCTCGCCTAAGGTGATCAGGTCGCCATCAGTGAGAGTTGAAGACGCCTCGAACTCCAACTCGGTGGTATTTTCATCCAACACCGTTGCCGCCTTAATGTCATTGGTACGGCAGTCGCTGTTTTGGTTATCACACATGTAGGTGTCCGAGGACAAGACACCAACTGAGATATCGCCATTCAAGACGTCATTCACCTCACCCACCTCAGAACAGGGATAAGGACAGCCCACTTTGATGTTCGTGACACCCCAAGCAGCTCGAGGATTTCCGTTCACATCTGAACACTCGGAGGCTCCAGGAATGATTCGAATCATGTCATCCTTCGCCAGGCCCCATCCGAAGTATTCCAAACGGAAGACCACGTTGGTGGAAACTAACCAACTTTGTCCCGGTCCAGGCCCTCGAATCGTGAGGCGATTTACTAAGACCCATTGATCATGAGCACAGACTCCAGGTGTGTCTAATACAGGCCGTGCGCAGTAGCAAACCGAGATGAAACCGGCCTTGATGACGGTGATGGCCGTGGTAATCTCTCCACCATTGAACATGAGCTTGTTGATATCTTTGGTCAAATCTGTGGTGCCCGCATAGGTGCCACCCGCGTTTTGCATGGTCAATGTGTTGGGATCCACCACGGTGCGATCGTACTCAGCAGTGATGCAGCCAGCATCTTGAAGAGTAAGATCCGGATCAGAGACCAACTTCAAGGCTCCTCCCTCCTGCAAACCCATCACTCCATAGTCCACCCATGGGCGATAGAAGCCAATGGTACCAGGCATGTTCATATATTCCAAAATGAATTCTTCTTGCAAGACCGAAGTGTTCGAAGCAGCGGAGACCATTTGGAAAGGTGCAAAGCGCAACTGACCCGCCTTGAACCAATTGGATGCAGTGGTGCATGCTCCATCGCAGTAGCAGACATCAAAGGTCTCTCCTGAGTATCTGCTGCGCAACTCGTGATCAGTAGGGCCAGTCCTGAATTGAAAGCCGGAGGTCGTTGGATCAAAGATCAAGCCCGTCGAACTGTTCTTGAAATTCCAGAGCTTATAATCCTGTCGCATACCTCCATGCATGGTGGCCACATCCGGATTGTCATCCGAAGGTAGGACCTGTAAGCCCACGCTATTGACACCATGAACCGCTGCGGCACAACCAGCATTGGTATCCCAGGATGGCAGGTTGTTGTTTGCCGTCTGCTGAACTACCTTCACTCTGCTGGTATCTGCATATGCGCAGGCACTGCTAGGACATTCCACTCGCAAAGCAAATCGATGCTGTGGAGCTGCACCTGTGAAATCCAATGCACACACTGTGGCTTCAAAGCCGTTGGGGCATACCTTCATCGCGAAGAAGTAGAGAATTCCGACCTGTTGCACATAGTCTGGGCTAAATGCATCACATCGTTGAAAGTCTGGACAATAACATGCGGCCACAGCATAGGCTTTAAAACTGGGTCCCTGCAAATCATTGCGACCAGCTGGAATCGTGATTCGTTTGTAAGCTAAGACAGCATCTGGCGTCACATAAGGGTCCCGTGTATCGGTGACGGCGCCGCAAACACCATTGGCGTTGCAGAGGAAGTTGGACGGAAAGTCATTGAAACCCGCGGATCCACAAGTCCGTGCGATGTCCGTAATGATTTTGCCGTCCGCGTCATAAGTAGTCACAAATTCACCAGTCCAAGAGCCTCTTCCAGGTAAACCACTGAAGCCTGCTCCTTCGTAGCTGTAGTCCACTATGCAAGAGGATTGTCCATCATAGGTATCTTCCATGTTGTTGTAGGCTTGCCGTCGTAGGAAGCAGTGATACGGCCGGTTGGTCAAGCAGGTGAGGTCTTCTGCACATTCTGTGCGATGGTCGTAAATTCCATAGACCTCAATCCGAAAGGGGACGATGTCGGTGTGTGCTGGATCAAAGGAACCATCATCGGAGTAACAAATGTGATAGATGCCACCCATCTTGAACGTCAATGATACAAAGTCTTGGACGTTTTCTTTGGCTTGCAAACTGCCAGCGGTGATACCTTGTGTGATCGTTGGGGCGCCAACTCCAGCCCAAGGCTGATTCACGATGGAGGAGTGAGCCCCATAGGCGAAATTTCCATATCTACATTGTCCAGCATTTGCACCAGCACGATCCACCGCATCAAACACGATGCGAAGACGCGCTCCGGGCGCATTGAAGGAATCCGGATTAATGATGATCTCAACTTCAAGAATGGTGACACCCGCATAAATTCCCGTGGCCGTCGGCTGACAGTCTGTGGGCTGACACGACAAGGGTGGCTCGATGTCATCCTGAAAACGTGTGAAGGACAAAGAGGTGCGCGAATAGTCCAACTCGCCGGTAATCACCTTGGTGTCCTGCAAGCGCCGTGCTTCAGAAACAGCAATGACATCAGCTACGAAGTCCGAACTACTGGCGGAACCAGTTCTCCACCGTGATTTCCACGAGACATTCACACCCTCGCCCTGCGACGCCACCACACGAGCAAGCCAGAGGAGAAGGCCACAACGTGCCAGTCCTTTGGCCGCCCGAGGCAGCATGTGGTTCACCTCTTTGGCAACGCAACGCCACACTCAAAGGCAACACGCGTGCCGAATTCCCTTCATGAATTAATGCTGAAGATTCCAA
>ERZ1738540.130-NODE-235-length-9881-cov-6.658457_pt1 | contig 9881 bp, 3 predicted proteins | sample MGYA00581725_ERZ1738540 | MGnify/ENA primary metagenome ERZ1738540 (study PRJEB40740, sample SAMEA7388098) | Antillogorgia elisabethae | biome: Marine coral reef biome; feature: Environment associated with an aquatic invertebrate; material: Seawater | host...
CGATGAGATAATTTCGTACAGCATTAAAGATCAAAGGGAATTTAACTCAAGTAAGTAAGTAATTTTGATCAACTTGGTTAAATAAATTATTCCAGTTAGGCCATTTGACGACAGATAATCGCCATCTTAAAAAATTACAATTCTACTGTTCCCATTATATAAATGAAAGTATAGATGGAACTAACAAAAAAGGTAAAGGTCGGAGATTTATCTATAAGATTTAATTACACTTAACTATGGGGTGCGTTTAGTATGCTCATGTAAATGCATATCATGTCACACCATTGAGAACTATTGACACATTTTTAAAGTCAACCGATCAAGACATGATCATGTGGATAAACACTATATGGGGCGGCTGGGTTGAGTTTATCAAAGTCAACTGGTTAAGAATTTACTGTTAAGATAGGGTAGATATGTGTTCAATTTACAGGCAGACAGCAGGCATCTTGAAAACTCGTTTTAAAAGCGATACAAGCAAGGTTTCAAATTAAAGACATTAGCTAGAATATTGTAATTAAATTATCAAGCTGTTTCACTGAAACAGAGCGGGGTGATGAGTGGTTCACATCACCCGTAATCATCATTTAAGCTGCTTTACCTATAACACGTCTGATCGCACTAAAAAATTTATATGCTCATAAGTATTGGCAAGAATTATCGAAAGAATAGAAAGTAGAAGTCGAGGTGCAGAATTGTTTCAGTTCTGGTCAGAAATTGAAAGATTGCAGCGTAAATGCATTTGTGATAACCGACCCCAAGAAAGTTTGTTGTTTATGTGTGCAAGTCAATTGAAGTAAGAGCAAATCACACTTAAAAAAGCAATTAAAATAACCCACATATATCGACGCATTCCAAATTTAAATGCCATTATAAAAGAGGTAATAGCGAAATATATCAACCTGAAAATTACTTGGTTATGCACGTATTTCCATATCGTGTTCAAACTTGAAACTTTTACGCAATCGATCACAAACGAAATTTTGAAATATGTCTATCAGCACGTTTTGGTTTGGGCTGCATTCAGTCGATTTAAAGCGTTCAAAACAAAAATATAATTCTATACAGTTTTTAAGTATTATATACCAAAGCAAAATATTATATATCATAGTATTATCCATACAGAAGTAGCTAGCACTAAGGTACACAGCCCCTACAAAATTCATTGACTTTTATTCAATTATAAATAGGTTGGTACATAAATATTTTCATAACTATGTCAATATGCGAAGTGTGACCATGCATGCATGCATGCACATATTTTATCGCAACTTCTATTTGCAGGAGCAATTATTTTTACGTATCTAAGTCTCTAACCAGAATAGACGCCAATTACGTAAGTCCGGAAGAGCAAATATACCATTTATGAACAAAATAAAAAGCAATTAACAAAATAGAGGCAAGTGCAACCATTTGATGCTTCTAGAGTGAGAATCTCGTTCAAAATGATTTTTCTAGCTTTTATACAACGAATTGAGTTTTATGAATATAGCATAGCAAGCACTAAAAAGAAATTTTGTAGCGTACATGAACGAACACACTTTTGCAAACGGCCTACATACAGACTTCAGTTCATGTTTATTGTCTGATAAAAGGTATACACAGTTTGACAATCTACATTGAAAACATTACAATGTTGTAGCTAAATATGGCAGCGCGTAGGAGGCTCGGCAATTTTCAGGGAGGGACTGCACGCTTGGCATGAAGACATTAATATAGTGCATCTCTAAGAGATTCGAAATATGATTTCGAAACACATCATAGTTTATCAACGGAAGGATGATACTTTAATTCAATCACTATCGATTTTACATTCGCCATTAGACATCTTGGCATGTATGACGGCGACGCGACGCACGCGGCCGTTAAAACGAACTTATAAAAAAAATTATCGCTAGAAAAGCTTTTCGAAGATCATCGATCAAACACATGGCTTGATTCAGTTTAATAAGATTAAATACAAGGCTTTCTATCAAAAAGACTTTCATTGAGAAGAAAAACCATCGAATCGTAGAATTGAGACAAAGCGTTAATTATATGTATAAAGCAAAAATTTTTTTACGTATTGAATTCTGATGCGAAACAAGCATCATTGAAATTGCAAGAACATGACATTTTTTATATTTACAAAAACATAAAGTGCATGTCTCAAAATGCACGCATATATTTGACATCCTGATATTGTCATCGTTTAAACGACACAGAAGCTGTTCATGGACCTATGGCAATACTCATAAAAAGGTAAAATTTCGAAACAATATTTTAGTTTTAGCGTTGTCTTATGTTAAGCTTCAAATTCCCAAGTAATGAACTTTGAAGTCTAATATATATTGCGGACAACAATTTTCCGAATATAGGAAATTACACACTAGGGAGTTTTATCTTTTGATAACTGCAGCGCATAGAAGTAGACAGATAGTTTGATTAAACTTGCTCGCGTAGCTCGCCTTCACAGGTGTGCTCAATTGTGCATGCATGGTATAGGCTTTTACGCGCGTCATGCATTTATACAAATAGATACCAAAATCGCTAACTATGCAAGCCTATGTTTTTCTTATTTCACAACATTTTAGAACCAATTAAACTTGGGAAAGTTAACATTTTAAGATGTTCTTTCCAGCTGTGATGATGCGTGAATTTCGTTCCTCTTGCCTTGATAAAAATTTAATCTATCATGCAAATTGTTCATTCATACACTCTATTTGTTATAAATTTGTATCAGATGCTCGTTAGTGTAAAGCCTTTGTATGACGTATCTGAAAGATTTTAAACCGTAGTTGTTGGTGTCAACTTGCGTGAATAGATCCTAATCTTCTGTCAACGCCCAAATATTCTTGAATTCATTCGTTGATCCGGAGTATTAAAATGAAGCAGAATGAAAAATGAAACTGCTGTTTGCACGACACTCCCGAGCGCTCAGTGCGCGCGAATCGTTCTCTTTATAAAACGTATAGTCTATTCAAGACATATTTAAAACGACGTTGCTCGCGTGAAATTGGAGCGTTTCTAGGATTCTCTGTGTCTTTGATTGTCAATAGTTATATACATACAAGGTAAACTTTTGAAAGAATATTTTAGTTTTGGCGTCGTTGTACGTTTACATATATGCTACAAATTCCTGTATCATGAACTCTAAAGTCTAATATATATTCATTGCGGAAAAAAATTCCGAATACAGGAAATTAAAATACACACTCGGGAGTTTTATCTTCTGACAACTGCATGGCAAGTAAGTAGGCAGGTTGTTTGATAAAACTTTATTTCGACACGTTTCGACAAAAATACCGTCAACACGAACTATCTGCATCGTTCGTCCGTTCAGAAGAATTTGCTCGCGCAGCTCGCCTTTACAGGTGCATTCAAATGTGCATGGTATAGCCTTTTACACGCGTTATACAAATAGATACCAAATTCGCTGACCATGCAAGCCTATGTTTTTCTTATTTTACAACATTTCAGAACCAATAGGCAATTCCAGTGTTGGGCTAAATTTTAATCTAAACATGAAAAACAAAATTCATCACTACACAGCTGCAAAGAGGATCTTAAAATTAGTAAAACTGAAAGTTTGGTTACAAAATGTTGTAAAATGCGGAAAATGCAGCCTCGGGAAATTTGCTAAGTTTATGCACTTTTGTATTTCGAGCAGAAATTTGCACCCCTTTCGGCGCAAAACTTCGCAGAACTATATTTTCCGCACTTTACATCATTTTGTGACCAAACTTTGCTATATTGCTAATTTTAACATGTTCATTTTAGCCGTAGGAATTGATTTTGTTCATGTTGCCCGAATCAAACTTTAGCCAAACACCAAACACTGGAATTGCCCATAAAACTTGGGAAAGTTAATAATTTTAAGATGTTCTTTCCAGCTGTGATGATTTCATTCCTCTTGCTTTGATCAAAATTTAATCTATAATGCAAATTGTTCATTCATGCACTCTATTTGTGATAAATTTGAGTCAGATGCTCGTTAGTGTAAAGCACTTGTATGACGTGTCTGAAAGATTTTAAACCGTGGTTGTTTGTGTCAACTTGCGTGAATTGATCCTAATCTTCTGTCAACGGCTAAAATACTTGAGTTCAACCGTTGCAAGTATTAAAATGAAAAACGAAACTGCTGTTCTCACGGCACTGCCGAGCGCTCTGTGCACGCAAGTCGTTGCCTTTATAAAAACCTTGCATACGTGACGGCATAGTGTGAACGTATAGTCTATACAACAAATAATTAAGGAGACGTTGCTCGCATGAAATTGAAGCGTTTCTCGGATTCGCTGTGTGCATGGGTAAAGACGCCTAGAATAACCTGATTACTTCTTATAATAATAATCAACACAACCCAGATAAGCTCATTATAGATTTAATTGGAATTCATATATTATTATGGCACTAACATGCACTAATAAATACTTTTAACAAATACAAAAACATATATATTGGATCGGTGTTAAAACTAGCGCTATATGATATTGAAAATAAATCATATTCGACGTTCGAATATTAGTTTCAGCAATTACCAGAAATCCTATTCATGCATATGTAAAAACACAATTCTTTGTGCCACACAGTTATTCATATACAAATATAAGTTTGAAATGCATCGTGCAGTGAGATGTCATAACAAGCTGTTTTATCACTAAACGTTTTGCATAGTCTATGAATAATCAAATGTTAAATATTTTCGTTATTGAATGCTGAAGCGGAAAAGATATACGACCATAAATTTTATCGAGTGGTTTGGTAAGTGGAGTGTTTTCCCTGTGGGAAAAATTAAAGAAGAAAACATACTGTTTACATGTAAGTTTATCATATTTTGGTTTATCCTTGTATTTGTATTCCCTTCTCGCTTAGACTGTCTTTCAACCACAATATATTCAGTTCAACTAAAGTCCAATAACACATATAATTCGTTTAAATTATGAACTCAAGGTACGTTTGCACGCATGACTTGTCGTGTACGATCAGTCGTAAAGTTTTGTCGTCACATTAATCCCTTTGTCATTTTGTCGACGGCAATACTTCAAAATGCACCAACTCGTGATTATTTGATTACATACGTCAGGCTATTTTTCAGTTTTTTAACGCAAATAAAACTGTCCCAGAAAGCAAATTTTCAAAGGCATGCAAGTGAAAGAAAGTTAGTTGTTTTGGCACCAAAAAGTTATAGCAAAATGATATAAGGAGTAATTTTACTTGACTCATAAAAGTGGAATAAACTGAGTCAGCTATGCGTACAAAACCCAGCATATATAAATACACGCAGTATATATGCATGCTGTGATTATTTTATACAAGCACCGCATGCAGTGAGGGGAAATGAGAGCTCCATAATGGCGAGCAGAATGTGAATGAGAGTTGCAATCCTTAAAAGTAATTGCATTGCCGCGAATATTTATTGCTAGATGTTTCATCAATGTAGTGAACTGGGGGCAGTTGTACTTGTTCGAAGGGTGAACAAAGTTTGTGTTCGGCCACGAGAATCGCTATTTCAATGTTTAAATAGTAATCAATTTTGTGCAATAACGATAAAATTCACTATACCCATTGCACAATTTTGAAAATCCTTTGTGTATAGGCAGCCAGGAGAAATCGTCACAGTTGATAGCGATAATTTCAATTAGTTGAATATTTTTCGATGAGTCAACAAACGTATCTTAAAGCCACCTCAAATTGAAAACGCGACACGATAAATCGTAACCTAGCCAATAAGAAGCTAGTGTAAAATCGAGGCTCGATATTCAGCGATGATCACTAATTGTCGTCAAAAATTTGTCTCGCTAGTAGCCACTACAGTTTGTTGACAATTTCAAAAAAACCGCGAGCAACAAATTGTCCGTGTTGCCTAAAAACGTTTTTAATTATCTCAGGTTTGTTCTTATGCAATTTTCGAACAAGGTTAAAAGCTATGGTTATGTAAAGTATTGAATCCTATTACAGAATTCATTATTTATTCTTAATTTGCCTTTTTGCTATATCGTCGTGGGAATAAAACCAAAGAATAGAGCACAAATGAAGCCAAATATTGAGCCATTATGTCTAATTAGCGGCTTTTCTTGTACTACCGTGAAAATCAAATTTGGCAGAATTCAACGCGCCATAATTAGGGCCTTTAAAGACTAGCAAAATAAATGCTGACAATGATTTCACTGCAGTGCAAATATTAAGAAAGCAACGTGAAGACTCCAGCCAATACAAATTCCTACATGAAAATCCTGTGTTATATTTCTTTTACAATTTTATGGATTTCGCATACAGCAGATAATAATTTAAAACAATTTGAAAAACGTCCCGTTATTGCTTTCGTGAGCAAGGTACAACGCAACTTTTCAAAGATACGTTGACCTTCTCGTTACCGATGTTTCTCATAATTTCGTTTTCTGTACTTGTCACGTATATATATAGTTGCGTGCAATCGCTGCACCTCACATACGTGAAAATATGATCAACATGCAGCATCGCTATCGGACCAAAGTTATACAACAATCGACAAATGCAAGGTCCCGATAACAGATCAACATCGACAAACGTGCACTATAGTTCGTAGCAGCCTATCCACTATCAAAAGTTGTATCGATTTTAACAAACGAAAAAATTTACCCAGTAAAAACATGCATTATCTAAGCTCCGCACTGATAATTCAATCTAAGCTAATAAATTGACGCAAATAGAGTTCTTACCCAAATCAGATAGTCCAAGTACCCCCTTTTTCTAATGATTGCCTAAGTCATACGGATATTCACATGTAGAACAGATCGACTGCAATCACAAAGGATAAGGCAGTGAAATTCAGCTTTTTATATATTTTAAGCGCTTTTTCTCTGTCGTATTTATTCTTTATACTGTTTTAGCAGAAATTTTTCCCGCTATTTCTTTATACTTTCACGCGCGACCGAGGTTTGAACTCGGTGTTCCCTAATTATGCTTGTATGGTCACTTAATATTCATTTGTGGTCTTTTCCTTTCCTTTTACATCAAATTTAGCTCAATGAATAAGACTATGTCGCGACTATATCGTTTAATCGACAATCAACTAATTTAGTGCCTTCCTACTTCGGTGTCTCTCGCAGGACACATGCGTCAGCGTGCATGACAATTACGGATGCTCAGTTATGATGAAACAAGCTTTGAGGAGTACCGCAATTACTCGAATAAACGCCGCCCTCAAATAAGCGCCGCTTTTGAAGCGGCAAAATTTTTATAGACGTCGCGGCTTTTATTCGAATAATTACGGTATGTTCACTTGATAGCAGCAAGATAACTTCGAGTGATATTTCCCGACAGCTAAAAATATTTCAAACATCTGGCGATTCAAAATTTGTTTAACAATCCAATATAAGGACATCAGGGTGGCAGCGTTTAATATAGAACAATACATATTAATATTTTGGTTATAATATATTTATGAATCGCTTAAATCAACACTCCTTTGTATATGTTTTTGAACCTTTCACAAATACAATAAAAAATTCGAAAAAAAGAGATCTTAAACACAAATAACCAAGTTGGCGCCATGGTTTTTGTGTAAAAGCGCACTTAGTTTAAACTCATGGTTTGTAAAAACATTCGTTTATAACAATATTGCACTAAAATTGGAACAAAAAATACATTCTTGGCCGAGATTTTAAAAAGGCACACTCTCTATACAAATGCGAAATTATAGATGGCTACTCTAGCGCCCGGTTGACACTGTCAAATTTTTTGTGACCAAAGTGGAAATGTTTCGTTGGTAAATGTTAGGTTTTAAAGTATTTGTAAGAAATCATTGAGAAAAGTGACTAAGCATTTGACGCCTAATTCCCTTCTTCAAATATCGATTACAAATCCCTTGAAACTTGCAAATTTGCGATGTTAATTCTGTCATATATGATATGTCATAGTTAAACTTATTTTTAAATTTTTCGTATACAAACATTTAATTCATTTTTTGCCACAAAGCACTGAGAGCCATGATGTACGTATAATTTGATCTAAGGAACGGGAAAAATTTGGTGGTTTCTCATTACTGACAATATAGTTATATTTGAACACATTACTTAATTCAGCTCTACAATCTTGAAATAAATTAGTGCTGTCCGTTGCATTTGCATTGTTATGTCAAAATCCTGATGCCTATAGCGTTTAATTTTCAGCAATAATTAATGCACTGATGACAGTTTTATATTATAAGGGATTAACTATAGGCTTTATAAGTTTTTACAATTTCCTGACTTCAAAATATGTTATTCATAATCGGGTCATTTCGAGTAATAAACGTAGTTGACGTACAACAAGAAAAAGCAGCGATACAAAATCCAAAACTACCTTACACTTTTATGCCAGACAACCGTTATTTTACACGCAGAAACGATGTTTATAATTCACTATAAATACAGACAACAATAACTTAAATATTTACCCAAATATACTTCAAATGCAATAATATATTTTGCAGCTGCAGAGCATTATCCGATAAAAACATTTTCAAATTTAGTGTGAGCGAATTGAAATCGTTGAGAATGAAATTTTTCGTGGGAATATGTACACATTGCATGGAAATGGCATTATATCGCCTATGACCTTACGCTCTCGCGTTCCACTTTCTCGGATCAGAACATCTTTCCCATCAATTAAAGTTATCTTTTCCTGACATCCATTTAAGAAAAGATAATGTATTTGTATACACGTCTCAAAGCTGAAGATCATATTCCTAAGGGCAATTTGCACCTCAACAAGCAACAACCATTACAATCATGTTGGATAATTCGAGTTAAAAAATCAATCATAATAACTGTCTGCGCAAGGAAGCCACAAGACAATGGGCGCTAGTTAGTCCAGAAAATCCATTTTAAAATCACTTAAGGGAACCTGCATTAGTATGATTAAAATTTAAAACCTGGAGATATAAAGTTAAGTCACACAATAATTCGCAAAGAAAGGAAACAATTACAGCGAAAGACCTTGCAAAGTGTAAGTACAAACTTAAGTCTATATCATATAGTCCAAAATAACATCAGTGTAAAGTCATGTACTACATCTTCAACGGGCATTGATTCAATCCTCGAAATGTTTTACGAAATGACGTTGAAAAAAGATTAAGGAATAATTTGAATGCAAATTGCATCGACGACGTTATTTTCGAAGGTTACGTCGTGTCAATCTTATCAACGGTAGCTTTATAATTCGCTAGAAAAATCGATCGCATTGACGTCGTGCAAATTGGTGAATGTTGAATCGAAGTCTTTTTGCGGTTGACGCGATACCAGATTTTGTATAAAACGTACGCGAAATCCGAGCATTGTTAATATATGTTAGCCTACGTGGGCTGTTAGCGCTTCAAACATATCGAGAAGAGACGTCCTGACTTTGTGTCGGTCAAATTTCATCCTAGAAACAACGCTGTGTGCTGACGGGTATGTATAACAGCAGAGATATTTGTGTATAATGAACTATACAAAAATAAAAAATATTCAAATGGTGCTATATATAGCCGGTCATCTTACTGTACATATATACTTAAGCTTGTCGCCACAGATGTAAACAAAAAATTTCCAGGAAATGCTATATCATTTATTTTAAATTAAAAACTGTTAGCTTAGGCCATCAGCGTATTTGCATAGAGGGGGGAAAGAGACGTTCTCTGACCAAGAATTAAATAGATTTTATTGACAAGCTTTTGACCTCTATATTGTGGTCTTCGACGGGTACAAAAATAAAATAAGGGAAAAGTTGGATTCTTAGCCATGTTCCTAAAGAAAACTTCCCAGAAATGTTTTCCTGTAAAAAGTAAATTACTTTTTTGAACATATTGCTCGTTACATGTTAGTATAATGCGAAGACATGCACGATTTTTATCATTTATAGACCCGGAGCGAGGGGGATTCGGCGAAACACTTCCTGAAGTG
>ERZ1738540.134-NODE-244-length-9662-cov-20.345373_pt1 | contig 9662 bp, 1 predicted proteins | sample MGYA00581725_ERZ1738540 | MGnify/ENA primary metagenome ERZ1738540 (study PRJEB40740, sample SAMEA7388098) | Antillogorgia elisabethae | biome: Marine coral reef biome; feature: Environment associated with an aquatic invertebrate; material: Seawater | host...
ACAGCATTGGAGAGTCGTCTCTTCTTGCCAGACCCAATGGCCAGAGCAGAAACTACAGTCGAAGGCTTGCAACACAGCAAGCAACGTTTTGGGAGTCCTACCTACGAATTGACAAATGCGAAGACACAAAGCTGCAGGGTCAACAAAGATGAGAATCCTATGACCCTGCTTGCGCTTCTTACAGCTGTTGTCTTCAATGTACCCGCTTCTTTGGGCTTTTCTTGGTCCTTTCCATGAACTTTGTCTGTGACCGCAACCTCGAGGTTTGCAACTTGAACACGATAAGGAAGCTTCTTTTCAGCAAAAACGTTTTCGTGCAACTTCGATGCACTGCTCGAGTCCAACTTCTCCACTGCTTGGACCACTTCATCACTTGTTTTTCCACTCACACTTGGCACAACTCGATAGCTAATATTGACCTCTCCACTGGATGGGGCTTGTCTCCTCGCTATAGAGGATGACTTCCGGGCCATCTCCAGCAACGCAGGCGTGTTCGCAGATGTCTCTTGACGAGTGGCGCCCTCGATCACAATCGCATCCGGATCCACTCCAAGCTCTGCAGCCAAAGAATCCCTCACAGCTTCCATGGCAGCAGCGTCGTGAATAAAGGCGTCTGGGTCGCTCACCTCAAGCACTTCGCTTCCCTCTACGGACTCAGGCTCCTTCTCAGCGATCTGTTCGGCTTGCTCTTCGGACACATTCGGTCGACCCACCACAGGTGGCAAGCCTAAGGTGGAAGCATTCAATGTCTCGTTGCCACCCGCTCTGTTATAGGCCATGGTTGCCGCAGCAGATTGCTCCTGCGGTGAAGCTCCAGCGGCCTTTGCTGCTGCCGCAGCCACTTCAGCTGCTTGTTCAGGATTGGCACCCTGCTTCTTGGCCACATCAGAAGCTGCTACTGCAGCAGCAGCCACCTGTTCTGTCTGTGTGGCCCCGGCCACCTTGGCCGCATCCAGGGCCGCCTTGGCCACTTGCGACACATCCGTGGCAGCATTCACTGCGGCGTCACGCGCTGCTGCAGCCGTGTAGCTGGCCTCCTCGGCCGAGCTCAGATTTGTTTCTTTGGCAATATGGGAGGCTGCAGCTGCTGCATCTTCACTTGCCTTCTTTGCATCTCCACTGTTGGCCTTGGCCGCAGCTGATGCTGTAGCAGCTGCAGCCGACAGCACTTGCTGCGCTGGCGGAGCGCCTGCTGCCTTGGCAGCACTCAGTGCTGCGTCAGCTGCCACACTGGCATTGCCTCCTGCATTAGTAGCCGCTTCGCCAGCAACAGCTGCCTGTTCTTCGGGTGAAGCACCTCTAGCAGCAGCTGATTTCGCTGCCTCGACCGCAGCAATCTCAGCTTTCTGGGTCACCTCTGCAGAGAAGTTGCTTGGAGCATCCGTCACTGGAACCACCTTCGAATGCTTCGCATCGGAGAAAGGGATGGTGACATCCGGACCGGTATCGTTGCAGGGCACTGGCGCTGGAGCACCTGCAATTTCGCAGTCCTCAGTCTCATTTGTGATGCCAGCACAAGGTGCCCCGCCGTTCTTCGCAGGATCGCCCTTTTCCCGTGTCCGAAAGCGTTGCGCAGGACCACAGGCTTGAACAGCACAGCTGCTCCAGTCGTTCCAGTCTTCGAAGTCGCAATCGATAGGACAAGGAGTCTGAGTGTCGCATGGCTCCTCTTGAACAGGTGCACCTGTGCAGTTGCGGCCCAATGGACCATAGGCCTCCGTGTCAACGAAACGATACCTGGAGCGTGTTCCAGTGCGGCAACTCCTTGAGCATGCAGTCCACTCGTTCCAAGCCTCCCAGGAGCAGTTCACTGAACAGCCGCCAGGGGCATTGCAAGCAGCTGTCTCACTGTCGGCGCCTATGCATTCCTGCCCTGCATTGAAGGGGCCCAACTTGGTACGGAGGCGACTCTTGGTCCCAACTACGCTGCTTCCACATGGCTCAGTGCAGTTGGACCAATCCTCCCAATCATTCCATGTGCAGTCTTCAGGACAGGGCACATCGTTGCAGAAATTGGTTTGTACTGCACTCCCCTCACAGAATCCACCGAAAGCTGCCACCACTAGCTGCACGCGTTCACGGAAAGCGATTCCTTTACCACAACTCTTGGTGCAATTGCTCCAACCACCCCACTCGCCCCAAATGCAGTTGCGAGGACACCCAGCAAGGCCACAGACCTCGACATCCTCAAAGCTTTCATTGCAGGGCCTGCCACCCTCTATCTCGGACTCAGCATCCCGTATGCGTTTGCGTCGTCCACCGGGTCCACATGAGGCTGAACACTCTGACCATTCCTGCCAGTCATGGAGCATGCAATCACGAGGACAAGCTTCTTGGCTGCAAGGTCGGTTCTCCTCAAAGTGACCATCACAGTCGCCACCTTCGCCCTGCTTTGGAGATACAATGGACCTGTTTCTGAGTTGTGCTCCGCTGTCACAGGTTCTGCTGCAGTTGCCCCACTCACTCCAATCACCCCATTGACAGTCCAGTGGGCAAATCTCCAGGTCACACGCCTTCCACTCTCGGTTGCTTCCTTCGCACGGCGCGCCTCCGGATTCTGGAGTGATGGCCTCCTCACGGGTCCGATCTTGTGTTCCCTCTCCACATGTAGCTGTGCAACCATTCCAAGGTGTCCAGTCACTCCACTGACAATCAACTGGGCAATCCATGGGAGCACACATGTCCTCCTTCGTCTGCTCCAGTTGATCAGGACAGCGAAGGACACCCTCACCTTGCGCATGAACGATGATTTCACGAGACCTGCGATTGCTGCCTCCGCCACAGGTGGCTGAGCACGCTGACCAATCGCTCCAGTCTGCGACGACGCAATCCACACAGGCGTTGCTACAATTTGCTTCCTGGGATGTCTCTCCACATGAAGCTCCACCAGCATAGGGCAAGCTAATGATGTTTCGGCTCCTCTGCTGGTTTCCCAAACAATATGGGTTGCACGGAGTCCATGCTTCCCAATCTGAGAGTTCGCAATCAACAGGGCATGCTATCTCTGTTTCGCAGGTTTCTACCTCGGTAGCATTGCCAGGACAAGGACGTCCACCACCTTCATGTTGAACTGCGATTTCTCTGACTCGCATCCGACTGCCACCACCACATGACGCAGAACAGTCATCCCAAGGACCCCAAGCATAGTACTCACAATCCACACAAGGATTGGAACAGTTGTTCACCTCTGCAATGGCTCCGCACGCCTCTCCACCATTCTGCGGCTGCTTAGTGATGGATCGACTCCTGTTGGAGATTCCAGAGCAGAAGGGTTCACATGAGGACCAAGGTGTCCATTCTGTGTAATCGCAGTCAACTGGGCACGCTTGGTCGCTGCAATCCTCCTCCTGAGCAATGTTTCCTTCACAGGAGTCTCCTTCGCCGATGTCCTTCTTGATGTAGGAGCAGGATCCTTCCTCCTCCTCCAAGATGAATCCAGTGTCACAAATGGCCCAGAAGTTTCTGCAACCGTTGTCATAGAGACCCCCACACTTCGCATCCTTGTTGCAAGCCTCCTGTGCCTCTAAGGGAGCCTTGGCGTTCACCTTCCGCTGGTGCTCCTCATCGCACTTCACGCTCATCTTTTTCTCATAGCCCACTGCCTGGGAAGACATCTCCAACAAAGAAAGCCCTGCAGAGCTGGTCTTGTTCCTCTTGACGTAGCTCTCAGTCCTCAAGCGTTTCCGACTGCCACCTCCACAGCTTGAACTGCAACTGCTCCATTCAGCCCATCCAGAGAGCACACAATCCATACACACATTGGCACACACTCGTTGCTCAGCCAGTTGGCCGCAAGCAGCACCCCCAAACCTGGCAGCTTTCAGGATCTTGCGGCTTCGATCCTGTTGTCCGCTGCAGAAGGGATGACATGGAGACCAGGCTGTCCAATCGCTAAGCTCGCAATCCATTGGGCAGGTCAGATCGCCGCAAGCTTTAGACTCAGTGCTGTTCCCCACGCACTCCTTTCCTTTTCCTGCCTGTTCCACAGCCTTCCCACGTTTTCGCGTCTGGGTACCACCATTGCAGGAGACGCTGCAAGAGCTCCAGGTAACCCAGTCAGACCACCTGCAATCCTGGCAGAGGTTGCTGCACTCCTGTGACTCTGTAGTCTCGAGGCAAGGTCCATCTGGCGACTCGGTAATAATCGCACGGTTCCTGGTCTGTGTGCCGTTGCAAAAGGGCTCACATTGTGACCAGGCAGTCCAATCGCTGTACTCGCATTCAATGGGGCAACTTGCAGTGCCGCAGTTCTGCGTCTCTTTGTTGTCAACAGCTTCGCAGTCTGTTCCTTTCCCCATCTCCAGCTTCGTACGAATGCACGAGCCTTCTTCGGTATCCAGATTGAAACCAACGTCACAGAGCACAACAGATCCGTCACAGCCCTCGTCGTAAACTCCTCCACACTCAGCATCAGCATTGCATTTCTCCCTGGCTGCTTGGAGAGTCATGGTGCCCTCACGTCTACTCGCAGCGTCACATTTCAGATTCATCTTCAGCTCATAGCCGTAGACTGCATTGCCAGGGCCGGAATCGAAACCTGACTTCTTGCTGCGCAGAACAAAGAGCTGGTCGCGAAAACGCGACTTGGTACCCCCTCCGCAGCTGGACGAACAGCTGGAGTAGGGCGTCCAATCCAACCAGCTGCAGTCCCTACACCAGTTCGAGCAGGGTCGGGTCTGTCGTGTGACTCCCACGCTTTCGTCGCCCAGGGCACCCTCAGCAGCTAGAACCATACAGCTCTTTCCACCAAAGGCAGGCTCCCTGGTAACCTCACGCCGTCTCTCTTGACTGCCTTTACAGTAGGGCTCGCATGAGGACCAGTCGGCCCAAGATGAGAACTCACAGTCAACCGGACACTCCTTCTCATTACATTGCTGTGACTCCTCGCTTTCGCCGCTGCATTCAGCTCCACCTCCTTGCTTCACTTCGTCGATGGTGCGATTTCTACGTGCAATTCCACCTCCACAGGAAACGCTACAAAGGCCCCAAGGTGACCAATCTGTCCAGCTGCAATCAATACAGAAGTTCTTGCAGTTCTGCTCCTCTGTGGTTGCACCACATTCCTCGCCACCAAAAGCCGCAGGAGTGTTGACCTTTCTGGTCTTGGTCTGGGTACCATTGCAATAAGGCTTGCACGGCGTCCATTCGCTCCAAGGTGTCATCTCGCAGTTCACTGGACAGAGCTGTTCGTTGCATGTCATGGTTTCGCTGATGTAGCCCTCACACGGGTCACCTTTGCCAATCTCCTGTTTGAGGTAGCTGCAGGATCCCTCTTCATGCTCGAGGGTAAAGTTTACATTGCAAATGGTGAGCCAGTTGTCACAGCCACGATCGTAAAGGCCTCCGCATGAAGGATCAGCACTGCAGAGTGCTTCAGCATCTTGCGGGTTGCCAGCACCGTCCAAGGTCCGCTGGTGTGCCGGATCGCACCTAACACCCATACTTTTTTGGTAGCCCCAAGCTCCTGTGGACGATCTAGCACCCTCTTGCAACTCCACAAGACTGAAGGCTGCACGGCGTTGCACATACACTTCATCACGTAGCCGATGCTGCACTCCACCAGAGCAGCTCTTGCTACATTTCGACCATGCAGTCCACTCCGAGAGCTGGCAGTCCATGCAGAAGTTGGTGCAACGTTGCGATTGGTTCAGGTTGCCGCAAGCTGCGCCACCATTCGCTGCAGGGGTTACCACCACGCGGCTACGATTCTGGGTGCCCAGACAGTAAGGGCTGCAAGTGGACCACTTGGTCCAATCGCTGGTTTGACAGTCGACCGGACAACTCATAGTGTTGCAATCTTGGGACTCCTTGCTCGCTCCTTTGCAATCTGCAGCCTCACCAACTTTGGGTTGAGCAACACTGCGCGTTCGCGACTGCGAACCACCGTCGCAGCTAACATCACATTGACCCCAGTCCAGCCAGTCTGACCACATGCAATCCAAGCAGGTGTTATTGCACTCTCGAGACTGTATGGATGGACCACATGCGACACCACCATTCGAAGCTTCCACCAGAATTTTCCGGATTCTCGACTGAACTCCGTCACAGTAGGGCTCGCATGAACTCCAATCCTTCCAGTCGCTCTGCACACAGTCCACAGGACATTCCTCCTGGTTGCACATTTTCGTTTCCTTCGCAGGTCCACTGCAGTTCTTACCACGGCCTTTCAGCTCCACAGCGATTCCACGACTTCGTTCCTGCGATCCCGTTCCACAGCTCGTGGAGCAATCGCTCCATTGCGTCCAGTTGGTCCACACGCAATCTGCACAGAAGTTGCTGCAGGCCTCCTTCTGTGAAAGGTTGGTGCATGCAGCACCACCAAATGCAGGCTCCACTTTGACAGCCCGTGTCCTCTCTCGTGTTCCCTTGCAGAAAGGCATGCAAGTCGACCAGCGTCCCCAATCCTCATACTGGCAATCCAAAGGACACTCATCGTTGTTGCATCCTTGCGTTTGCGAAGCATCGCCCGTGCAATTCACAACGCCCTCGCCCTTGGCCGCCACAGCGATGAAGCGGCTTCGGTTCTGGACGCCTCCTGAGCAACTCTTGGAACAAGCACCCCATGCACCCCAGTTGGACCACTTGCAATCTGCACATATGTTGCTGCATTCCTGAGATTGTGTCAACGCACCACATGCTGCGCCACCGAACGCGCTGTCTACCATGATGCTGCGAGATCTTGTCTGGGTGCCAGCACAAAACGGCTCGCACTTTGTCCAGTCAGTCCAATTTGAGGTGAGGCAGTCCACTGGACACTTCTCCTCGTTGCATGTCTCCACCTGCGAGATGTTGCCATCGCATGGACGTCCTTTTCCAATCTCCTTTTTGCTGTAGGTGCAGGAGCCGACTTCACGTTCAAAGTTGACGCCCTTCTTGCAAACTGTCAGCACTCCATTGCAACCTTCATCATATAAAGCTGCACAGTCGTCATCAGCACTGCAAAGGGCTTCTGCTTCCGCTGGAGACTTCCCAGCATCGGCTCCCAAGCTCCCCTCATCACACCTGAGGTTCAGTTTCTTCTCATAGCCCCAGGCGGGATTGGAGAGCTCTAACAGGCTCACAGCCGTGCCATTGGGGCGCTGCACATACACTTCTGTGCGAGTTCGATTTGACAGACCACCATCACAGCTCTTGCTGCAGCTCGTCCAAGCTGTCCAGTCAGTAACTTGACAATCCATGCAGAAATTGCCGCAAGCCTTCGTCTCCAGCAAAGGGCCGCATGGCTTGCCACCATCGGCAGCTGCCGTGATCTTGCTACGAGTCCGGTTCCTGGAGCCAGAACAGTAGGGTTCGCATTGAGTCCATTCAGTCCAATCACTGACCGCGCAATCACTTGGGCACCTGCCCTCGTTGCAGGGCTGCTCTTCAGAGCTGGGCCCTGTGCAGTTCCGCCCTTCGCCCTTCTTCGGCACTGCAATGCTCCGGCGATGGCTTTGGGTTCCACCTCCACATGAAACTGTGCAACTTGCCCACTCACTCCACTCTTCCCACCGACAATCGGTGCATTCGTTCATGCAGGCACGCTCTTCCTCTTGATCCTCTTTGGAGCAAGCCGCCCCGCCATCTGCAGCTTCAAGTTTCACACTTCTGCTGCGGCTTTGCTTTCCCAAACAGTAGGGCTCGCAGGTCGACCAGTTCGTCCAGTCGCTGTAAAGGCAATCGCGTGGACAAGGAGCAGTGTTGCATTCCTTCGATTCAAATCCTTCGCCTTCGCACTGAGTACCACCACCAATCTCCTTCTTGGTGTAACTGCAGGAAGCATTCTGTGGCTGTTGCAGAAAACCGCTAGTGCAAAAGGCAACCTCCTTCCCATCACACCCAGCATCATAGAGGCCAAAGCAGTTGGCATCTGCCTGGCATTTCTCCTTGGCATCGCCCAAGGAGAGGCTTCCCTTTGCATCCTGATGTGCTGTGTCGCACATCTTGTTGACCTTGAGCTCAAAGCCATAAACTTTGGCTGCTTTTTCTGTGGGCTGCTCAGCCTCCAGCAAAGCACCTGCTCCAGTGGTTGCCTTTGGCATCACAAGTGTTTGGTCTCTGCTCCGATTGGTTTTGCCACCAGCGCAGAGCTTGCTGCAGGGGGTCCAAGCGCTCCAGTCATCCCAGCGGCAGTTGAGGCAAAAGTTGCTACAAGACTTTGCCTCACTCTGAGCTCCGCAAGCAGCGCCACCGTCGGACGGAGGTGTCTTTATGGCCCTCTGCCTGGTCATGTTTCCTAGACAGTAGGGTTCGCAGCTGCTCCACGCCGTCCAATCATCCAGGACGCAATCGACTGGACACACGTCTTCTTCACATACTTTGGTCTCAGTTGCATTCCCAACACAAGCTTTGCCACCATTGGTAGCAGGCACAGCTACATCGCGCGTTCGGGTCTGTTTTCCTCCGCCACAAGTCACAGAACAATCCTCCCAAGCAGACCAGTCCTGAAATTCGCAGTCGGTGCAAACACCATCACAGGATTCCTCCTCTTTGGTCTCACCACAGGCCTCTCCACCGTACTTGGCTGCCTGAATGATGGTTCGGGGTCTGCTTCGTTTCCCTGAACAATCAGGTGTACATTTGCTCCACTCCTGCCAGTCGCTGATCACACAGTCTACCGGGCAATTCTCCGAGTTGCAGTCCTCTGTCTGCTTCTTCTCTGAATCTTTGCACTCCTTACCCCCGTTCTCACCCTCTTGCTTGACACCTCTAGTCCTTGTCTTGGATCCGCCCCCGCACGAGTCGGTGCATTCAGACCAGGCTTCCCAGTCACTGTACTCACAATCCTGAGGCGGGTCATCATCATTGTCTGACTCGCCGTCATCTTCGGTGTCTGTCTTGACATCCTCCACCTTCGCAGTGTGGGTGATCAGCTTTCTGGAGGATAGACCTTTGGTCCGGCTTTCACCACCGTCTGCTTGGATGTTCCTTGCATGACCCGAACTGTCCACAGCAGAGCTTCGGCCTCTCTTCTTGCTCCTCTCTACATACACATCTTCGTCAGATTCTTCAGCTGCTTGTTTTGGTGACTCCTCATGCAAGCTTGTTGCTCTCTCTTTCACACCTTCAGACCGGAGCAGCCGACTCAAGTGCCTTGAAGCACCAGGTAGCTCGTGACTTCCCGATCTTCGATGTGCAGGTTTCTCCTCTGCCTTTGAAGATGAGACAAGAAGCTGTGTTATAACTAGAAGCGCAAGCCTCATGGACCAAAGCATTAGCTGTTGGATTCAGGCACTTTCTGCATAGGCCGAAATCTTATGAAAAGAGGTAATGTTGAGCAGCTCACTAAATTTTTGCCCGCTGCGGGCTACAGGATGTTCGCAAAACAAATCCCTTGGGCCGCTGCGGCTGCGTAACAGACTCCTTCGACCCATGGGAAAGAAATAATCCAAATCACATAAGAACAAACCGCTTTGCCTCTCAATCACAAATGCACCAAAAATGCACCAAGCCCTAGGAGAGTTTGTAAAAGTTTACAGAATGTCAATAGAAAACGCATGCTCAGCTCGGCGACTGCTTGACTTTCAGTGTTCAGATCCAATTCTTAAGTTTTAGAGTTTAAAACACTACAGGGATGTAGGAGTATTCCATGGACAACATAAATGCACAAACGCTGATTGGGGCTGGACCAAACGCTGGGGCATCCCATCTTCCTCAGCAGGTACGCTTGAGTATCCATCACG
>ERZ1738540.142-NODE-259-length-9416-cov-10.126696_pt1 | contig 9416 bp, 7 predicted proteins | sample MGYA00581725_ERZ1738540 | MGnify/ENA primary metagenome ERZ1738540 (study PRJEB40740, sample SAMEA7388098) | Antillogorgia elisabethae | biome: Marine coral reef biome; feature: Environment associated with an aquatic invertebrate; material: Seawater | host...
CTTTGATAGATGATAGCAACGTAGTTCGCGAGCAGCTTTGCGTGTGCAGCTGTTCCAAAAGAGGCGCTTTTCTAGAGGAAGAGAAATGTTCCTCCAATTGCTGCGACTCTTTCTTCACATCGTTTGTTTCACAGCCTCCATTGGACACGATCTTGCTGTCGTTCGACCTTTTGCAAGCCAATCTGAAGTTGCGTCGTTAGAAAGCTCCTTCTTGTCCTGGGAGCAATATTTGCCGTGCAACGAGACGCCCCATGTCCCTGTGGATCTGATTCTGGTTTTTAGCCAGGCCTTCGAAGATAATCCTGGTGCATGGAACGCAGCGAGTGCAGTGCATGAATCATTTCAGAATGGTACACAGTCATGGCATCGCTGCTTCCGATCAGTCATCGTTACTGCAGCTAACTTGACTGCTGCAGAAGATATCTATGATTCTCGTGGCTATGCCGTCCGAAAGGACTGGGTGAATGGACCAAACAAGGTCTTCCGCTTCATTCTGAGAAGCTTCGTGGAGGGCGACTATGCGGTGAACTACACAGCATTCTACTTCATGGAAATTGATGCAGTGCCCGTTCGCAGCTATTGGTTGGATCAGTACCTTCGCGAAGCATTGTGCTATCCTTCGGCGGCCATTCGTGGCAGTCGCTACTTAGGCGACAGTTGGGACACCTTCAGCAATCTTATGCCTGAAGACTTGCTAGTGCACATCAATGGTAATGCAATTTACTATGTGGAGCATCCTTGGCTGCGATGGCTCAACAGTCGGCTTATAGAAGAGGCTGCCACGGAGCACAATGAAATTGCCTTCGATGTCCGCATGGCACGCCTCACTTTGGATGGACGCCTAGGTGAGGCATGGAATCAGAGTGTAAGCGATGGAGAGGAGCCATATCAAGACGACTCGCAGTTGGTGGGAAACTTTGGCAACACGTTGCTGAATTCAAGTTTCGAATATGGAGTTTACATCAAGCATGGCTCTTTGTCCAACATCTTCGAGAATCTTGATAATCTTACGCTGACTGTAGCTGCCTACAACCAGTCTCAGAGGTTTGAAGACTCAACCAGTCTGCAACATCCTTTCAGGACCATTTTGATGTTGCACTTCGATGAATTCAACGAAAGCAATGGCACCATTCAGACTTCTCGTGGTCCTACAACAGTTCAACGCTTTCGAGCATCACGGCCCGACTATTTTGCGCTGTGTGAGTTAGCATCCATGGTCGAGACCGAATATTTTGTCTTTACGGACTCTTACCACTTCATTGCCTCACCTGTGGATGTATTGGCAACCTCATCAGGCAATCCAGTGCTTCCCTACATTAGTGCCACCTCTGTGGCCTGCACGAGTCGAGCTGGTTGTACTTCATCCTTGTCACAAGCGGAAGATTTGTTCGGAGTGAAACTGAACTACCATCATGATACATTCGAGACGGTTTTCATCACAAATCTTACCCAGCAGTTTTGTCATAACTGGGAGCTTGCAACGAGTCAACTGAACTCCTTTGAGAGCTGTGGCTTTGTTCATGGACCAACGGCTGATGATTACTTGGCCTGGCAAATCTCAATGAACGAGCCGTTGCGATATGTGCCCAAAGAAAAGGAGCGTGTAGGATGGAGACAATGGACCCTTCCCCATGAAGCACGTGATGTTGACCAACGGAATTGCTCAGTATACACACAGACCGAGAAGGACTTGCAGCTTCAGGGAATTGCTGCCTGTGGCCTGATCGTTGAGGATGATACAACTTGTCTAGCAACTTCGGGATGCTTCTGGAGACCCATATTTAGTTCAGGCAGGTGCATTGCATCTCCGAAGATCACCTTCCCCTGGCAGCGAAATGCTGAGGAGAGACCTGTCACGTGCACAGAGATTCAATCTACAACCACATCAAGCACAACTACCCGCAGCAATACCATGACAAGCCAGACAAATACTGACACCAGCACCAGCGGCAGCATCACCACCACAACCGAAACCATTAGCACTACAAGTGTAACTGGGACTGTGTCCCAAACGACGCAAACTGCCACTACCACAAGCCGTAGCATGACTGCTACCAGCACAACATACACAGGCAGCAGTGTGACAACTACCGCTACTACGCTGACCAGCACTTCCAGCAGCGCCACCGCAAGCACCTCTTTGACAACAGGTACTACCACCGGTACAGTTACCAGCATGACTGCTACCAGTACCACTGCGACCAGTACAATAAGCACATCTTTGACAACACATACGACTAGCATCACTGCAACTGCAACCGTGACAAGTGCAACTACATCGCAAACCACACAAACTCTTACCACCACAAGCCGTAGCATGACTGCTACCAGCACAACATACACAGGCAGCAGTGTGACAACTACCGCTACTACGCTGACCAGCACTTCCAGCAGCGCCACCGCAAGCACCTCTTTGACAACAGGTACTACCACCGGTACAGTTACCAGCATGACAGCTACCAGTACCACTGTGAGCAGCACGTCCAGCAGGACACGAACCGAAACTACCCAGACTGTCACTAGCACAAGTCGTAGCAATACAATCACAAGTACCACATACACTGGCAGCACTATGACAACTAGCGCTACCATTGTGACCACCAGCTACACCAGCACGACGGCAAGCACAACCTTGACAACGCTCACTACCACCTACACAGCCACCAGCATCACCGCAACTACAACAGTTAGTACTACAAGTTTGACCACATCTCACACTACCAATACTGTCACTGCCACAAGCCATACCACCACTGCTACCTTTACAAGTGCCACCAGCACCATGAGCACATCCAGTGCAACTAAAACAACGACAGAAACGGCTAGTACCACCACGGGCACCGTCACTGCAACCACTTCCGCAACCACTCAAACTGCCACCAGCACAACCAGTACTATCACTACTACCAGCAGAACTACAAGCACAACCACCCTCACGACTTTCACGACCTCTCTCACTAGCAGCAGAACCAGCACCAGTATTACCCAAACAAGCAATACGCTCACTAGTACAAGCAAGACAAGTAGCATCACTGGCACTAAGAGCACCACCCTCACCACTGCAACAACAACCTCACAAACTACCACAACTGTCACTACAACTGCAACATCTCTGACCAGCACAAGCCACACCACCACCAGGACCACCACTAGTGCAACAACTAGCTCAACGACAAGCCAAACTAGTGTTACTGGCACTAGCACAAGCTACACTACCACAAGTAGCAGTACCAGCACTAGCAGCACCAGCAACACAGCCACCAAAAGCACAACAATCACCACTGGTACAGTCACCACCACCAGAAGTACGCTTACCGTTTCCAGCACCAGTACTGGCACGAGTACTATTTCCAGCACCAGCAGTGCCACTGGCACAAGCAGCACAGAGACAAGCCACACCGTCACAACCACCAGCTCCACCATGTCAAGCACAACAAGTGTAAGTAGTGTAACTATCACTGAGACAGGTACCAGCACCAGCATCACCACCGCGACTCAAACTACATCAGCCACCTCTCTCACAGCAACTTCAAGCACTGTGAGCTCAATTACTGTGACCTCAACTACTGGCACTACAACGCTGCTGCCAGGCAGTTGCCCCGAACCCTCCATTCTTGGTGCTGATACATCAGCTTGTGTTGGACTCTTCCCTGGAGCCACCTGCCAAGTTTCTTGCGCTGCAGGCTTTATAGGGGATCAGACCAGCATCTACACTTGTACTCCGCAGGAGATCTTCAGCGGAACCGGCCCCAGCTGTGTACAGACCACCACATTGACTACTGTGACCACCACTCGCACTGAACTGGTGGCATGTTCCGGTGGATTGCCTACAACGCTGGGCACCGATATCAACGATTGCTTTGGCAAATTGAATGGCCAGTCTTGCACCGTGTCTTGCATGGCCACATTCGAAGGTCAAGCTGCAGAGTACGTCTGCAATCCAACGACGCAGCAATTTGAGGGACCAGGGGTAAGTTGCACCAAGATTGCTTGCAAAGACAATGAACTTCCAAGTGGTTTTGACACTTCAGCATGTGCAAATCTGGTGGCTGGAGATTTCTGCTTGGTCTCGTGTCAGGCAGGTTTTGTACCTGCAGCAGAGAAGTACACTTGCGGTGTGGATGGAAGTTTTTCAGGTACCCCACCCACCTGTGAACGTGTGGTGTGTCCGGCAGATTCTCTGCCGGTGGCACCTGGAGTGAATGTGACTGCTTGTGTGGGAACTGTCACTGGCCAAAGCTGCGATGTCACCTGCGCTTTTGGATTTGAAGGCACAGCTTCATCCTATTCTTGTGGCTTGGATGGAGCTTTCACTGGGACGGTGCCCAGTTGTGCTCGAAAAACATGTGCAATTCCTTCCGACTTCAGTAGTAGTGCCTTAAGCCACGATTGCAATGGCATCCTCCATGGAGCACGATGCACAGTTTCCTGTGCTGCGGGATACTATGGCACACCAAAAGAGCAAGAGTGCAGTGATGGAAGCCTGGTTGCTGATTTGCCCAGCTGCACAGCGATTACTTGCACCTTTGCAGGAATGAGCATCCCAGCAGCCATTGATGTGTCTTCTTGCGTGGGAGTCGTTAGTGGACAGAGCTGCAATGTGCAATGCCAGAGGGGCTACAAAGTTGTGGGTGATGTTGCTGTGCAATGCCTCACGACGGGAAGTTTCAGTGCCATCGCGGCGACCTGTGAGCCAGAGCCCTGTGGCAATCTTACCGATGTATCACCGTTCTCTGGGACGGCAATTGGAGAGAGTTGCGCTGGGGTCGTTACGGGACAGGTGTGCACTGCATTTTGTCAACCTGGCTACACCATCTCGGGCAATGCAACTGTTTTGGTTTGTGGTCAAGGCCCTGACACGAGTCAGGGCTACACTGAGTTCGTGCCCAACACAGAGAACTCTTGGCCAGCTGAGCAATCCAGTGGGCCAGACTGCCGAATCAACACATGCTCTCAGGGTGTGCCCGACAATCCAATGCTGAGCCACAATTGCAGCAGTGTGCAAACAGGTGGGAAATGCTTGGTGTCTGCGGTGGCGCCCTACCAGTTGACGGGAGTTACATCAGTTGAGTTGACATGCGAGGCAAGTGGCCATCTGACAGGCACCATCCCAGCCATCATTCCCGGAGTCTGCCCAGATGGATCCTTTGGAACAGGAAGTGGTAGCACATGCCAACAAATTGAATTTGGTGGAGATTGCTGGGCATATTGTCAAACTGCCAGTGGTTATGAGGGTTTAGCCCGGCAATATCGTTGTGAACTCACTGGTGATGTGCTTGAGCTTAAGAGCGTGGTTGCTGATCTCACCTGCGCCACGGTGACAGCGACGGTGACTTTGACCACCACAGTGATTGGAAGGCGTTTAGCGTCGCTGGATCCATGCTCTTCTACTTCGGTGACCCAGGTGGGACTTGGTGATCAGCAGTTTTTGCATGACTGCACAGACAAAGCGCACGATGAAGCCTGCATTGCACACTGTGGCTTCGGGTATGACATGGTTGAATCTGCTCCTGCCGTCTTCGTATGCAAGGATAGTGCTTTGGAAGGAGCAAGTCTTCCCACCTGTCTTGGGAAAACTTGCAACTATTCCCTACCAAGTGGACTTGGTGTATCTCACAACTGTGATTCTAAAAGCACAGGTCAGACCTGTGAGGCTTCATGTGGCCAAGCAGGATACACTTATGCATCCAACAGCAATCAACAGCAGTTCACTTGTTTGGGCTCGGGTATTTTTCAAGGAACAACTCCAAGCTGCGAAGCGATTTTATGTACAGATCTGGAACTCAGCAATCGATTTTTTCACAATTGCAAAGGGAAGAGGTATGGGGAAACTTGTGGAGTCAGTTGTGCTACTGGTTATCACCTATCAGGTTGGGGTGCTCAACTTGCTTGCTCTGCTGATGGTACTTATGCAGGAGAAATACCTAACTGTGTTGGAAATCCGTGTGCAAATCCGCTAACTGCAGATTTGATGCTTGACTCCGAACAGTGTAACGCACTCACTACGGGACAGAGCTGTACAGTTGCCTGCAAGTCGGGTTTCAGCGCTAATTCCAGTACGATGACCTGTGATGGTACGGGTTTCCTACTTGGAACGGCACCACAGTGCAACCCGTTGACCTGCGAGGTAACTTCGACCCTTTCCGACGCATCCATTGCCCACACCTGCAATGAAGTTTCTTTCAACAGGACTTGTGCTGTGACATGTGCTGCTGGCTACAAACTTACCTCAGGTACAGCGCAAGAGTGGAGCTGCAATTGGAATCCGAGTTCTTCCTCTGTATCCCTATCTGGGTCCCTTCCTTCTTGCGAAGCAGAGGTATGTACAACAGGCTTACCCAAAGAGAGTGACCGAACCATCACGAATTGTACCAATCTGAAAACTGGGGAGACCTGTCAGCAGCAATGTGCATCGGGATATGTGGGCTCAGATGCAGCTTTCACCTGTAGTAGTGATGGTGCTGCTCGGACAGCATCGTCTGGGCAGTGTGAACCTGTGACTTGCAACCTGACCATTTCTGACAGTAGTATCGGTCATCTTTGCACTGATGTTTCCTTTGCATATCGCTGCTCTTCTTTTTGCAACAAGGGCTATACCGCCCCGAATGGGGTACAAACTCTAACTTGCTCCGGACCTGACTCGGGAATATCGCCAGCACAAAATGACGCAGACAATGCTAGCATTACTCTGAGAGGCACCTTACCCATTTGTGTAGCCCAAGCATGTTTCTTCAACTTCCCCACAGGATCTCAGTTTGTTCATAACTGTGATGGAATTAGAACAGGTGAGTCATGTACGACCTCATGCATTGATGCTTGGGATGGGGAACCCACAAGTCTCACATGTGGAGCGAATGGTGGTCTGATTGGCAGCTTTCCAGTTTGCACCCTTCGAACGATCACGCAGACTGGAACAAACACGCAAACCACCACGACAGTCACAGATTTTGAGATGCGGGTTTATGTGTCGGGCACACTTCGATTGAGTGTCAACAATTCTGAGCAATTTATCCAGGATGCTGATGTAAAGCTGGTGCTTGGGGAAGTGATTGCAGGACTCATTGGAATCAGTCCAAATCAACTTGATGTGTCCATTGTGCCATTCGATGAGTCTGCTCGGATGCTTGCGGAGGGAGATGTGAGGGTAGTATACTCTACGTGGTTTCTGTCTGATACACAAGAAAAAGCTGATGCTTTGGGTAACAACATCACTTCTCAACTGGATGCAGCAGGTGTTGTGATTCTGAAACAACTGCTAGTGGATGCCATAGTTGCAATTTCCAGCGACAAGGCCATACTGTATTCCATAGAAGTACTCTCGCATAATGCTGACATTCTGGTGGGCACACGCAAGCAAGAAACAGTGGCGAAGTACAGTAGCGCAATCTGCAATCCGTCGAACTTCCCAGTCATCACAGGTGCTGGTCCTTTCAACTGTGAGGAGCCACAAGTTCTAGGGCAAAGCTGCAGGGCGCCTTGCGAATCAGGTGTTGATGCAGTTATCACCTGTGAAGAGCAGGGATGGCAATTGCAGGATGAATGTCCAGCCGAATCCTATCTCTTGGTCATCATTTTTGGATCTGCTGGTGCACTGTGCTGTTTGATCATTGTCTGCGTGGTGCTTTGTGCCTGTCGTCCAGTTAAGACAGCTCCTATCGTCGCAGTTGATGAGCCATCGGTCCCACAGCCTTTGCCATCCATTCGTGAGATTCCTCAACCTGAGAGCATGGACACGGGATACTACAGTTGGAAAGAACGGTGGGACCAAAGCAGGCAAAACCAAGGCACCGATATTCCGTTGGTCGCTCCAGCTTGGCTGACAAATGCTGTGCCAGATGAAGACAGGTCACCGGCGGCACCAATGCCACCCGAGCGGCCGCGGCCTGTGGAAGCTGAACGTGGAGCTGCCTTGACTCCTCCACCTTTGCCATCTTTCGCAAGGCGCGAGGAATCTTCTCCTAGAGGGGATGATCAACTTGTGAAGATAGAAGAGCCTGAGCAAATCATTATTACAAGACCGGATGATCTGAGAAAGATGGCAAGGCAGGAAGAGGATACCAGAATGGAGGACCTGATGGCGGTTGAGGAACCTATGACGGTGGTCGTGCAGCGCATGAATGGAAGCTCCTTAGCGAAGATCAAATCTACATCCAAGCAAACGGTTGCTGAGTTTATTACCTCCATCAAGGAGGTGGCTGGACCCGGAGTCCATTTAACTCTTACTTGCAGTACAAAGGTGCTGCGGCCTGACCAGACGCTTGAAGACGCTGGCTTGTATGATGGAAGCATTGTCACAGCGATTCGACAGCCAGAGCTTTTCGTGGCAGCTGCCTTTGAAGATGGCAGTGCAGCGGTTTGGAGTGTAGAATCTGGCAAGCTCGAAAGGAACTTTGAGTGTCGATATGGTTCAGTGAAGTCTGTGACCTTCGCTCAGTCCGGACTCATCCTGGTGCTGGGCATGGTGGATGGCACGGTGCAACTGTGGAATGTGGTCACAGGGAAGTTCATGAGGCAGTTCAGTGGTCACATGGGGGCCATTTTCTCCGTGGCAAGTTCACCCAATGGCAAGTTACTTGCTACTGGATGCTTCGACGGGACATCTAAATTGTTGAACACAGAGACTGGAAGGGTGATTCGAGTTTGCTCGGGACACCGGGGTAGTATCAAGAGCTTGTGCTTCAGCACTGACTCGCGAACGCTGGCCACGGGATCGGAGGATTGCAATGTGAAGCTCTGGAAGGTGTTAGACAGAACAGGTGAACTCACGCTCACCGGCCATAGCAGCACCATCACGGCCATTGCGTTCTCACACTATGGGAAGGCGCTTGCTTCAGGTGCAGACAATGGAGAGGTCAATGCTTGGTCTGCTGTTTCTGGACGTTTGGTCTGGGAACTGCCCCGTGCCAGTGCTGGAGTGAAATCCTTGGCGTTTTCACGAGACGGCGTTTCGCTTGCCGTCGGTGCTTTCAACGGAGAGTGCGCGCTCTTCAGTGCAACGACTCGCGCATGCACAAGCCGAGTCCAGTGTCATTCGACGTCACCCTTTCAAAGCATGGGCTTCTCTCCTGCGGGACATTTGTTGATCACTGGAAATGAAGCTGGAGAGATGCAAGTCTATGGAACTGATGACGGGGCGAGCCGGAAAACCTTGGAGGACTTTGCAGCTCCATCTATGAGTTCATCCGTTGCTGCAGTCGCAGTTTGTGCAGGCCCAGTGCCCAAAAAACCCAAGGGAAGTCGGCGCCGAAATGATATGGCAACAGACAGCGAAGCGCAGCCTGAAGAGTGAATGAAATCTAGCTTGCTCTTCTGACCGCTGCTAGTGGCTTGACTTGTCAATGCGTGAAATTCCACTGCAGACTATGCAGTGCAACTTTAGAAGCTGTAGCTGTGCAGACTTCAGAAATGGATGTCCC
>ERZ1738540.143-NODE-260-length-9398-cov-6.552713_pt1 | contig 9398 bp, 1 predicted proteins | sample MGYA00581725_ERZ1738540 | MGnify/ENA primary metagenome ERZ1738540 (study PRJEB40740, sample SAMEA7388098) | Antillogorgia elisabethae | biome: Marine coral reef biome; feature: Environment associated with an aquatic invertebrate; material: Seawater | host...
CCCGGACTCAACCCCACTGTCTGACTTTGGATTTGCCATGCTATAGTTGCCATGGGTGGTGTTCATCCTGGGTGTTTATCGAAGGAGCAGCTCTTTCACGACCTCGCACAGGACGTCTCAGAGGCAGCGCACGAATGGCTGGGCAAAGGCGCCTTGACCACAGCTCGACTCACACAAGAGGGCCAGGTGCGTTTGCCTGCTTCTCTCCAGGACTTCCAGACATCGAATCTGCGGATCTGCAGCCGCTTGGCGCGGCTTCCGCAGACGGATGAACTGTCGGATCCCCGCAGCCCGTCGCGTGGCTCGCGTGAAGCGACGGGACCTTTCCAGGTGCATTTCGCCGAGGATGACGCTGACTGTCGCAGCTTCGAAGCCCTGCTGTCCGAGGGCAACGACTTCGTTGCAAGTGCTGAGTTCTCCGGGGTGGCACGGGCAGAACAAGAAGCCAGGAACATGGCCAAGCTGCTCATTGGTTTTGCTCCAAACCGCAATAGCTTTGTGCTCAGCCTTCGGGTTGAATTGGCATCCATTGCCTTCAAGAAGCTATATTCACCATTTCGGAATCCTGCCTATGTGGAAAGTGCTGTAAAGCAACTGACGGATCTCTCAAGTCAACAGGAGCTCTTGAAGTTTGCATCAACTTATGGCAATTGTATCGTTGAGAAAGCCTTTTTTGGTGGTGTATTATGTTTGTGCTTCAAGAAAGGCCGTGGGGAGGGCTTTGAAGTTGAATTGGGACGCGATATCTTCACTGTGACCTGGCAACATCGTGGTGGTAGCCCTTTAAAAGTGGACGCCAAGAAAGCCATGAGTTGCGAACAACTGGAGAAACTCCTAAGAAGTTGGGCAAAAAGTTGTGGTGCCTTCAAGGCCAAAGGTAAAGCCGTTGTAGTGGTCAGACTGCAACTGGCACCAACTTCGAAGGTGGAAGGCTTGGCCATTCCAGATGAGTTGCTTCAAATGGATTTGGAAAGAAAATCGGATTTGGAGACGGCCAGCGCAGAGTTGAAACGTGCTGAGCGAGCTCGCAACCTTCCGAAGCTCTGCGAAGCTTTAGACAAAGCCTTTGCCTGTCATTTAGATGATCCCCTACTGGAAGAGCTACAAGAACGACGTTTGAAATTAGTTGATGCCGAAGAGTCCTTAGAGAGAGCTAAAGCTGATGTCAATCGTTTAGGCCCAGCTCTGAAAGATGCATCAGAAGTTGGATTACAGGAATGGAGTCGAGAAAAGTTTGAAGAAATGACCAGATTGCACCGACGTCTTCTAGAGCAACGACAACGCTCACGTTTGGAAGCTGCTTTATCTGGAGATGTTAGTTTAGGTGATTCAGTCGACATCCTGCGTGGCGCTGTACAAGATGATTGTTCTCATTTGAATGAATTTGATGCCGTGGAGTCCAAGGTCTCGACTTTGATTTCCACCTTGACTCGTGCAGCTACCAGTGATGAGCTGTCAGAAGACTTGGCCGTGGAGCAGGTCGACGCCTTGCGTGAGCTGCCCGAGGCGGCGGCCAAGGCCGTCGGTGCACGGGCACAGTTCCGTGAAGCCGTGACGCAGTTGCAACGACGCTCCAACGACAAAAAGCTCTTGGAGAAGAAACGTCACGAGATGGAACAATCGCTACAACAACTCTTGACATGGGCGGAAGATACCTCTGGTGATGAGACTGTCTATCAAGAGCTTCAGCAAAGAATCTCAGAAGTTTCTGAGCTCCCAGTTGAAATGCAACGTTCCCTGGATGCTTTGAAGACACGTGGGGAGGCCGTGCTACATGAGAAACGCAGCATGGACGAAACGGCCCAGCAGGTGCAGCAGAAGTTGCGTGCCGCGACGTTGGCCGAGAGCTGTGAGCCTGAGATGTTGGAAGCCGCGTTGCAGGATGTGGCAGTGAAGCAGAGAAGTGGCGCTTTACATCGTGCTCCACTTTCCTCTCAGCTGCTGTCTTCTGCACGCAAGCAGCTTCAGGCCTTGCTTCAACAGGAGCTGGAGGAACATTTGAGAAAGGCTTGTGCGCCTGGAGCTATTCAGTCAGGTGGAAGTGAAGCCATGGCTGAAGCCAAGCGTGTGATGAAGCGCATGGAGGACGCCTGTGGGCCAAGCTGTGCTGAGGAATGTCAACAAGCGCGTTTGGAGCTTCAAAGCGTTGAGAAACGCTTTGAGGAGCAACTCTTGCAACAGAAGAAACAGGTGGATGCCAAAGAAAAGCTGAAGCATTCACATGGAAGTGGAGATCCTGATTGCCTTGAGGGTGCCTTACAGGAAGCCCAAGATCATGGTTTGGAAGATGAGCATTTGATGCCTGCACAGGCACGTCTTCGTGAGCTTCGAACAGCTGAACGACAAGTGCAGAAGGCCATTGAAACTGGTGACAGGGTGCATCTGACAACAGCCTTGGAAGAAGCTGGACGTCAAGGGCTGAAGACTCCTGTAGTGGATGAGGCCCAGCAGAAGCTCCAAAGCTCAAAGACGGGAAAACTGATCTCTGCAATTCGCGAGCGTGACTACCATGGACTCCACCATGCAATAGCAGAAGCTGAGAGCCGCCATCCTGAGGAGGTTGCTGAAGTAGCGGATGTTCTTTCCCAGGCAAAAGAAGTGCACCAGACACTGGATTCGGTGGCCAAAGGGGTATCAGTTGCATTGCGGAGTATGAAGTTCGAAGATTTGCAGAGCAGTGTGGCAGAAGCAGCAGAACACAACATCGTCACAGAGGATGTGAAGAAAGCGGAAGGTATGGTTGCCACTATGAATGAAGCCCTTGGGAAGTTGCAAGTCGCAAGCAACTCTGGAGACCTAGCAGCTTTGCAGGAGAGCCTTCATGCTACACGGCAATTGGGACTTCAGGATCACGACGTGTACATCCAAAGTGCTGAGCAATTCAGTGCGACCTGCATGCCCTCAGATGTCCAATGGGCTTTGGAGGAGCAGCGCGGGATGTGGTTGGTCTTATGTCTACGAAGACCCATGACCGGAGTTGGACAGTCGGTTCCTTCACATCCTTTCGCAGAGTGCACGGCTGAACTGTGTCATGCAGCTCAGATCAGTCCAGAAGCTGAGCCATATGCAGTTCAGTACATCAACTATGTGTTGATTCGGATGGTGAACGAGCGAACGTCTGCAGATCAAATCCCTGAGTTACTTCGAGCTGCTCTTGAAGATTTGGCAGCGGACAAGATCAATGTCTTGGAGAAACCTATCAGTGCCAAGCAATTCAACGAAGTTGGGATTGCAACCAAAGAGGTCAAATTATCAAGTTGTTCTGTTTTACTATGGTGGTTGGTTTGTATCATTGAATGGCAGAGTGGACACCGCATCTTTCTTTCCTTCATGAGTGAATTGATCCGACGCACGGCCGATCTCTTGAACGAAGCGGACTCCACGTGCCGTTCCTTGAAGACGCACATCACCGCCTTGCAAGCGCAGATGGTTCCGAAGGATGACGAAGTCGGAGTTCCTGAAGTGGCACCAGAAACTTTGTCTCGTACACCTCCTGTGGGCTTAGCCGTAATCACTTCGGCAGCTGCTGCAGATGCACGGATCGCGGCAACCAAGGGAGTGCTTGAAGAAATCGGACAAGTGAAGAAAGAAGCAGAGAAACTCCAGGCCAATTTGTTGAAGAACAAGATCTCCTCACCGGATACGATTGAAGCCGACGCGCAAGGCTTTCCAGACTTCAAACGAATTTTGGAGTTACTGCAGAAGGCGCAGCCCAAGACCTTGGAATCAGCGAAAAGTGCTGCGAAGTGTGGATCCCTTGGTGGCGGTGCTGCAGGTGCTGGTGGGTCTTCTGGTCGTGCGCGAGAGATCTACGGTGAGACCTACGGTGCTTTGGAAACGAAGCTCTTACAGTTGCAACTCAAAGGGCGTCAGGCACTGGATGGTGAATTGGGTGGCTTGGACTCATCTCCAAAGGCTGCGCCATCATCGAAAGCAGCTGCACTCGTTGATGTGCAGCTTCCTTTTGCCACTTACTCCGAACACTTGGAGACTGTAGGATCTGTGCAAGACCATGCGTTTCTAGAGCTCCTTGGCATTCCAGAAGGAAACATGCCAACATCTCAAGCGGTGGACCGATGTTTCTTGAAGGTTGAAGTCTATGATCGTTTCAGTGAAAAGACGGGTGCCGTGGAGGATGAGTTTGAACGCTTCTGCCGCGCCGCCGTGAACGAAGCACGACAACGTTGTGGTGGTCGAAGGCTGGTGGCGGCACTGAAACCTTTGCTGGTGGACTTGGTGAAGCGAAGGCAAGGCATCTCTTCGATGCTGAACACCCTTCGAAGCTGTGGCTTGGACAAAGTGGAGAAGAATTTGTTGAGGAAGCATCTACAGCCCCGCGATGTGTTGATTGCGTTAACCTTCAGCAGCATGCCACCTGGCACCTCTCAGGCCAGGATGATGACATTGGCTGCAAAAACAGATTCTCCTCTACCGTTGCTTTTTGGTTGGGCGGTTCATCGTCAAGGTCGTGGTTTACAGTTGGCATCCCAGATTCAATGGGGAGCCTTGAGGGAACTCTTTTGCAGTCCTTCATACCCGCTGGTTTTGTCAGTGGGTACGGAGACGACATTGGGAAAGTCCTATTTACTTCAATACCTCTACGCGCTGCAAGAGTGTCATTTTCGTGGTCAACAGAATCCCTTGAGAATTCATTCCATGCCATCCATTGATATCATCGGAGACTTTGCTCGAGAGGAATGCATGCGTGGAGTCACTTTGGCAGATGTTCATAGCTTCAGCTTCAGTGATAGTCTATGCCAGGCACTTACTGCTACACTGCAAAGCTTTGCTTCCGTGACACTGTTGCATGCTTCATTGAAGACGGAATTTGACAGTGATGGTCGTCCGAAAGAGAATCTACAGCAACTTCTTTCGGTCTTATCAGCTGCAGAAAATTCATCCTTCTCACTGTTGCTCTTGTTGCGAGATGCGGACGACGACCATGGTCCTTCAGAGCAGCGAAGAGTCATGGCCTGTGTACGAAACGTGGCCAAAAGTCTAAGACCCGAAGTGTTGAAGACGTCTGTGGCATGGCTGGTGACACCTTTGGCAAGTCTTGGGCCAACTGAGCTCACCAATGAAGTGAAATCGCTCAGAAAGAGCCGTGGAATTTCTTTGGCAACTTCACAGGAAGGAAGTTTATCCTTGGAAGAGGCTCTAGCCGTTGCACCCAAATCTACCAAGAAATTCCCTCCGATGCCTGTTCTTCAGCAAAGCTACCTACAATTTGCAGAGCTTTTTGCTGGCAGAAACATGAAGGCACAAGGCAAGGCACATGGTGCTTTAGCACAACGTGTTTTATCAGAATTGGACCCAGGTGCTTCGTGTGAAGGTCTTCTTGGAAAGCTTTTCCCAGTGGCTCAAGGTCATCAACAACTTACCGTTTTGATTCAAGAGAAAGTTCGATGTCTTGGACGTGGCCGTGAATATCTGGAGCCCGAGGAGCGTCGTTTGTTAGAGAGCAACGTGGATAGCATCGACCGGGAGATCGGGCGCCTACGCTCCGAGCGACAGCGTGCGCCGCCCCATCCGTTGCTGCGCACCTTTGCGCACTTGGTCCTCACAGGTGATATCAGTCTCATTGTGGAGTTTGGTGCCTGTTTGAATGAATGGAAACAATCGAAGCGTGCACCTTTGCTGGAACGAAAGCTGCAAATGCGAAAGGAGTTGGATCGTTTGACGGAGATCTCCCGGGACAAGAAAAACGAAGCCTCTGAGATGACGCAGCTGCGTACAGAACTTGCCACCTTGCAGAAGCGCTTGGACGAGGTGGATGTATCAACTGATTCCTTCTGGTTGGAATTGATGCTGTGGCATGAGTTGGAACGCACCGGTGTGCGCTTGGGCCTCAAGGAGATCGATGATCGTTTGACCTTCAGCGCTGCCAAAGCCTGTTATTTGAACTGGGTGAAGAGTGGCAATCCACTTCACTTTCTGCACTCAGCACCGCTGCAGTTTGGTGCGTTTGAACCTTTGAGGTGGCATCCACAGCTGAGTGGAGCATCGTTCTTTGGTTCCGACTTCATCGGCGATGTCTTAAGGGAGTTGGATCGTGACCTTGGAGTAGATGTGCGACGACGTCCGCTGTTGGTGATCTCAGTGATTGGCGTTCAAAGCAGTGGCAAAAGTACGTTGATGAACTACCTCTTCGGCTGCTCCTTCGCTACCCATGTGGGTCGATGCACCAAGGGTCTCTACATCTCTTTGCTGGAAACTCGCCATGCCTTGTTGGTGATCTTGGATACAGAGGGTCTTTTATCTGTGGAAGCTCGGGATGATGTCTTTGATAAGCAGGTGGCTCTCATGACCATGGCATGCTCAGATCTGGTGATTGTGAACAATCGAGGAGAACTGGGCAGGCATGTGGGCGATTTGTTCCAAGTTTGCCTCTTCGCTTTGTATCATTTGAAGTTGGCTCGGATCAGCCCAGCAATCGGTTTCGTCTTACAGTGCTTAAGCATGGTGAATCAACAACAGCAGTACGAATGGGTTGCTACTGTAAAGCGATCTCTTGAAGATTCTGTTCAAGAATTGCAACAGAAGGAGACCAAACACAGCTTCAAGTTGCAGGACTTGGTGTTCTTGGACTCCGAGAGCATTTTCGTGATGCCGTCGGCCTTCAACGACGATGTCCAGTTTGGTCTCCAAGTGTCTCGACCGACGAATCTCTATGCGCTCAAGGCTCTACAGCTTCGGGAGAAAGTCTTCCAGTGGATTGCCAGGGCCAAAGCATCTCAGAAGTATCGCTTCGATGGAGATGCTGATTCTACGCCGAGCTCTTCAGGTTCTGTCTTTGCATCTTTATCTCAGTGGTATGAACATGCGAGAACGGTCTGGCAAACGCTCTCGATGTGTGGTACAGATTTGCTTCAATTCCGCACTATGAGGCAAGTGCTAATGGCTCAACAGTTGCAGGAATTCTGTGATGCCCTGGTGCAGAAACATGTCGACGGCAAGATGAATCAAGAGAGCGAACATTTGATTCAGCGCTACACCAAGGAGCTGCGGTTGGCCACGGGTAGCAGTGAGGTTCATGGCAGCGACAATGCCTTCCGTGGCCAGTTGGATGCCTTACGCGATGCCGTGCTGCAAGAGATGCAACACGACTTCGACGAGTTCGTCCGATCTCATGATTCCAAATTCACAGATGAGCAAGTCAAGAGCGACAAACGCTTTTCTCTGATGGGTCCAATGAGACGTAAATATGCTTCAGTGGACAGTCTGTGGCGATCTGCTGTGCATTTGGTCTTAGAGCAGAACTCAATGGACCACCTCTTCGAGGAGATTTCCGCACGTGTCAATGACCTTCTCCTTGACCAAGGTTCTCACATCAATGTCCAGAACGTGGAGCGTGTCTTCGAGGAGAAGTGGAGTCAAGTGATGGCCGAAGCATTGCGAAAGCAGCGGCCAAGTCTTGAACGTGTCATCCAAGAAGTTGTATCACACTTCAATGCGGCTCTGCTAAATCTCAAGTCGCAATTTCGCAAGGCACATATCTTCCATGGTGTGAAGACATTGACAAGTGACCTCCGAGAGATGTCAGAGGTGTCTTCATCTTTTCTGTTGGCCAAGAAGGGTATTGGTGCAGCCTTGGTACCTTTAATGCCTTCTCAAGGAAGCCAAGGAAGTGCAACCACACAAGTCGATAATCTTTGGATTAAACTGGTGGACACCATGAGATTGGAGGTCGATCAGCAAGGTCAAATGTCTGATGCTGCTGCTTTGAAGATCCTGAATCGCTTGAACACGGAGATGGAGGCCGCCGATCAGTTGCGACAGCTTCTGCATCGCTTGGGTTCTCCCTTCGTCCAGAAGTTGGTCTATGAAATGGCCAAAGCCACCATCCACTACCGATTCCAGATTGAGCAGCAGAACTTCCAGAGCCGCGTGAATGAGATCATGAGCAAAAAGAAGCAAAAACTTTGGGAGATCCAGGCCCGAGTGGACAGCGGCAAGCGTGAAGTGCACTGTGCTAAAGTTTGGGCCAAGACCTTCGTGGACACCCTTGACCAACACTTCCGCAATGCAGTGGGCCGCATGGCTCAGGAGGTGGTGTCGCACATGTCGAAGATTTTGACGAACCCTGGGAGTGCTTGTGAACAAGCCATTGAGCGCTCCTTTACTCGTCGCAATTGGCGGCATGTGGTGATGTATGCCATCGATCCGACTCAGTACCTCTTCATGGAATTTCACAAAGAGTGGGAGTCCTTCAAGCAGGGTTTGGTGGATAAGTACTGTCAAGAGTTGAAGAACAACTTTGGCAGCTGCCTCCGTGTGGCGGAAGAACGCATGCAAGACCTGCTGCAAGATCATACCTTGGAAAGTGTGGCTGACCTCACTATGAACAAGTTATCACAGGTGTTGAAGGAAGCTTGTTCCCAGTTGGCAGACGACTCGCTGTCATCTGTGCTCTGTTCTTGTTTGCCATCTTTTCAAAGCGATGCTGATTGGACTTTGAACAACTTCACTCAATTCGTGCGCTTCTGCTCCGTGGAGCTCCAACGCTATCGTTCCAACATGCGTCAGACGGAGCTCACCGTGGAGCGACGGATGGAAGGAGAGCTCACGCGGCAGAAATCCGACTTCTGGAAGTGCATCTCGGGGTGTCCCGCCAGGTGCCCTGGTTGTGGAACCAAATGCAATCTCGAGTCCGAAAACCACTGGCCCGATCGGCCTCACGAGTGCCGTAGGCACGTGTATCCGGCCTTCAACGGTTGGCAGAAGCAAGAAGGTCGAAAGCCGTTTCTGCTGCACTGCAGAGCCTCGGCTCAGTGGCGGATTGCACGAACGCGGCCACCGATCGAAGCGGGTGGACCTGAACGTTACTGGGATAACTTCCAGGCAATGTTGGAAGATGAGCATCCTGATTGGCTGGATCCAATCTCACACTGCCCGTTAGCAACCATGGAACCCTTGGAAGACTATGAAGAGGACTGTGAAAACGCACCAGAAGAGATCCAGAAAGAGATTGATGAAAACCGCCGTGCTTGGGCGAACTGCAAGGATGCCTTGTTGGAGCATTTCACCTCCATGGCAGACGATCCTGATATCCCGTGGCTGGAAAAGTACAAGAGAGAAGGAGGCGCTTTGAAGAGGGAAGATTTTGTGTCAATTCGCGATGAGCTGTTTGCTGTAACTCCCTTGGAGTCTTTGGATGCCATGGATAGCATGATGCCAGAGATGCCCGACGGATTAGATGATACCTTGGATGAGTCCGTTTATTGAATCTGAATCCACTGAATCCACTGAATCCACCTGATCTACGGCGTTCAAGTGCTGAAAAGCGCTTTATGCCGCTTGCGCTCACATTGCAACGCAATGTTTGGCTGTACAGTAGGGGCTGAGCAAAGCTTAGCAGCTATACATAGTACAAAGACCGTCCCATCAATGAAGTGTTG
>ERZ1738540.145-NODE-264-length-9345-cov-9.273089_pt1 | contig 9345 bp, 6 predicted proteins | sample MGYA00581725_ERZ1738540 | MGnify/ENA primary metagenome ERZ1738540 (study PRJEB40740, sample SAMEA7388098) | Antillogorgia elisabethae | biome: Marine coral reef biome; feature: Environment associated with an aquatic invertebrate; material: Seawater | host...
GAATTTCTTAAGAATTCTTTCCTAGATTTTCACGATTGGTTTTCAGTGTGACATCGTCGTGCAAGATTTCATTGTTTGCCGACTCGACCATGCGTGTCTGCAGACGGCAAAGGTGTTGTAAATATACTTGACATCCGTTTAAACGATGTATCATGCTGCACTATGGCATATCACAAATGTAAAAGGACAATTACTATTTCGTGTCACTTACTTAGAATTGTGCTTCCCATGTTTTGTTTTGAATATATTAATATTACTTATTACATTTCTAAATTTAGAAACTGGGCTGGGAATTGATTAAAGTTGCTAAATTTACAATATACTAATCTGTTATATTTTCAAGGCCTATCTTATTGCGACAAAGATAATTTTCGTCAACTTTGCAAATTTAGTTCAGTATTTGAGTTTTTTTAATTTATATTTCGCAACTTGCGAACGTTGTTGTATGCTACCTGCCCAATATTGACAATATGAGCAGATTGACATTAAGGCTAAGCAAAAGCTTTTCGAAAGCTAAGCAAAATTTAATGTTGTTGCTAAAAGGAATACAATAACTGCGATATGGAGGTTTGCTGTTCATTTAAGACGATAGTTGGGGGAATATGTGGTTCAGACAGCCGAGATGAAAAACAAGATGTGACAGTCATTCCATTAGTCTCTTGTACAAGAGATATAACAAAGCATTTGAGGTCGTTCGCGTTTTCTGGACCGAAAAATGAGATAGACTTGATCTTGTCGCGTGCTGCGATATTTAAAATACCAGTTGATGTAAACGACATGACAATATGCCCATTCCATCGCGGGAAACTTGGTTTGGGATGGACGAGAGGAGCTGGCACGAGATGCAGAGTTCCACAGGTTTTGTCACAACACGGTAGCAAAAATAAGAAAGGTTTGCCCAAGGGTGAAAGAGGGATAGGAAAATATGACTCCCTACATGTGCTACGAAAGACTGGCGTATTTATTCAGTGTGGCTCAGGTAAGGACTTGTTGTCAGGTTTTGATGCATACATAGTTTAATGGTCTATATAACGAGCAACACTTTATTCCACAGGAGTATGCAGAAAATGCAGAGATATTTTGAAGGATCTTCGCAGCGTAGATCTGGATGAACTAGAGGATCAGTTGAAGGAAATAACATTGGTAAGTTGTGTTTATAGGAAATGATAAGTGACATGCAGCTATGTTATCGTAGTAACCACCACGTTAAAAGGTCAAGCGCATGCGCAATTATGCAATAATGGCAGGAACAATTGGAATAAATATTGAAAAGAAAACCATTTCCTTGAACAGTTAAAAAGCGAGAATTTTCTTGTATCAAGACGATTTATGCTGAGCTTACAGTCTTAATTTTCTTTACACTTTTTACCAGCACTTGCTATTTACATGATGAACGTCTGTCCCGATGCCCGCTGAGTTTGAAAAGGGAAAACAAGACAAATAGGACTAATGATAATTGAAACTTACATTTTTCAGGATGATGATGGTGAAGTAATGTTCAAGACACCCATGGACAAAGCTATTCCGATTCCTCAAACGCCTTTTGGTGCAATGGATTCAACGCTTTTTTCTCCCTCGGCACTACCAGAATTGTCACAGATGGAAAGCCCTAACGTAACGCCTCGAGAAAGCCTGAATGCGTTTCTTGTTTCTAGAGATGTCAGCCCTATAAGGATGGTTATGCAAACTTCGTAGCATGCTGCGGCAGATCGGACGAAAAGACATTATTTACGTAAAGCTAGGCAAGTTATCCATGCTTCACTTGAAGACATCGCTCCGGAAAATTCTGAAGAGCTATTAAGAGCCGTGCAAGAAAGCAGTATGGGCGGAGAAAGTGACTTGGATTCAACACTTTTGGAGGCCTTGGTCGAATGTTACCATAACGCAGACCACTGGAGCAATCGCAGACAGATTCTGTCAATCATAGCTGATAAAGTCAGCTTTACAACGCTTCAAAAGTGGATCTCTGGCATATCACGATACCGATTTTCAATTGCACGCCACCATCGTTTGCTCCATGGAAGAGGATCTGAAGTTCCTCAACGTGACATAACGCAAACTCGAATGAGGGCCTCACCCGAACAGCTGGATCATTTCTTAGCGTTCATAACGAGTTCAAAAACTATCCAAGATTTACCATTTGTTGAAAAAACTCTAAAACTATCTTCTGGTGCCGAAATCAAGATCCCAAATGTCATAAGAACCTCAGTCCCAGAACAGATCGTAAAGCAATATGAGCGCTATTGCGCAGAAATCGGATACAGCTCCCCTCTAAGTCGAAGTAGCAATCTAAGAATACTAAAATTGTGCTCATCGTCTATGCGCAAGTCTCTTCAAGGACTTGACTATTTCTCGGCAGATGGGGCGAAAGCCTCTGATGATTTACACGAAATTGTCTAGAAGCTTGGAGATCGGTACCAACAAGGAATGCCATGGTCGAGTGAAATGTCCAAAAAGCTGAAGTTGGCAAAGCGGTACTTAAAAGGCGATTATAAGGTTATATAGACCATAAATAATCTTGAATACCGGTTTACACATTCAAATCTCCTGTGATCACAGTGTACGAATAAAGCGACTGCTCTAATTGAGGCTCTATGGACAATGAATTTTTTTAAAAATGTAATCACTGAAAGCTTGGGAGTGTAAACTGGGCATAGACCGCATAGTTAGCATTTGGCAATCCAGCATTCAAATTCGTTGGCAATCATAGTCAATGGCGCATTTTCTTTCAGGTGCACATATCGTCTGGTTCAAGGATTCCAGATCATTGTCGGCCCTACGCCTGAAGCCATGCCAGTGATCCAGATTATGTGAAGTCCTGTAAGCATGAACATGATTTAGTCTGCGACAGGTGCAACCTGTTTCCTGCTGCAGTGCACGAAATAGAGTCAATTTTCGGGATGATGATATTCCCCAAGACGAAAAAGACGAAATGAAGTTCATAGTAACCCAGGCAAAGAAGAACATCGAAGCGTGGAAAGCCCATATCCTACGATCCGTCAACCAAGATCAGGCTCGGTTAGACACTCTCGACAAAATAGATCACACTTCCGTACTCGTCGTCTTAGATTGGGCAATGAAGTTTATTCCTAGAAGATACAGAGAAAGCCAGACCGACTGGTTCGGTAAAAGAGGGATTTCTTGGCGCATCAGTGTTGCTACGAGAAAAGTAGGTGGAAATCTACAAAACCTCACGCTTGTTCACGTGTTTGACAAAAGCAACCAGGACAGCATGTATGTGATAGCAGTGATAGATGATGTCATTTTCAAGTTAAAGCGTGCAATGCCAGAACTGAAATCTGTCAACTTCAGACAAGACAACGCCGCCTGCTACCACAGCTCAGCCACCATGATTGGAGGGCAGAATCTCGCAAGAAAACACAAAGTGGCTATTCGTATGGACTTTTCAGATCCACAAGGTGGCAAAGGTCCCTGCGACCGCAAAGCTGCTGTGTTGAAAAATCACATGCGTACATATCTCAACTCTGGAAATGACATCACGCACGCTGAACAGATGAAGACCGCTATGGAATCGAATGGTGGTGTACGTGGTGTAAGTGTGGTTTTCGGTGGTTCTTTACAGGTTTCCGAGAAATATGTACCGGAAAAATGGGACGGCGTAAGCCTTATCAACGGCATTGTTTACAAGAAGCGCAACATGGAGGTTTGGCGAGCATATGACGTCGGAACAGGAAAAAAGATTCCCTATACTAAATTTGAATCAACGAAGTCATCTTCATCAATTACTTTACCCACTCTTAACGAGATACAGAATTCTGACAAGATGCCAGAATTCTGCGATGTTGTGGCAAGAAAGAGCAGGAAACAAAAAGAAACAAAAACCGATGCTGAATCGTACAGCGATAAAGCGAAACCGATGACGACACCCTGTTCACATGTTCCGAAGAAGGATGCGTGAAATCTTTTCAAAGATTTTCGTCGCTACAAAAACACCTTGACTTTGGAAAACACCAGTACGCTCTGGAGAAAGAAACTTTTCTTGATCGTGCTATGCAGAAGTATGCTGAGAATTTGGAGAGTGGAAAGGCGAGCACTGAGGAAATCCAGGATTCTGCTTCGCAACCTACATATAGTTCAGATATACCACCACTATTGATGGGTTGGGCTTTGAAGTATGGCTCATCCAGCCGACGATTTACGGAAGCTCAGAAGAAATACCTAACAGACTTGTTCACTCTTGGCGAACAAACAGGAAGAAAGGCAGATCCGGAACAGGTATCCAATGCTATGAGAAAAACACGGGATTCAAATGAATCTTTCCTGTTTGATGCTAACAGCTATCTCACATCAAAACAGATTTCTAGCTTTTTTTCCCGTTTGTCAGCCAAGAAATCTTTTCCTGCCACGTGTTCAAGTATCGCTGATGACGATGAAGAATCCATCGACGATTTGCTAGCATCGGAAGAAGAAATAGAGTTTGAGCATGTGCGACAAGAGCTCCCCCAACGAATTTGTCATTGCTCACCCCATTATCTTCGATACCTATAATATCTGCCAAATGGTTGCTGTCTCCAGTCTATCGAAGTTACCTATAGCTGTGTTAGAAGACATTTGCAAGTATTTTGAACTTGATTGTTCAGAAGTAACGAAAAAACGAAGGCAGCCTTACGTTGACATCATAAAAAAGTTTGTCAAGAATACATGCACATGTACTTATTGAATCCTGATCCTTTATGAAGTTCCACCCGTCCCTATACGTACAAAAAGTATCGAGGAACGAAAATTTAGATATGATTATATATTATATGGTTATGGGTGTTTTACGGTACGTAAACTAAAACCCTTGTATTTTATATATTTCACCAGTAGGATACACGTATGCAAAAATATGTAATGCACGAATAACGCGTGTGTTTTCCCGCGGTATAACCCCGCCTTTTTAGTTTTTGTTGGCTTGTTCCGATTTCTGACGATAGAATAGATAGAATAAAATGAACATTACACATTTTCTCGTGTTGAAAACGATATTTTACTCACTCGCTAGCGCTTGGCTCGTTCGTAAACATTGTTTTCACCACTCGAAAATAATATTCATATCTTCGCGCCACCATGTAATATATCATCTATGGTATAATTACATATACATGAATAGAACTGTGGATGTTAGAAGCTGTTATTTTAGGTTTATATACTTTTTGGATATGATAGTCAAATAGTCTAGATTAGCATGCAACAGTCACATTGTGTGACTTGTCTGTGCTTACTTTATTGGTTACCTGCCCAGTTTCTAAATTTAGAAATGTAATAACAATATTTATTTCAAATATAAAACTTCATGGGAAGTGCACTTTGAAATAAAACACCTGAAATCAGCGATAATTTTGTTTTAAATGACATGCTATATTTCGAAAAAGATATAGCGCCTATATATCTAAAAGATCACAGTGGTAACAGATGTCAAGTATATTTACAACACCTTGCCCTCTGGAGACGCGCATGGATCGAGTCGGTAAACAATGAAATCTTGCACGACGATATCATATTGAAAACCAGTCATGAAAATCTTGGTAAGAATTCTTAAGAAACTCCATCATTTGAGAATTTTAATGTGTTTTAGGCACGTTTACGAGTTCATATTCCACACACAAACACTAGTTTCTTGTATTTTGTACAACACCACCAAATTAAATCAAATGCCGGAAATTAGTAAATTTAAGCAAAGTTTGAGCGGCTACTGCGCGAATACAAATCGTTTGCCCAAATATTATTTTTTTATACCATTAGAAAGACAAACATATAAGTGATCGACCATAGACGTTTCAAGCGACTGGAAGATTAAGCAGTTTTAAAACTCGCATTTATGTACGACCTACTTTAAGCGACTTGAAATATGTGTCTAAGGAATAATATTATATTATTATGTTATAGATGAACAATTGATCTCAAAGTCACGCATGTTGTACACAATGTAATATTTTCAAAGTATTTGGGGTGTTTGTACTTCTAGTGTTTCTTATTTTTAAAAAATCTGGAGCGAAAGTTGGGTAACAATCAACTGTCGCAAACGGCATTTTTGGCAGTCTATTGATAATTTAAATTTTCTCCGTTATAAAGCGTTATTTGATCAAACTAACTATAAGGTAATTCTTGGGATACATTACCCTAGCTAACTTGAAAGTATAGGCGAAATCGATTTTTAAAGGTTTGCCGCGGGTTTGATGGTTACAGACAGTCACTCTTAAGTACACTTTAATTTAAACTTTTTTCATTAGGAATCTAGTCTACTGGTCTTCCACTTAGCAGTGATATGTGAGAGATCTATCCTTGAAATTACACGAGTACTAAACTCTCAATTTTTAAGAATCTCGTTCTCTGCGCTACCTGTTAAGCTGTCAAATCTATAGAGACTGCTATGAGTTATTGTATTGTGAGTTATCTATTTTATCAGAACACGAAGTGTAAGTCTGAAGCTTCGATTCAGAAGTCTAATCCACTGTTTCACCTGTTGGTTAAACTTGAAAACTTACAGAGATTGGTAGCAAGTTCTTATCGCTTGTAAGTACACGTAATTTAAGATCTGAACCATCAGGAAATTGAGCTGCAAAGAATTTAGTCGGCCTGTTCAGCTTTCAAGTCCATACAGAGAATGGTGATATGATAAATCGAAGAAAGATGATAGATTTAAACTTACCTGAGTTGAGGCAATGCTTTCTACCAGCGATCTTTATAAATGTCGTGTTTTAGTTCACCTGTCACGTTAACAAGGATTAGTTTTTAATCTTTTATGACGACATATGAACATTTGCATATTTTTGCAATTTCAAATACCGCTTTGAAGTTCAATTTCAAATACCGCTTTGAACTTCAATTGATTAAAAACCTTTTATGGCTGAAATTTGTGAAATTTCAAAATATAGAACAATGTAAAAACAGACTTATCAACATTATATACAATTGTAGAAAACTTCTGAAGATGCTGTAAAAACTTGCTCAGGACGGCTTCAGCTGTATTTTGCATTTAGGGCAACACATTAAAGTGTCGCAGTATAGGCCTATCTATTTTAATCAAAGCATGTCGTAATTAAAACGTCAGTCTCTGATATTCTTACATTGTTAACTGGTGGTCAGCTTTTATTGTTTAGGAAGTATATGCAAGAGATTTAAATGCTCAATCTCTTTCGAAATCTGGTCTACCGCATTGCTTGTTAGAATAATGGATCTTTAGTGATTAGCAATGAGTTTTTCTTGTATGTGTACATATATGTACATTCAGCATGACGCTATCTAGGTTGCTGCCAGATTTTAATAAAGTTACCCCAATTTTAAACCATCGTCTCGATTATTTATGCTATGGTGCTACAGTATTACATATTCCAAAGATAAAAAAAATTATAGGCTTTCCAAAGTCCAGGCAATAGTGACAGATTTTTTAACCATCTGACTTTAAATTGTCATCAGCTGTCAGGAGAGAAAATGATTTTTAACGAGTTGTCCATGCATGAAAGTAAGTCAAGAGCTAGTTGAATTCTACAAAGTATTAACGTTAGACTTTTCTTTTTGAGTATGCAATTCTGGCTAAAACGCTGCATTGAAAAGTTATTAACGAATCATTAGACTTAAAGTTGAGTAAATAGCAAATACTGTATGTACAAATATGATGTTGTTACTATCACTATCTAAATGACATGATATACCGGGACTATGCGAGGCAGGCGCTACTCTTAGTGGGTCATTTTTTTCTCAACGAGTTACATATAAAAAATAATCGAAAGGTAAACTGAAATCTAATTCCTAAATTAGATTTGTCTGTCATGAATGAACATAGCTGGTTACCTAGGCGAGGATGTTTGGTAAAAGTTATTTATCAATTAATTTCTGCATGGGTTAATGTTTGCTTTGTTATCTGTAATAAAGGTCTTTGCTATGTTCAACAAATATGAAATTCACAATTTAGGTTACTGCTACATATGAAGAGCTTGCCACTGAGCTTTACCCTTCATTTTGGATAATTGTTTGGTATTAGCTAAAGTTATCGACCATGCCAAAGATGATAAAATTTGGACTTACAGTGGTTTAGGTGACGGTGACAGATTATTAAATCTCCCCCTCCAGTCGTAACGGCTGTAGTACGCTAGATTTCCCAGAATTAATGAATGGTGAGTTATAGGAAATGTTTGAGGATACGGTTAGAAATGGATGTAGACTTTGTCAAGTGTATTTTGTATTGGATCATAATATGACGCTGCGTTTATTTTGTTCAAAATATTTGGAGATTTAAACGTCAAAAGTTTCAGATATCCTTATAAGGTGATAGCTCATTTGTTTCACAATACTATTTGAATTGTGTTAACCAAATATTAATGTTTTGAGACATTTGTAATTGATTGCGATTCCAAGTATCGCTATCAAATTCTGAGTATTGACATAAACCTAATTAATAGCGAAAGTACAGATTAAGATATTTTTTAATATCCAAGCGCTTAGTTGTGGAACCTACGGTTACTGATACATAACCACAATTGAATTCAAAAATACTTACAGGTCAAAAACGCTGCAAAGCATGCTGAAAGTTCCCTCTTTTCCGCCTTAAAATTTTTGGCTTGACAAAGTATGGAGGAAGTTGATAGCGATTTTTTAGATACGATATTTGAAATCTTGTTAACAATTTGTGCTACTTTACCCACATGCAGTATATGACATTCTAAAGACCATGCGTTGCAAACTTATTAGTGGACACCGGACCCTAAACCTTCTGGTTAAATTTCTTTAGAGAATCGTTAAAATTAAAGAGATAATAACAGTACTAAAACCAGACAGCTAATGTTTAAAGATAAAAAATAAAAAAGAATGATCTCTAGCCTGGCATAATTGTGGTTCTCTTTAAGGAATAGTCTTGATAGACTATCTAGTCTTTTAAAGTCTACTGGTTACCCTCTCAGCAGTGATAGGTGAGAGATCCATCCTTAAAATTACACGATTATTAAGCTCAATTTTTAGGTATCCGATCCCACGCTCTATCTGTTCAGCTTTCAAGTCTAAAGAGACTGCTATGAGTTATTGTATTCTGAGTTATTTTTTATATAAGTACACGAGATTTAAGTGTGAACCTTGGGTTCAGAAATATAATCCCCTGCTTTATCTGTTGCTAAACTTGATAACTTACAGAGATTGCGCGTAAGTTCATGTCGCTTGTAAGTACACGCAATTTAAAATCTCAACCGTCTGGAAATTAAACTCTCAATTGTCAAGGATGTAGTCGACCTGTTCAGCGTACAAGCCCATACAGGAAATAAAGAGGTGATGGACCCAAGGATGATGATAGATTTGAACTTACCAGAGTTGAGGCAATGCTTTCAACCAGCAATCTTTGAAAATGTCGTTTAT
>ERZ1738540.151-NODE-277-length-9154-cov-31.301572_pt1 | contig 9154 bp, 1 predicted proteins | sample MGYA00581725_ERZ1738540 | MGnify/ENA primary metagenome ERZ1738540 (study PRJEB40740, sample SAMEA7388098) | Antillogorgia elisabethae | biome: Marine coral reef biome; feature: Environment associated with an aquatic invertebrate; material: Seawater | host...
TGGCTCACAATGCTGCAGATCTATTCGAGGTTGATCCAGAAACGGGCATTTTAAGACTTAAAAACATCCTTAACAAAGCTTCACTCATCGCCTTGGGTCATATGAACAGCACAGGTTTGATAGAGGTGACCGTACGTGCCCAAGATGCAGGAGACCCAGTTTTGTCTTCACAACAAAAGATTGTCATTCGTCTTGTAGCTACGACAGATTTCAGTCCAGTTTTTGCTAGATCAGCATATTTCTTTAATGTCAGTCAAGAGGCGAAGATTGGTGACGAAGTTGGTGAAGTCCACGCCGTGTCGAAGTCTGCGTCTAGTGTGCTGACATATCGATTCAAATCTGCACAGACATATTTTACTTTGGGCCTAAATAATGGGCAAATATCAATTGCTTCCAGCCTGTATGATGTGGACGAGAGATATCATGTTTTCACAATTCGTGTAACTGATGATCTTTCAAACTCTGGTTTTACTTCGATTGTGGTGGAAGTGCTGGGTGCCAACAAACATTCTCCTGAGTTTAAATTCATGTCGCCTTACAAGATGAGTGTTGAGGAACACGCGAGCCCTGGGACTGGGGTTGGAGTGCTTACAGCAACGGATAAAGACTGGGGAGAGAATGGCGTGGTCACTTACCGATTTCTTGAGGCCAATGTTGGACCAAACAATGAGATGGTGACTGTAGATAATTCATGTTTTCTTCCTCTGGGTTTGGAGAGTCTGGCTGTAGCGGCGAGTGATATCACAGCCAGTTCAACTTATTCTGAACCAAACCAGGACTTTGGTCCAACACAAGGAAGATTGAATAATAAACCATCAACGTTGTCTGGGATGAATTATCAAGGAGCCTGGTGTGCATTGATGGATGACGCCAGTCCATTCTTACAAGTGGATTTCAAACGTTTGAAGAAAATAACGCGAGTTGGTACTCAAGGCAGACCAGACGCCGCAGCGTACGTCAGTAAATATTCCCTCAGTTATAGTTTGAATGGAGCCACGTGGACACAGCATGATCAAACATTCAGTGGAAATTCTGATGCTGAAAGTGTCGTGATTCAAAGAACATTACCATCTTTCCAATCAAGATATGTACGTTTACATCCCTTGGTCTGGAATGAACAATGCTGTCTCCGAGTGGAGTATTATGGTTGTAATTCTGATGGTGGAGATGAAGTGAGTATACCGTTCTTTGTTTATGAAAATACTGGGGAAGTCAATGTGTCTGATCAACTTGACCGAGAAACACACGAGAAATATATCATCAAGGTTGAGGCATCAGACCAAGGAAATCCAACGCTACAAAGTAATACAATGCTTGAGATTTATGTTCTGGATCATAATGATAATACACCATCATTTGAGAAGACCGCTTACCACGTAAGCCTGTCAGAACGTACCTTTCCTGGAGATATGGTTGTCAGGGTTTCAGCAACAGACAATGACGATAGCTTTAATGGAGAGCTAACATACAGCATTCTGTCTGGCGGTCGTCATAAATTTGCCATTCAAGGCTCCACTGGTATAATCCAGCCTTCTTCTCGCTTGGACTACGAAGATCCCACTGATAGATATTTTGTTCTTAATATATCTGTATCCGACCATGGATCACCCTCACTGTCCTCTCATGTTCCTGTCTATATCAACATCACTGACTTTAATGATAATTACCCAATGTTCATTGAGGCGTCTCTGATATCAGAAGTGAAAGAAAATCTTTCTCCGGGGATTTTGGTTACGACCATTCAAACGACAGATGCGGACTTCGGGAATAATTCTTTGGTGCGTTATTCCTTACTGGAGCCCAGTGATAAATTTTCTCTTGATTCGATCACCGGTCAAGTCCAAACTACACAGACATTGGATCGTGAAGAGACTGGAAACTACATCATTAAAATTCGCGCCACAGACCTGGGTGATTCGCCTATGTCAACTGATGCAGAGTTGGCCATCAAAATCATTGACAAAAATGACAATCCTCCTCAATTTACTGAAGATAGTTATATTCGTAAGATCAAGGAAGACTCGACTGAAGGCGTTATAGCCGTGACACTAAAAGCTGAGGATAAAGATATCGGATTGAATGGAAAGGTTGCCTATACTATCAATAAAGGCAACGAAAAAAGTCTTTTCCAGCTCGACAATATCACAGGTATTGTCACAGTCGCAAAGTCCTTGGACCGAGAAGTCAACCATACTGTAAGATTTACTGTTAGAGCCCAGGATCAGACCTCGCCATTTTATTCTGATTTTGCTGACGTGACTATCATGATAACAGATGTGAATGACAATGCTCCAGTGATTGAACCAAAGGAAATAATGGTTGAAATCAGTGAGGACGTACCAATAGGAACGTTCATTGCTGATATGAATGCAACAGACAAGGACTCTTCAAACAATGCACAATTAGTGTTTTCTATCGTGCTTGGCTCTCAGGATCATTTCACTATCGATCCTAGCACTGGAGTTGTAAGAACAGCAGTGCCACTGGATTACGAAACCATCACTCGTTATGATTTGTTTGTAATGGTTCGTGATACTGGTGTTAGTGGATACATGGATTTTGGTTTCGTTAAGGTCACTTTGATTGATGTTAATGATAATGGACCGGTCTTTTATATGCCAATTGGTCCATTTTATATTCGGGAAAATAAAGCGAATGGCAGTAATGTCGGTCTTGTTCGAGCATTCGATGCAGATACAGGAGAAAATGCAGATATAACTTTCGCTATAACTGACGGAGATCCTGATGGACACTTTGCTATTGGTCCATCTTCCGGAGTGATATCGACGACTGAGATTCTGGATCGAGAAATGACGTCATTCTATGACGTAGTTGTAACCGCCAGTAACTTGCACACAGCACCAGTGCTATCAACAAATGTCACGGTTCGTATTAATGTGGATGATGAGAACGATAACCCCCCGGAATTCAACTCAATTTCTTATCAAGGACGGGTGTCGGAGAATGCGACAGTTGGAGCAGTCCTTGCTAGAGTATTTGCAAAAGATCCTGATGAGGGTGAGGCAGGAGTTATCAGCTATACCATTACGATTGGAGAGTATTCTCGTATGGTAGGCATAGATAGCCGTACGGGAATATTGACCCTCAGTCAGTCGTTGCTCGAGCACGAATACCGAACTTTGCCCGTCATTGTGAACGCCACTGACAATGGGGATCCTCAAAGGTCCTCAACTGTCCCTGTTGAGATCCTAGTTAATGACGTGAATGATAATTCGCCGAGATTTGAAAAACGGCAATACAGTGCAAGTGTTAGTGAGATGGCTACTATCGGAGACTCAGTGGTTCAAATGATTGCAGTGGATGCAGACACAGAGGACAGTGGTGCCACTACTTATGAACTTGTGTCTGGAAACGAGTCAACACTTACAGATGGCTTCAATATTTCTTCTTGCACTGGATGGATCACTGTTAACAAAGTTTTAGACCGCGAGAGTGTATCTCAATATCGTCTGGGTGTTCGGGCCTCAAACTTTGCTCAAAAAAAGCGGCGCAAACGACGTCGGCGTCGCGAGGCTCTGTTTTCTGATACAGTTGAATTAGTTATCATCGTTGATGATGCCAATGACAATATTCCAGTTTTTTCACCACATTTTTATGTTGGAGGGGTAATGCCAGGAGTCGATATTGGTACATTAATTGTCAGTGTGACTGCAACAGATGCAGATACTGGCATCAACAGTCAACTGGCGTATAACATAACTGGCAGTGACGAGAAACATCGGTTCCACGTAAATGGTATTGGAGACGTGCTTTCAACAGACGTAGCAGTTGGTCGTGCAGGAACTGTGTATAATCTGAATGTCACTGCTACAGATAACAACGGTCAAGGCTGGACTTCACTGCAGCCAGCAAAAGTTAAGATTTACGTTCTTTTACGTGATGAACAAGCAATGCTTTTGGCTCTCGTCCATCCAGACATGATCATGAATAACACCAACGAATTTATAGATATGCTGAACAATATCACAGGAGGCGAAGCATATATCGATAAGATAAATATGGTTTATAAGCGAAATGGAAGTGGTGTCATTGTGGTGGGATCTGAAGTCATTTTCCATGTTGTGAGGAATTACACCATCCTAACAAACGACCAAATAATAAGCACGGTAAACCTCAATCGCCATTTATTCGACACTGTTTACGTAAAATGGCAGATTCAAGATGTCAACAAGATACGCGTTTCTGCAAGTGACGATGACGATGATCTTGAAGACTGGGAAATAGTTTTAATCGTTCTTGGCGTGTTACTTGCACTTCTTCTGCTATTCTGCTGTTGTTTCTGTTTCTGTTACCCGTGGAAACGACAGTTTGCTGAGGAGGCATCAGAAAGTCAACGGAAGACCTTCTTCACTAACTCCCCAGTGACTCGTCAAAAGGCCAACTCTACGTCAAGTGATTCAATCCAGTTTTACAGTTCATATCCAAATGCTGACCCTTTCAAACAGCCAGGGACAATCTCAAACCCTGTGTACAATGGTGATTTTGACGCTAACGGTTACGAGGAGAAGGAAATGGAATTATCGCTCTCGGATGAGGAATCTGATGCAGAATCAGGAAGAAAGGCTTCTAGGAAAGGAAAGTCGTTCAAGAAAAGTTTTCGCAAGTAAAACCCAGTTTTTTTTTGAGAAAAGTTTCACATAGCTGTATATTGTAGTATATGCAAATTCACATGACCAACTTTCATCTTTTGCAATGAATAAAAATTAAACGTATTTGATAAATATTTATAACCAAAATAAAGCAATAAGATTTAAGATTCTTTTTTTGGACCTTTTGTAAACTATATTGTACAATAATAGCTTATGGGCTGTAATCTTTAAATTCAATAATCGTGATAAACTTTAAACAAACAAAGTACAAAACGATATTATTATGAAGTGTAGTAAATATTTAAATTATTGCCATAAATAAATCACCAAGCACGTTCTCAAATCTGTAGCGTTTGTCGCTCATACATCAGCTTCTTTAATAGCGGTTAGATAAGTTAATTAATCAATGATATACCGTCAAACGATCATTAATGCAAGCTATAATTAAAATTGCTTATATGATAAAGTTTTAATAAATCAACAGAAATCTTTTATAACCAATTAGGTATGAGTGTCAAATTTTTTGAAAACCTAAGTACTTTAAGTATAAACAATGTGTTCGTGTGAGGACGCGTTCTATAACCGGATTTCTATCTCAAGAATTTTCTTTATTAAACCCCACCTTTTAAGCTTAATTACTGTACCATTGAGATTACTCGGTTTCCAGTTGTGCTGGGAACAAATGCTTATAAATACCTGGGGAGATATTGCAGATAGAGGTAGAATAAAGCGCTGAAACACCGCTGATAGCACGATAAAAGCATTTTTGGCGTCTCACATAAAAACAAATCAAGAAATAATTTTAGGTGTGCCGTGTCTGTGAATTGCCCTTAAGCTATTTGCATAAGTTTCTTTAATAACGAGTTTTTATTTAAAAAAGAGAAAGTTTAGTTTAAACACACGTCCTTGTATTATCCAAATTAATAAGTATTTTCGTGACATTCAAATGCTATTATCACACTTATTCATAGTTTTAAAATCTTGCTTCAAATAGATTGCATAAATGTGTCAGCCTCTTCCCCGATACATGCACAGATGACTAGCCACTAATTTGGCAAATTGTCAGTTTAAAAATTTACATGGAAGATTGCTTTTCAAAAGCTCTGCAGGGCTTCAAAGAGGCTTTTGCAGACTATTAGGTATTTAAATTTTTGTTTTCGGATGTCAACCATAGCAAACGTTTATAGTAAGTCAGCGATTTACAGAGTAAAATACGATAAATATGTGGAGATATAGTGCACTGGTTTGGCTCCTTTTTGTCGTGAATAGGCAAGAGTCGCGCCAAGTTACTCAAATCGTAGTTAAACCTAAAACTTCGCTCTGTATTGAACCAGGAAGAATGATGTTATTGACGTGTATACTACATACAAACATGACATTTGTCAACATTACAACATCCTCCTTGAACTGGTCATTGCAGTGGTGCGAAAATGAAGTACAGTTGACCAATGCTACCACCGTCCACTATACCAATAATAGTGTTGTTTCGACATTTGTACCAAGAAGTTCTGGTTTGTTTACCTGTGTTGGTAAAGGGCCAAGCCAGTGCAGCAATAGCTCTGTTTTTATTGGAATACAACCGCAACCTGTGCATACTCTTATGGCACCACCAAAATTTACCCGCGATAAGGATGGTTTCTCTTATGTCATGGTGTCATGGTTAAGACCAAATATTGAATATGAATACACCTTGTTCTATAAAATAGATCTAAATGGTTGTTTTTCAATGCCTTGCGTGGATGATTTCATTAAGGTACGATGCAATGCTACGAAATGCTCCGCGATCATGGAAACGGAAGGAAATGATCTGAGTGATTTGTCTTTCTACCTTCTCACTCGTCATAAAGCGTGCGAAGCACGTAGTAAAGTTTGGAGCTATAACTTAACCTTGACTTCATGTGGAGAGCTTCCCCCTAGAACACTATTTTGTATTCCTTTCCCACCTACAAAGCTTGAAATTGACACCTCATATCGTAAAGTTATCCTTAGATGGCAAGATACTCTGTATTGGCAAGCACCGGCCGTTTTATTAACCTGCAACTGCCCGAAGACCTCAGCCAATCGTACTGGCACTAAACTTATCATGAGTCCACCAGAAATACGAACTATTCGCCTATCGGATAAAGATATACTGGGTTACGTTCCCTATGGGAAATGTACGTTATGCCTGTCAATACAAGAATACCATTGTGGTCAGTTTTCCGAGCCATTGTGTAAAACTACGAGATTGAACGAAGAAGCCCCGAGCAAACCGCCGGCGATTACATGCAAAAACGACACTTGCCCAACCAGTTACGACAAAGATTTTCTTAACCTTACAATCATGTGGGAATTACCAGCCGAGAAATACTGGGGAGGAATCTTAAGAGAAATAAGATTACGATATTGGGTTAATTCCCCTAACTCCGCCCTCAATGGGACATTGATAAGAAATGCAACCAGCCACAATGCAGCAACAATTAAACAACTCAATAAAACCTTAGACTATACAATTCGTTTGCAAGCATGTAACAAAAAAGGTTGCAGCAGTTATAGTGAACCATTTCAAGTCACTGGTATTCGAGCGACACCAAGATATTTGACAATTACCAACAGTAGTGATAATTTTACCATTGAGTGGTTTCCTATAATTATCGGTGGCGTGGCAGCCTTTCTGCTCCTGGTCGTCACAGTTTATTTAACAGTGAAAAAGTTCAGGTCATCCTTTGAACCAGTTGAACAATCCCAGGAGAGCATATCGCCCCCCGACATACCTGATTACTCACAAATCAGCGACTCTGCTGGAAATTATGATGAGTTACCTCACACTTCTCAATCATCTGCTGGTGAGGGTGGTTCGTCCTCTTAAAAATCAAGATTACACCAGCTGATGGACCGAGAATTTCCCCAACATGGGGTTAGGGTCATTAAACAAAACTGTTTCTCTGATTATCGATCCTCTCCGTTTGTAGTTTGAGTTTTAGAATTTTTTAGGAATTGTAGATTAGGAAGTTGTGAATTTTGAATATAATCTAATAAATTTTGTTTTCGTGTTGTTTTGCTGTACTTCTGTGGTGATGCATCTTCGTTTCAATGTATTTGTTTATTCTAATCCCTTGTCAACCCCACTATAAATTGATGGTAAGATTGTAAGAACGGACGCCATTTATTGATACACTAGAAATATTTACAAGTAGTTGTAAAGAGCTTGGTTTCGATTTGAATTTTGAATGTATAGTTATAAGACTTGTTCAAAAAACTTTCATGTCACCAAGATTGCGTGTCACCCTTCTCCGTGCAGAACAATTGCCCAGCGAGTTTTCTACAGGGGATTTCCGGTCAATTGGGGGCGACGTATTTCAATGGGTTTCAGTGAGAGGGGACATAGTAAAAAATATTTTCCATTACGTTGTAATTTTGTACATGCGTTTGCATGCGGCAATTTCAACATATCTGTAACACAAGCTGGAACAATCCATTACTGAATACCACTACCTTGGCGATACCGTAAATACTCAGTAAGCGCGAAATATTCTACGAAAATTTGTTACTCATTTCAAACATTGTTATAATCGACATTTCCTGTAAATGCAACATTTTCCTAATAATTGAAACATTGCCTTATAATTGCAACAATGTCCTAATCGTCTGAGGATTTGATTGGTTGATTATGAAGATCTTCTAGTTGAGCTTCAATTTTAGCGATTGCTTCACGTAGACTGTTGTATTTCTCGATATCGAAGCCATTGCGTTTTGCTTTCTTGTGGAAGGAAATAAGGAATTGACGATTGCGTGCTTCGGGATACATATACTCCTGTCTGGTCAATACGAAGTACGCATAACACGCCATACTCGTTGCATACGTCACAAAGTAAGTGACAGGTTCCATAATATCCCACGAATATTCCCACCACGTGAGTCGCGCGAGGAATCCAAACTGAACAGCCATGAACGCTAAACCTCCCCAGACAAAGACATTGGTTCGCGTTTCTACACCTTTCTCAAGCTCTTGTCGTTTCGTTTCAAGTGGCTCAAGTTCTGTATGAATTTTTTCTAACTCATCCAAAAGTTGCTGCTCTGTTTCTGTCTTATTATTTCCAACATCAAGATTGAGATACAACTTCTCAATGAGGTCTCGGACATTTTCTAATGAGTTTTCTTCTATTGCTACAGTTACTTCACTTGATGGATGTACAGAGTGTATTTCATCATTAATTTTTAGTTTAAATCCTTCCGTCAGCAAGGCATTTAATCGTGTCGTCTGTGCAACTCGATTGTCATCTAAGGAATGCACCACAGCCTCTTTAACACCATTATCCTCGTCTTTAATGCTCTCAATAAAACTTTTCACGGAGTGGGAATCATACAATGTGAACTCACATGTTTCATTAGTTGTGGGCAAAGGGATTGAAATGACTGGATGGCCACGTTTTAGTTCAAGATTCAAATCAGCTAATCGACTTGCCGTTGTTGAAAAACAAGGGCATCCAGTTGTAGCTATTAAACCCTTACTGATCGTCGATTTTAAAGATGTTTTGAAAAGAGCTCTTCGCATTAATACACCA
>ERZ1738540.152-NODE-279-length-9140-cov-7.575344_pt1 | contig 9140 bp, 5 predicted proteins | sample MGYA00581725_ERZ1738540 | MGnify/ENA primary metagenome ERZ1738540 (study PRJEB40740, sample SAMEA7388098) | Antillogorgia elisabethae | biome: Marine coral reef biome; feature: Environment associated with an aquatic invertebrate; material: Seawater | host...
TGAAGAACGTTCTGCTCACATACAGCCAAAGCAATCTTCGGAGAGTCAAGCGAGGTACGTTGTTGATCTATTTTTTCGCTTGGCAAATGTTTTTGGACGGTTTAAGTAACGACAATTCTACGCTGTTTGATGGATTGCACGCGCGCGTGTGCTGTTAAATCATCATCATTGCTTGTACTTATAGTTTAACGACTCCTACTTTAATCTTCGTATCGAAAACAAATTGCTTTAGAGCAGGTCTAATTGCACTTCAGATCCGTTGAAAAATTCTTAGATACATGAGAAACACAAGTTGTTTCACATCTATAACCCGGCCATTTTAGCCGAGATGGTTCGTGCGTTGCAGCCATGTGTAGTATATTTTGTATCAATTAACGAATTGTTTACATGATGTTTTATTTAACTAAACTAAATTGTTCAAGATTCAGCATTATTCCCTAAGGATATATTAAGATATAAACTCAGTCGTTTTACTAGCAAACAAAAGTAAACCTAAAATGATTATTTTTACACGCAATAATATGCACAACATATTATCACGAGTCCTTACATGAATCCGTGAGGGTATCACAAATTGCATAGCCGTTATTTGAGTAAAACTATCGTTCGTATTTTTGCTGGTAACTAGAGAGATATGCTGACATTAATCTTTTAGTCTTATGGACTATAGTTAAGCGAAAAACCTTATTTTAGAGATGTATTTAGGATGTATGTATTTTTCATTGCTTGGAAGCTTAGCTGCTCGTTAAATCTTTGGTATGGAAGTTATAAGAAAACTTATATAGGTTTCGCTTCTGCTGTTTGCAAAAGTAACCGTTAACATACTCACGATATATTTGCTACAATCGAGATGCATGAATTTACGTTTTCGCTCTGTGGGCGTTATGAAAGAGAAACATAAACATTTATCTGCATGTATACGAAACCTTTCTAAATCTCCTCTTTCCTTTCCGTGTGAAGCTTAAAAACTCTTCCCATCAACGCGAAAACCTTTAATTTGCCACATTTAGAAAACAGAAACGTTCTAAGTTGCAACACTGCAACATAGAATCGCTTTAATTTGCGACATTTTGGGAATTAGAAACTTTATTTTGTGACATTTAGAAATATAGAGTTCAAGGTGTTAGGTCCTATTTACACCAAAACCTTCGCCTGATTATTTCATGGAATGACTTATATATGCACAAATAACAACTAGATATAAATTTTTAGTTTATTTAAGCAATTTGCGTGTTTGCTTTGAGTTTAGTAGACTGATGTTAAAACAAATCGTTTTAATTTTTAACCTAATTCAGGGTACACAAAAGAGACGCGTATCAGAGGACGAATAGATTGCGGCAATTGCTTCTATGTAGTTGAGAATCAAACACCAAAGGCAACAAGCTAACACATTTTTCTATTTGCCCCTACTTAAGTGTAAATACTTGGAGAATTCGAGCCAACGAAATGTTTTCGTTGAACACGTAGAAATTACAATACCAGTCATATTGTACGACAGTTGACAATACTGTTTGGTATTATACAGGCGGCATGGCGAACTTAAAATTTTGAGTGTCATTTGATGGAACGTAACTTAGAAGGTGATTCAGTTCCCACCAGAAAAAATAAAAGCAGTATGTCTCCATTTTTTTGTGTGAGCTATGTGTGCGTTTCTGAGCGCAATTCAAAAAAGATTGTTGGTCGAATAGAAGACAGAGGTGTGTATATGCTGTCTGCAATATACAGTCCGCTATATTGAATGTCCATAATTGCGAAAATTTCTATAATTTCAAGTGATTGCAAAAATTTCTTCTAGGAAAACAGTTTTCATCACTCTACATTAATTAAAACTCGAACAGATATATTGAAAAAAACATTTAAATTTTAAACTTGGCCATATTGTGTCCTCTTGTATATGTATACAGTAGTGTTAAACTTCGTAAGGGATATTTTGTTAATTTATCTCAAACCGGATTTTGTTGTTTAGTGTATACATTGAACGCCGAGTTACTTAAAATGCCATTGTGTATTTTGAAATTTCTATTTCTATTTAGATGCGCGTATTGAATATGACTTTTCGATGCCCAATTTTCCGATCGCGTTTAAAATTAAAGGCGTGGTTATGGCGGAATATATATACACTTTGGTTTGTATAGCTTCAAATTAATCGTACAATTTTTGTTTCACTTCAAATAATTTTACTATCTGCAGATTATGAAGTTAGAAAATAAAGATCTTTCAGGACCACAGCCTAAGAAAAATGAACAAAATCTATACCTTTTAGACGTGGCTTAAGTTCTGAAATCAAATCAAATTTTGCTACAATTTGGCTCGTATTTTTGTGCGACATAATTCCGCAAGAACTATAGAAATGCAAGCAAAAGCCGTTAACCTGTTTGTGGGACGACTTTAAAATAAAAATTCATATAAATAAAACGTGCGACTTTAGAGACAAATACAGAATTAAGAAGGCTTTAGATATACTGTATTCTATCGTAAAGAAGTTGCGCATGAATTTACCCTAAATATAATATACAAAATGAAATATCAAATACGAAGTTCCACTGTGCTTTTAACGAATTAAATAGAGTACTGAGTCGAACTATTTTCTATGATTATAATGGTATAACTGTATATCACAAAAATTGTCTAGATTTTACGATAAACTCGCACAGTATAATTTTGAATTTCCAAGTCAAACACTGATAATTACGTTTTTATAATTTTTCCTGAAATTTGTTTGCATTGCGTGTTTTGTTTTTATCGGTGCCTGGCATGGCCTTCTACAGCTTCGGCGAGGTAAACAAGTTCGATTTCAACACCGGTTCGTTTAGCGAGCAGTGTGGTAAAGTAAACAGTGTAAACGAATTAAAATTGTACTTTGAGCTGGTTTAGTTTATAGCTCTGGAAACAACTTAAGATTAATCCATGTATGATAACTAGTTACATTCTGTATGATTTCTGGTCATATTATTGTTTCTAGAAGTCTAGTAGTAATAGTGTTGGGAGTAAATTTTGATATGTAGTTAAACACAAATGGCCTTTATAGCCTATATAATCAATCATTAAAGATTAATCGAACTTCATTCTTGGTTTATATAAACGTCCCCTTTCAAATATGAAAATTCCATTTTAAAAATGAACCGATATGATGTGAAAAAAGAGGTAAAATTTAACTTCGAATTGCATCATTTAAATGTTTATGCACAAACATACGTGAAGTTTGGCTTTGAGTTCACAAGCAAATACTAATGGCACATTATAAGAATACATTCAACAATTGTTCTTTCATTTAACATCAGTTAATGTGTTTAACTGCCGTAACATAACACAACGCGTTAATCCGCTCAACCGTTTGTGACAATTAATTTCTCTGATGCAAAGCATTCATATGCTCTTTTGGATGCAGACGATATTCTGTTGAACTGTACGAGCTCAAAGGCTATTCATTCTTTTTCAAAAGGTGTATACGTGTTATAGAAAGAATAGGAAATGTTTGAATTCTTCTATAACGAAATGAAACAACGATAAAAATTTCAGAAAGTAATTTTACAGGTATGCCTTCAAATTACAATAGCTAGCAAGCATGCACGTCGTAATTAAACATGTCGATCAGTAATGTTTGAGAATACATCACGTATTCTTATCATTAATAAACACGTTGGCTAAATATAAAACGACAACGAGGTATATCTGCTTGGAAGGGAAAGTATCAACATTCTGATAAGTTATCTGTTTTATGCATTTATTTATTAATTGAAGACCAGGTAATTCGACAATGTTTTGTTATTTCGCCCACTCCTTGAACGAATATTTTGTCTTCGTTTCATACTGTATCTAATTACATATTCACAAGGCTTTATGTTGCCGTATTTAACCCGCGGTGGATCAAAGACTGAAACAGAGAAACATGCAGGTGTTGCCATAACTCAACTGACAGAAAAGCTCTCAGAAGATTTACGAGAACCTTTAAGCGCACATTTAAAGTTTGTAAAATCACGGCAACAATAGATAATATTACCCATGCACGCGTTTGCTCGTATAGTTTTCAGTTGAATAAATAGGTCCAAAGTAGAGTCAAATGGCATTCATTTGTGGGTTAGCCTCCTTAGATACTTTAGCCTAGTGTGTTCATCAAACGAGGAGCAGGATGAAGAACGCATAGACTTCACTTTAGATTATTTTTACATGTTCGGTCGTAAATGCAAGTCGAGTGCATTTTTCATGCATGCCTCCGTTCACTTTAACCACAAACATCACCAAATACAGCAGTGAAGTGGAAATCCTACCCTAGATCAACAATATAGCATACTTCACGCGAAGATAAAGAACATGGCGTTTATCACATATTCACCACGCGTCCTTTTCGATAGGTTCTTTACTTTAAATTTATTTTTTGTACTTATATAAGTGTTTTTCTCTTTCTTTCTTAAAGGACAAGTGTTCTCAGAATGTGCTGCACCGATGAAAACTTGGAACGCGAACATAGCAGAGCACAAAAAGATTCCATGGAACATAAATTGGAATCACCCGGTAATTATTCGCATTTTTATCAAGTGTCGTTCCGTTGTGTAGAAATATTCTGGAATCATCTGGCTTTTGAACCATTAGTTTAAGACTGCTAGGCCATAGGCTCTTTGAAAAGAAGTCTATTAGTAGCTTCCAGTGATTCAATTGATCTCAATTCTCGATTCAAAATCCTCTTATGTCCACAATTCGTCGTCAAACGCATTTAAGAATGTAACAAATATCACTCCAACGTCGAAAGAACACCTTCATAGGATACCACTTGAAAATTGAACACGTTCTAAAACAAAGACATGGTTTAACTTCAAGTTATTAAATATCTATTGGATACTATGTTTGCAAAAGCATTGTGGGCTTTTAAGTAACCTTTTTCCGTATAAATAAAAGTGCGTCGATGAAACCCCACTCGGCTATCGGTATGAATCAACAGTGTTGATTTCAGAACGAGTACCATTATGAAATATTAGAGCTTAGCATGTGCATGCCTAAACACCTTCACAATCGTTGGTGTTGGCGCACAGCAGATGTCGTATTTTCTTAAGATTTGAAACAAAAATTACACATTATGAACACTGCTAGGCTAGGTACCCAATCCCGACTGAATGCCTGGGCAATATTGATATAATTTGCTACTGGCCCAAATCTGATTACTTAGTTGATTCTCGAAGCAGCTCAACTTGTTTTGCCATTAGTTTCACTATTCCTGTAAACACTCAACTTAGGTATTTACCTTAAGATACAACAAGTGCCCTTGCCATTAACTAATTCCCCTCGCGTCGGAGAACGAAAGTCTTGATTCTGAATTTTGTTCTGAATTCTCTGAGGACTGTGAGCAGGGACTTTCAGTGAACTGAGTGGTGTTCCATATTAGGTTAACGTAACAGGATTCTGAAACATCTGTCAGTAATGAAAAGATAAGGCCCGTATAAGAACGTATTTGACGTTTGAAGGGAAGAAAGAGTGATGGATTGGATATAGTAGCTTGTAGGAAATAGTTCATTGGCTAATGTGGCTTTATTTTAAACTATAAAGTAGTGCAACACTTTTTGTCAACCGAACGTCGTTGACAAAATGATGGCTTAAAAGGAATTTGACTTTCCTCGCCCTTGCCAAGAAATAGCTTAATACTAGCTTGCAGTGGTGCCCGTGGGGACACCAATCATGACTCAGCGGCGTGATATTATAATTGTATTAACGCACTATTGAACGTATTCAATTTGCGCACATGGAAAACGCATGTTGATTTCAAATAGAATTCAGCGTGCTTAATAATTTTCTTTTGTGTTTTATCAACGAATAATGCAGTCTTGTTGGGTTGCATGTTACCTGTTATGTTGCTTGAGAGTGTGTCTGTGTGTGGGTTTTGCCCGTTACCACGATAACAAGAGAAATATTGAACACAATTATATGTTAATGTCTAAATCTGTCGGACTAATAGACCAGAAGCGAAGAAATTATTGGAGCCTGTAGAAACCAAATTAGCACATTTATTTGTTTCCGAACTTTTGCAAAAAAATTTTCATGCTTGGAATTTGTAAGTACCATTTCAATAACTAACTGATAAGCTAATGTTTTAGCCTAAAACTGTTACCTTGGGAGCCTGAAGCAGTGCATTCATACACTAGTTGCGAATGATACTGAGTAACAAAGAGTCAGTGGGCGAGAGAGCTAGAGGTTTCCATAGAACACTTAGCATTATTACACTTAGTTGCTCTTGCTTCCTCAGGGAAAAAATTAGAATACAAGTATGTTAAGGAATAATACAAAAATGGAATCGTTAGAAGTGCATGGTGTATTAAAAATGTGTCCATGACTGTGAGAGGTGATAAATGGAATTCTTCACAAAGTGTAACACCTCGATAAAATGAAACTTTTAGTTAATATCATGTTATCAAAATCTAGCAGTTAAATGACGAGAATTTATTGCAGACAGTCCGTTGTAAAATTTATGTATGGGGTTTACTCGATAGCCTCGGAAAGGTAAAGTCTGAGTGACTTCTGCTTTGATTGAACACGCAGATGTTTTGTAATAGGGTACATAACAATTCTGATCTTTGCATTTTTAAGAAAAGATGGTTAAAAATTGAAATTTTTTATTTGGTTTAAAAATGGTTTGAGACTAAGAATTCCATACACCCATTTATCAAGAAGCCCAACCAACGAAATCTGAAATTCATGCTCACAAATAATCGAAAATGTATAATAAATTTTGTCCTGCGCATATTCTTTAATTCCCTAAGCACCAATATCGAGATTTAGAATGCTATTGTTAAACCAATATTTTTACTTTTCTCTCTATTTGGCCATCTATTTATAAAATAAGGTGGAGCTAATCGCGAAGCCGTTTTGTTCTTGTGCCATGGCGAATGTTGAAAGGATATCCGGAAAAAAGAAACTAATGATATCAAAGAAAAAGTACTCTCCACCTGCGGAGTAGAAGCTAACGAAATTTATGGATTTGATTTTCTCGTACTAATGAAATTTAGGTATGGCCAAATGGCCACTTTTTGTTGTATTATAGATAACAGATAGTTTAATTCATAGGCTTTGGTTTGCGCCGACCTTTAAATACATTGGGAATTGAACAAAAAACAGAGTCTCTCTAGGGGTTCCATATAATCCATGATCCTCCAGATCTAATATGGCTGGGAAGCCGTTTATGGAACTTTGGACTGAGCAAAATAACCAGCTTTAGAAGATGTAGGAAGGTTGATAAATTTCAAAACTTAAATTTTGTGGTTTAAAATATATTACAAAAATGGGTGTTTGTATAGCATGAATTCAAACATGTCCAAACAAGCAACCCCCATTTATCACAAATCGTGTTTAAAAACTGAAAAAAATCTCCAAGAAGGAAAGATGTGATTTCAACTGACCACTTTAAATCGGATCGTACATTTGGTGAATGGCTATTTTTAATCGATATAATACAAAGAAGCTTTCATTTGTCAACCAAAGTCCTGATCCTTAAAGGATGAAAAAAGTAAATCTATAATACCTCATGGAGGAAAATCACATGCTGTAATTAAACGATACGATGTTCATCCTCGTTGTACAATAACAATACGTCAGTGTCTGGTGCAATACAATCACAGTTAGATCTGCAATTGTAAAATGTTCAATGAGTGACTCCCTAATTGAGGGTGGCGCCAGGTTGTTAGAATTCAACTAGTTCCAAAGTCGCAATGAGTCATTACTAGATAATTACAAAGTGATAAAAATGAAATATTATTCTTCATTTGGACATTGCTCCCACGTAACATTTCCCAATGCTGCAGTTTCAAGACCTCGTAATGCTGTGACGTTAAACACTGTGAAGTTTTTTGACCAAATTGTTATTCAGTGCGTTCAAAATAACTCCTTATTATTCGTTGTCTTTTTCGCTTCCACATCAATATGCGCCTTCAACAATTCTGTCGCGAAAACCGTTGTTGGTTTGGTAGACTTATTCTCATGAAAACTACCGTATTTGAAAGGTCAAGAATGCATGATCACGAAGGAAAATTCTAGTGAATTTTACCACGCCTGAAAAATAAAGCATTTCTTTTTTCTTTGACGTTAGGTTTGGAGTGTGTATTATGTTTTATTTTCATTCCTTCAAACTAATTAAAATCTGACGACATGACAACGTGTGGCTAATACATTTTTGTACCTATTTATGGCACGTATAAGAACAAATACAACAGCACATGCAATGGTGCATTTTTTTCCCAAATGAACTTATTTTGGCTTGTTTCACATGAAAGCAGAGGGTGTATTTCATCCTTTTAAGAAGCAGGAAGGTATTTTTAAGCTGGTCTCGTTAACCTCCAGGCAAGTCAAGATTTTAGTACTTAGGACAATCGCAATGTGAACCAAACAGATATCTTCTTCTTTTGAATTGAATATCTGTTAAATTTTTCTGGCACTTGGTTTGGCTATCTTTTTGTGCATTATATATAAGCAATTCGTTTAAAATTTTAAACGTGTTCATATCAAGGCTGCAAAACATAGCGTGACCCAACCACTGAGTGATGCACCAGTAAATTAATTCTTTACGTCAGTACTCTAACAGCTTCCTGTACGTAAATCATGCAGCTCCCATCACGAAAATCAGTCAAGGGATATTTTCATAAGCTAATACGAAAAACATTTATATTGACAGGTTGTCAATTTATTAAAAAGCTACGAAAATGACTGTTTTGTAATTTTTTTCTTTATGTTTTGTATATGGGCACAGCGAATGTTTGTTAAAGTGTTTTCGTTGATAGAATTAATTCTTCTTGAGCCTTTTGATATTTTGAAAACTTAATACCAATATTAGCTGCAGTATCTGCAAAAAGCTACCACAATTGAAAGCATGCTGCTTAGTTTGCAATTACCGATGCGAACGAGGTGTAAAGTATAGCGGTAATGTCTATTACGACCCGAAAATGGATCCAAAAATCTTTGCTGATCCATTTCCCTGTATTTGCTTTGATTTTTGGTATCCTTGTCAAAAGCATGTGTGTAATTTACGATCCATCATGGCAGACGCATCATCGCCAGTGAACTCTATAAATACCTGGAAGGATAACTAAGCGGCCATATTTGAAGCCAATTTGAAGCTCATTTTGTAGGTCAGCCCGAGGCCCCAAGCTTTGTTTACCTTACGC
>ERZ1738540.153-NODE-282-length-9047-cov-5.375445_pt1 | contig 9047 bp, 15 predicted proteins | sample MGYA00581725_ERZ1738540 | MGnify/ENA primary metagenome ERZ1738540 (study PRJEB40740, sample SAMEA7388098) | Antillogorgia elisabethae | biome: Marine coral reef biome; feature: Environment associated with an aquatic invertebrate; material: Seawater | host...
CTATACTGTACATTTAACCCCTAAGGTAAAACAATATTATAAAGATATTGGCCGATCATTCTCTGCCAATGTCCGAGCAACTATCATCTTGGTCGGACATTAGTCCGACCAAAGCCAAATCGTTATAATCCACACTCTTCACAACGATTACCCTTTGGCTCCAGAGAAATTTAAAGTCAACGGGGTTGAAAAACTTGTGCCAAACCTTTATGACAAGAAGAAGTACATTTTGAACTACACTCTCTTACTATTTTTTCTAAGACAAAGTTTAAAACTTAAAAAAATACATCGTGGTATTCGATACACGGAAACTAACTTTTTGGAAAATTATATCGAGTTTAACACAGAAAAACGCACAAAAGCAGCATCGGACTTTGAGAAAGACTTTTATAAGCTCATGAACAATGCTCCTGATGGTAAGTCTTTTGAAAACGTGCGTAACCGAGCAAGTATTAAGATAGTCAATGGACATGAGGCTGGGCAATTAGAGAAACTTTTTGCCAAACCTCATTTTCAGAGTGCATTTGTGTTTGAGGATTCTAATTTGGTGTCTGTCAAAATGGGTCAATCGACGGTATGCCTCAACAGACCCATTTACTTGGGTCAAACCATTCTCGACAACTCCAAGTATATTATGTGTTATTTTCACTATAATTACATCAAGCCCAAGTATGCTGACAAAGCAAAATTGCTTATGACTGATACAGACTCTTTGTGTTATGCCATAGAAACGGAGGACTTTTACAAGGACATTATATTCGACGTCGAGGATCGTTTTGATGCAAGTAATTATGACTCTCACCACCCTAGTGGCATTCCAACAGGAAAAAATAAAAAAGTGCCCGGAATGATGAAAGATGAGGCTGGGGGCAAGTTTATCATAGAGTTTGTGGGATTACGACCAAAACTATATGCTTTTACAACCCAAGACACTTGTGTGAAAAAATGTAAAGGTGTAAGAAAACCAGTGATTGAAAAATGGTTAAATTTTGACCATTACAAAGATTGCCTTTTTAACAAGACAATGTATATGACAACATATAACATGTTAAAGTCACGAAAGCACGAGATCACGACAGAGATGGTAACCAAAGTTGCGTTAACAGGAGAGGATGATAAAAGGTTTCTTCTTCAGAACTCTAGGCATGAAACGCATTCTCTTGGACATTGGATTAACCCTTACTTGGATAAAAAAGCATAGATTGACAAGTTTCTTACTCTATGGAAAAGAGTAAGAAACCTTTTTTTTAAGCGAGAACTCCCAATATCTTCACAAGACTAACACCAGAAACAAGTCCAAGAGCACCTATTGCGAGGTTCTGGTAATGTTTCATCTTTTCTGAGGGTTGGTAGTAGTCACTTAGTTTTGGTTCGGGGTTGATAATGTCCTCGTATTTTTTAAGCTGAATGAGTGATTTATTTGTTATATTTATATCCTGATTTGCTTCATTAAGTTGTTCCCTAAGCTGAGCGATGTGGTTTTTGTGTGCTGTTTCTTGTTCAAACCATTCTTGTTTGGCTTGGGCTAGTTTTTCGAAAGCGCGATTATGTCTTTTTATCTCACTTTCGTAGCCTTTGTAGTTAAGTTTACTAAACAAATAGCCTGCCCCTGCAAAGCTTATTGGGCATTAAGAAGACTTGCGGCAACGGTGCTTGCCATTTTATTTTTGTAAAATTATTTCTCCTTGGGAGAAAAATTTTTTTTTTCCTTTTCTCCCTTACCCTTTCTTGAAGGGGTCATCTGGAATCATTTTTTGTTTCTGAAGGTATTGAGTGAGCATCGTTCCACTGGCAATAGCGGCCGCCATTTTCAGGATTCCCATACCAGTTGACGGCATACCGAGAGAGTCCCCAATTGCTTTTTACTGACCATGGATATACCCACAGCTCCAAGGGTAATAAGACCAGCGTCAAAAATTTGGTTCATTAGCTCCTCTTTTGTGATAGACATATTTATTGTAGTGGGTTTTTTCAAAGGAAAACTACCCACAAAACACCAATTACCCCAAGAATAGGAAGAAAATTGATGGTTTTACTTTCCTCAAGATTTTTTTCGGCAAACTCAGCTTCTCGTTTTTTTCTTTCTCGTGCTTGTCGTGATAACTCAGCGAGCCTTTTTCCAGATGCAACACGTCTAAGATCTTTTGGTTTAGGAGGTTTTACTTTTGATGTGATTTTGGGTACTTCTTGGTTAACTTCTACTTTTTTTTGGTCTTCAATTGTTGTGACGTGGGAATTACTTTGGTCTTCATTCATTTATTTAATAAAAAAAGTTCTTGTTGACATCATAGTGGTCATGTTTAAGCCACACGCATACATCATGTATAAAACATCTACATATCATGAATAAAACGTCTACACATTATGTATAAAACGTTTTATACATGATGTATAAAATCATTCGTGGTAAACTACTACCATCAGAATAATAAAAGAGTAACATTATTAAGTTAAGAACAGTTTATGTTTTGAGAATAATTGGTGAACCTAATAATGGTGCAAATTTTTATATTGGATCGTAAAAGTTTACCTAATCGATTAGCTACGCACCGGTATGATTCAAGGAGACGTAATAGTAAGCTTTACAAGAAAATGCAAGAAGTTGGTGAAAAAAACTGGGAGATGGTTCCACTATTTACGCAAAAGTGTGACTTACAAACTACTAGAAAAGTTGAACAAGATTATATTAACCGTCTTAAACCTGACCTAAACGAGCGATATGCTTTTGGTAGTCGACCTGGTTACTCTAAGGAAAAAATATCCAAATATGATCGTGAATACAGAAAAAAAAACTGGACAAAAATTCGTGAATTTAGAAACAAAAAGGTGGTATGTGAAGTATGTTTAACAACCCACAATCATGAGGTTACGGCGAGACACAAGAAATCCAAATATCACGGACGCATTGAAAAAGTTTTGTTTGAGTTAGACTAAAACAACCTGGTAAAAATAGCTCCCAACGTTAGAATAGTACCAAAAACAAACGCCAACCCTTTCTCGTGAGTGTCACTAGAAAGTTTTTTCATTGTTGGCATAGGGTCTTTGCTCATAGAAAAAGTCACTTTCTTTTTTGGTGGTACCTTTGTTTTTTTCTCATGTTCGTTATCACTTTCCTCGTCATCACTTACGTTATTACTCTCCTCATCTTCGTTTGCGAGCTCTTCTTTCTCCACATTATCCTGAATAGGGTTATAATTAACGTTTTCATTTCCCTGAAACTCATTTCTTTTGTAGCTTGGGTGAGGATGTTGTTATAACCGGGAACGGGTTCTTTTAAAATGATCATCTCGCTAGGAATAAGTATTATACCTGGACTAATAGCTAGATTTAACACCACGTTGGTGTTTTTTATTGCCGTTCGCATGTTAGACACCAAAATACTATCATCATCCTGAGCAATAGTGTCTCTCACAATTTTTGCAAAAATTTCTTGTGTTTGTAAGCTTCTTGCCCCTGCTCCAACAATTTTCCAGTGGGTTCTTGCTTGTGCTCCTAACACAGAGTAAACATAAGATTCAACAGTTTTTTGCAATAAAAGTTGTCCTGTTCTTCTGATACCTTGACTTATAAACCTTATCCAGTCGTCATCACTCTGGTTGGTGACTTGCGACACTTGTTCGTACTTTATTCCAACCACACCACCAACACCACCACCAATATAACGAGCGTGACGAATATCAGCTTTGTTAGGTTGTTCTTTTAACTAATAACTAATAATTTCTTTTCCATAATGCATTTTGGTTTCCCAATGTTTTTGAATGGGAATATTTTTTTGGATTACTCTAAGGTCTTCTTGAGTCACAAATCTACTTAGCTTGGTGGGGTCCCTTAGAAGTCTCTTCTTGTCATAATACATGTAAAATTGAGCAATGCTTGTTATTATCTTTGGGATTTTGGGGTTTTCTTTTAAATGTTTCAAGGACACACCACCTTTTTGGGAAATGACATGAGCTGCTATAAGACTAGCAAAATAAGGGTCGTCATTATTTACTTTTGGTTTACGAATATCTTTCACTTTATTTGCGTTTTTCCACGATGTTTCCAGAGAGTCAAAGTTAGTTGTAAAACTTTGTGTGTTGGTTACAAAAATAGGAAACTTTGTGATGGGAAAAGCTAAAGTGTTTTCTCCCAAAGCAAATACTAAAATTTTCTTGGTGGGCTCCCATAACCATTATGCCCCCAATGTAAAGCGTCCGTGTAAAGGTTTTTAAACACACCACCTTGAATGTCCCAACCATATTTCCACATTGTTCCCGTTTCGTTATAAAGCTTGGTTTTACCAGGATTGGCACCCTTGTAAACAACATTGGTTTTTTGAGTTATGTCACCTGTCTTTAGAGATGTTGACCCAGAATTCAAACTGGCACCCTTTGGCGAAGGGATATTTTGCTACCAAAGCACTTTTTGCTCTCAACTCTTCGTTGTTGTAATTCTTTTTTGCTTTGGTCAGGTTAATATCAAAGTAGCGTTTAATAAGAGGGTCATTGAAATCCATTTTATTTGTATATAAATGAAATGAATAAGATCACTACCTATTTGAAACAAGGCGAGAACAAAGTTTGCCTAAAGATGGGTTCATCACCACACAAGCCCCAAAGGTGTAAAAACAGTGATACAATTTGGAGTAGGGTATTGGACCGTTAACATGATTGCAGACCAATTGGCTACAGAAGATGTTATTCTCACCAAAAACAAACATAACAATACATGCCGGATCTATCATGGCACGCATGACATTTTCCTTGGAACTTTTGGAACTTTGTTGGGATTTCAAGATTACACCGCAGTACCAGGAGGTGTGTATAAAGATTCTGGTCGTGTCAACATTAACCGTTGGCTTCAATATGTAACAATTGGATGTGATGCAGTCAATACGTTTAAAAACTTTGATAGATATGGTTTGCGTAGTAACATTATTGCTACCTTTCCTGTTACCACCGAACAATCTTTGAATAATACAGTGACTTACCATAAAGATGTGAATTTTGAAGCAGCTCTTAATAATGGTACACTCAATGCATTTACATTTTATGTCAACACCAATATTAAACAAGAGGTGAGACTATATATTTTAATGGTTGTTTTATAAAGTAAAAAATGGATGTTGTCACCACAGAGCAAGAGTTAAAAGGCATTTATTATAACCCAAAAACAGGATATCAGTTGATGGAAAAACTTTACCAAGAAGCAAAAGAAAAAGGACTAAAAATAAGTAGACAAAAAGTGAAAGAATAGTTAGGAACTCAAGATACATACACGAGATACAAACCTTTACGGAAGAGAGGATATAAATTTCAAAAAACTTATGTCAAGGAGTTGGCTGACCAACTTCAAATGGATCTTGTTGATATGGGGAAATATCGCTACAAGAACAAAGGCTACTACTGGATTCTTACTGCTGTAGAAATCCTGAGCCGGTACTCTTTCGCTATTCCTGTTTACCGTAAGAATACAGAAAACATGACAAAAGCTGTGGATAACCTTTTAGAGCAATTCAAAACTCGTTCTGGCAAATACCCCAATGTGACGCAGTTTGACGAAGGAAAGGAGTTTCATAATGTTGGTGTCAAGACATTTTTGGAGTCCAAAGACGTGACTTATTTTTCAAGCTACGGACCTAAAAAAGCAGCTGTGGTTGAACGGTTTAATAGAACCTTAAAAACAAAAATGTGGAAATATTTTTGTGCGGAAAAAACTCATACGTGGGTTAATGTTCTAAATGATTTTGTTTTAAATTATAACACCTCAAAAAATAGAAGCATCCAAATGAAACCTGTTGATGCTAACAAAACAAATGAGCATCAAGTATGAGAAACTTTATATGGCCAGCCACACACGACACTACCCCTTCCCAAGTTTAAGGTAGGTGATCATGTTCGAGTGACGAGTTACAAAAACGTTTTTGCCAAAGGCTATGAAGCTAATTTTCTAGAAGAGGTTTATGAAATAACCCAAGTTTTACGAGGAGATCCTACCATGTATAAACTAAAAGATCCAAAGATGAAGAACCCAAAAGTTGGTTCTTTCTTGGGAGCATTATTGAGCATGATAGGAAACATTATCTCAAAATTTGTGGGTTTTGGCTCTAGCCATTACTTACTTTGTTTATGAAGAAATGAAACAAAGACGTTTTTCACGCATGAAATATTTTTTTTTAAAAAAATACACTATAATAAAATGGATAATCGCAATAAGGAGTTAGCACCTGGTTATAACAAAACCACTAAATCTAGCGTTAAAGGAAAAAGGCTTTTTAATGCAACGTCTTTACTTAAAAAAGAAGCAGCCCCCCAAGACACATACTATGTTACTTTGCCTCAACTCAGTCAAAATCAGGTCATCATCCCGGACACAATGGCTTTGGTTTTCAAATTTAAAAACTCTAACACCAAATCATGGTTTAAAAACAATTTGGGTAGGCAGCTCGTGGAAGGGCTACGTGTCACCATGAATGGAGAGGTGCTGTTCGACAATACAGGAGAAAGTATTTTGGAAACTTACAAAGATCTCTGGCTAAACGATGAAAAACGCGCCTCTATGTTAGAGTATGGCATCGCTAACCAAACTATAAGGAAAATACTCTCCAAAGATTATAGTGCCGCCACAGGAGGTGATAACGCTGATGATTTGGTTCTAGCCGCTAACCAGGAAGTGCTAAAGTTGAAACTTGGAAAAATTCTCGAAGGGCATGGACCTTACGCACCTTATAACATGGGTGATTTTGAATATAGAATAAAACTCCCCAAAGCAGAAAACATCATGGGGGCCCAGTCGGACGAGTCTGTGGGAAGTTATAAACTAACTGATATCAACCTAGAATATGAGACAATAGAAGGAAATAAGATAGCTAAAGAAACAAAACAGCAATACGAGATGGGTCGAGACCTTTGTTTCGACTATACCACAGTGTGAAAAACATTAGAATGGGATAAAAATTCAACGCGGGAGCTAATCGATGTGAACATTCCACGTCGATCGATGAAAGCCATTGTTATCCTATGTCAAAAGAAAAACGCTACGGAAAGTGAGGAATACGTTAATTTCAACGTGGAAAGTGGGAAGGTAACCATCGAGGGAAATCCTAACAGTGTATACTCACAAGGACTCGCAAAAAGTGATGTCTACGATGAAGCAAGACGCTTTTTCGGGTCAAGAGTAAACCAGTGCACTGACAACCTGACAAAACTACAATTTTTGAAAAACAAATACGCCTTGGTTATCGATTTCAGGACAATAGATGAAGAGAATATTGTAAAGAGTGGAAGGCGACTAGTCGGAGCCCAGGCAGGCGTGCTTCTAGAGATAACTAAAAAAGCAACAACAGAAAACCTTATGGCACACATATTTGTTGTTGCTCATGGCCATGTGGTGGTTCAGAACCGTAACCTTCAAGCTGTTGAATACTGATAAGTTAACAAAAATTTCTTTCTTCCAAAAGAAAGAAGTTTACACCTAAATGTTTACTCCAACTCAAACAATAACTTCTCTCTCGCCTTACAAAGCCCACGCTTTTGGTGTCGAGAAAGACTAGAAAAATTAACCTCTAACATACACCTCTCGCACTCTATTCTTTTACTATTTCTTTCACTATAATACTCACGCAACCCCTCACGGTTCTTTTGGTAACATTCACCACAATATGTGAGGTGGTTACGTCGAAACATCTGATTACGCTCTCTAACTTTCTCAGGATTGTTCTGACGGTACCTGCACCCTTTCTCCCTAACCCTTTCAGGTTTGTTCTCACACCACTTACGCACACACTCCCTAACCTTCTCAGGATTGTCCTGACAATATCTATGCTGAGTTTCCCTAAGCTTATAAACGTCAAAAACTGGAGAAATCATGTTTAGGTCTGCCCTTAAGGCGCGACACCAAACGTCCTCAAATCCCCTAATTGTTTTCTTATGACTTGCGAACGCTAACAATTATTATTTCCGGTATTATAGGTATTATTTCCGGTATTATAGGTATTATTTCCCAATTTTCTGCACCCACCTCACACATCTTTTGATACAATTTGCTCCCCTTATTTTTTTTACATTTAGCACTGTATTTATGAATAGATAGTCTTTTATGCAAATCCAAACATGTGCTACCTACGTAAACATCTACCCCATCGTCCCCCTTATCAGTTCTCCTTATAAGGTATACAGTCCTTGGTCTAACTTCATCCGCCATTATTTTACTTTAGCTTTCCTCCATAAGTGGAAAAAGTTTTTTTCCTAAGGAACCACAATAAGATTTCTAAACGTGCGTACCTATTATTTTTTAGTTTGTTCGTAATATTTCTTCTCTCATCCCTGTCCACAGCACCCAAAAAGTCTTCAAAGATTAAATCCTGACCCCTTTTTGCCAGGCTCAAAAACGAGACCAATTTGCTAATTTGTTCTCTAAATGGTTTACTAACGAAATTAAGTTGTTGCGTCAGCACTATGGTAGAAAGCCCATGATGCCTAGCCGAAAAACCTAGCTTTACTAACTCACTTGTCCTATTTTTTATAACCTGGCCTGAAGCACAGTGATCCAATATGAGCAAACTATTAGTACCCCACGCTACGTAAACAATCTCTGCTAAGAAATGATCAATATCATCTTGGGAACATTCAACAGCAATAAAATCAGGGTCATTTATAAACCTCCATTTCTGGTGTGTTTTATTCCAAGATAAAGTAGGACAAAGCAAATATATGTTATCAAAATGTTCTTTACACTCTTTTTCGAAAAGCTCAAGCAAATAATGAGTTTTTCCGCACGCTGTCATTCCAACAATTATGGTGTTGAAGGGAGTTTTTAATGTTTCCATTTTATTTTCGTAAAAATAAAATGGATTCGCGTGAAATTATTCTTGTGGTGTTTTTTTTTCTTCTTCGTTGATGTTGTCTTGTTCCTGTTTTTCTGATTCTTCTTCTTCTTTTGATTCTTTTTCTTCACTCTTACTCTTCCCAAAATCATGCATCTTCTTTTCAAGAACGTGACCACCCACCGTCACACTTTGTGTGTATTTTATTTTCTTCTCAGCACTTAGCAAAATAAGTTGATCGCGT
>ERZ1738540.154-NODE-283-length-9007-cov-14.632484_pt1 | contig 9007 bp, 1 predicted proteins | sample MGYA00581725_ERZ1738540 | MGnify/ENA primary metagenome ERZ1738540 (study PRJEB40740, sample SAMEA7388098) | Antillogorgia elisabethae | biome: Marine coral reef biome; feature: Environment associated with an aquatic invertebrate; material: Seawater | host...
AACAATTAAAACAAAAATTGCCCCGTAAGGAAGCTTCGAGATATACCCATCGGGTATAACGCTACTGCTCCTTTTTATTTAATCTCCTTAAACAATTAAACATTGCTCTCAACAGTATAATAACGATAATTAAAATTATCGCTAAAATAATTATCGTTATCAACCATTGAAATACTTTTGGAACATGAAATCCAAACTTAAACTCACAAAACAAGAAAACGCAATCACCTTTTCCAACTGTAACCTTGGTTTTGGTTTGCATAAACTCGTGATCAATTCTAGTGCCCTTCTCCGGGGCTTTCGCTTTAAGATCGCACTTTTTTGATCGACCGCATACTTTCACGGTCCTCTGTTCACTCTTTGAGTATGTACTCAATGCGATATAGAAGTCAGTTTTTCCTCTCGCAATGGTAGCGTAACTAACGTTACCTCCATTGGCATCTACATAACACTTACCTTTCATATCGCTATGCGTCGTCAATTTTAACACGGTTGGTTCATGTGAACCATAATGACCAACTTTCGACGTCTCACATTCAAAATCTTTTATTCCGAATTGTTTATGGACTACCTCAAATCTTGTATTTATAAGAACAAATGAAAATTGAAGAAAACCCACATCACATCCGTGTAATTCCACAATCGGTACTCCTTTTAATGCATCGGCGCCATTTGGGTCAACATTAACCCTACATTGGAAATGTTCATCTCTGATCATATCCTTGTATTCCGATTGCACAAATCTGTCATATCCTGATTCCGAAAATTGTACTTTACAATTAAGATCATTTGTATCCATTACCCTCTGTTTAAGAGGAGAAATATACATATCGGAACACCTCCAATCTAATTCTCTACACTGAACGTCGCCCAAAACAGATTGAGCGACTCCACCGCGCGGATTCCATTGAGTGTCATAAATGAAACCCTTATAATATGTAACATAACGTGGAACCGCATTAAAAACTGATGATATAGGAGAGAAGGAAAAGTTACCGAATTTCGTGATAATAACTCTGTCGGTATCGGTATAAACCACAACCTCCTCATTTTCATCGCCAACTGTCACTAATACATTAGCTGTCATATACTTTGGTCGCAGTTTCAAACGCATTATGGGATCGCTCGTACGATCTATAGTATAATGCGTCAAACACCTTTTAGATGCGCCATCCTTAAAACATGTTCGACATTTACATTCTTTAGCCGTGTCAACAGGACTCTTCTGACAGAACGTATATATGCCTGTTGTGTTATCAAACGTACCTGAACTTTCACATCCCTCAAAATCCGCGGAATGAGCCCATGATGCACAAGATGAATCTCCGACAATAGCGTGATTGTCGGCAGCGGTCCATCCGACGAGATCTGTTTCATAATATAGCGTCGAACTAACGACTTTAAAAGTCGCGAGTTCCTTCTTGAGTATCTTAGAACCTATTTCTGGATCCAGCTCCACAACGAGCGCAGGTGCTTGTAGGTTCATTGATAAATCTCCACCGATCGTTTGTCTCTTCACTGTAACCAATTTCCCGTTGATCGTATATTCGTTTTCTTCCAAAACGTAACCGAAACAAACAGAAAATAAGAAGAACATTATTGTTATTTGTGTGGGTAAACGTGCGGGTCTTGGAATCATTCTCCCAATACACGAACAACAGCATATCACCATACCCGCCGAAACACATATTATCGCATACAACAAAATATCAAAAAATCTATCCATCGCTTTATAATATAATAGGGTCTCGGGCGACACTGTCGCTCCACCGACACTCGTTATAAAAATTAAGCAAAAAATCATCATCATCATTTGTTTACGGTTCAAATATGCGCGACCTATCTGAAGTCGGTTAGCATAACCGGACAGCATTTTCGATAAAACAAACCATAACATCAAAAGAATACCAATTGCGGAGTACAAAACGAACCATTCGAATAGAAATCTTATCGTTCGTGTATACACGTAATTGTTATAAAATCCAGGAACTTCCGCATTTGTCACGGGAAGAAAACTCATCAACGGGAGTAAAAAAGCGCTCTTAAAACCTCTCAGTTTTGGTCGACCTTTTTTATCCGCTTCGTGGGTATCCATAATAGTGTTCTCTCCAGCATCTGCAATCGTCTTACCGGTCCGCCAGAAACAATATTTCACCAATCGAGGTATGATTGTAACTATGAACCAAAGTGCACTCCATAGTACTTTAATTATGTGTATTAATAGAAGAAACGGCATCTTAATAATATATAAGTCCCATCTCAACATTTTTTCGAACCCACGGGTCCAATACACATAAAAATTAAACCAACATATCAACTTGACGACCAGACCGATAAATATGTAAATCCAGTATTTACTCCACCACGATCTCTCGTGATGTTTAACATGCACGGTCTTTCCGTCAACAGTAATAGTATAATTAAATGATTCTGACGGGTGAGGTAAAACACATCCTGTTCCGCAGAACATATGTTTACCTTTATTACCGTCATGTACATATACATAAGTCGGATTAGTAAAATTCAAGTGTACTCCATCCTTCATCACTGTAACATTTCCACGCGTGAACAACGGTTTTTTTTTAAGATTTGTCTTATAAAACCTCATCTTGTCATGAATATGTCTCGGTCTTAAAATGACCTTTTCATCGGTATCCTTAATTAGCGGCAAATCTGATAATCGGGTATCCAAACCGACTCTACCACATAAAAAGAAATCATCTGTATTATTCGTATTCAAAACATATCTTGTAACAATTGCGTTAAGTTTAATTTGTGTAACGCGTGACGTTTTCTGATTCACAACACATAAACCAACAGAACCGATATATTCGTTACCGTATAATCTCAGACATTCTGGCTGATCATCCGCATAGCCATAGGATCTGATCAACGGATTCGTAACATTACACGGTTTCATAACCGCGTTATGTGATGCGTCCTTACCAATGCATAAATCTGTGTCTTTCTGTTTATACTCTCCATATTCAGTATACAACCAAAGTTGATTGCCGGGCGGTCCATAATCGCCGGTCTTAAGTCTGAGATATGGGGTTCCAGTGGCATCAATTGTCACTCTTTTTCCGTCGAATGTTTTAATCGTTAAAAATCCGAATTTATGTTGGAAAAATTTACATTCCGTGTTGGTCTTATCTTTCCCGGATTGCCAAGTAAGAAGATCACCTGATTCGCATAAAAGTTTTGAGTATCCTTTTATCCAAAAATACAAGTGCGATTGATAAATCGCACGTGTATAAAACATGGGAATCAGCGTCGAGTTACAATCATAATATCTAGACAAACTGGTCAAAGTACTACATGTCTCGTTATTATCGTACGCATCATGCATTATGGTCGAGATATGTGATTCTTTATCTATAACTTTTTGTCCGGTACCTTGCTCCAAATACATGTCCTGAAACAATCTGCGGTTCCCTTTAGATTTATATGTTACAATTTTCATAAAATCATATGAGCCGAAGAAACCCAATTTTGTTTTCTGTAAAATTTCATGCGAGTTCTTGATGAATTGTAATTGTCCGATTGACAACTCTTTCGGACAATTTATTCCATACTTGTTCATATTCTTCCCAATCTTTATAACAAAATATTCATTCAAACAAAACATTTTACACTCTATAATGGTGTGATGTGGGTTAACAGCACCATCTGTTATCTTACAATCTGTTCTAACATTTTTACGTGTCATAACATAGTAAGCAATTTCACCATCATAGTATAACTTCGACGATCGAATTGTGGCAATTCTCAAACCTTGATCTTGCGTTTTTACATTCGCATATCCATGCTCCAAAACAACAAGTGAAAATCCGGCTGAAATCGAATTCTTAACATAATAATGAATTAAACAAATACCCGAATCCAAGCCTTCTGTGTTGGCACATTCTAATGCACCTGAACTATCATATAAGTTCGGATAGTCGGTATCAAAGAATACGGGCATAAATTCTCTCGGTTTCTTTGTCGCAATAATCAATCGAGATTTACAATTCGGTGGAATATATCTCTTAATCGTGCAACTTTCTTTCTTCCCTTTAACTGTACAAATCAGAGTATCGCCGTATATACAACCCTTCTCTGTGCTATTACATGTAGTCACGGATGATTTACGCACTTTAAATTTCGAATAGCACGCGTGTCCTGCATAATCGGCACTCCTAATGTAAACTTTTTTACCTTTTGGATCATACAACTTTGCCAATAACGGATTTTTATGATCGCATTCGGAGGATCGTGAAAGGAAATCTGAAAAGTCCAACTCGTTGCCCCATTCGATTCCCTTGTCTGTCGCCTCACGTTTAAGCTTGTTATATAATCGTGTTAAATCTTTCTCTTTAAGCTCTTTAACTAAATCTTCATTATCATAAAGATATTTCTTACATTTTGGACATTCAAGATTGCCGACATTGTAATCCTTATCAGTGACATAATAAGTATGTATCATATCATCGAACTCATAATCCGCTCCGGTAAAACCATCGACGATGATCTTCGGATGATATAACGAACTAATAGTCTTTGCTTTAACATTGTCACGTCGAATATAATCGTACACAGATTTACTTTCAGCTTGACGAACCCCCGCTAGAATAAACAAAGCGATCAAAAACATGACTGTCGAGAAGGATAAACACGTTATCATTCTCTCAAATCTGCGGGTAATTGGTCTAACATTAACATTCAAATTGATAGCACGATACTCTGGTGGCTGATCATTCAGCACATCCCCATCATAAGTTGGTGGTGGAGTTGGTTCGGTTATCAATGGTTCGGTTTCCGATTCATTCTCGCTTTCTATCAAATTACATTCTCCATTCTCCGGAATATCTATCACGTGAAATTGATTTCCAATTTCATCCTCGGAGTCACTCGACTCCGGCAGATTTCGGGTGATATCACCGGATATATGCGTTATATTCAACGGAAATAAATATTGATCGCCCTTAAGTAAAAGTCGTGTGGGTCTACTACGACACATTGCGCACATCGGGGCGATATAAGTTTCGAATTCCTGAATCACGTAGGGAAAACATGTAACCGCCCTACGACAATTTTTAACACAACACTGTTTTAAATATGCACCCGCCCGCATATACAGATCAGCCGAACCGTCGTTACCTTGTGCAATCACGGACACGGTACTGTTCTTGCGAGTTTTCTTATAACTCAATAAGGCACGATGATAAGTATCCCTTTGTGCTCGTGTTAACGAGCGAAAATCTATTTCATCGGGATCATGAATTGAAACACGATTCCAACCGGAGTCATCATCGCGAATCAGTTCCGGATCTTCGTTCTCTACCAACTCGGGTATACTCTCTGAATCAAGTTCCACACCGTTCGCGTTCGTCCGTGCAATATTCGTGTCTGTCCGAACGACCTCGTTCGAACACTCGCCGTCACCATTAATTAGGCATTCCGGATTGGTACAACGATGAAAGATAGTATTTTCGTTATATCCGGGACGGTTAATAATTGCGTTACGGCACTCCTCTGTCGAATTGTACTGCATGCATTCCTCTAAACTCATTTCCGAAAAAATAAATTCCTCAGGTAAATCAAACTTTTCGAATTTAGCGGAAGTAGGGTCAACTGTTTCTGGTCTCATTGACAAAAATCCGTAATCATCAAATAAGGAGACGAAGTTTACACCGGTTAATAAACCGATAACGACAAAATATCTAAGTTCGAACTCCACGCCTTGATCCTTGAATTCGTATTGATCCACGATCATTACAGGTAAACCTGAAGATGATGGTTTATTAGCCTTATCATTCTTCGATAATATTTTACCCGTTTTATCCATATCAAAACTTTCAACTGATCCATTCAATTTCCCAACGTAAACATTGTTGACATCCTCTTCCAAAACCGACGCAGATCTTGCTGGCATATAAGGTGTCAAACAATTAGTATATTTCGCATACGAACCGGTGTATACCGAGGAATCGATCTTTACATCGTTAACGACGACATCCACATGAAGTGGAAAGACTGTATTCCTCAATAAATAATCACCTCCACCATCAGAATTCTTAAACACGCCGCGAACGGATACACCGTGTGCTGGTGAACTCGTCTTGATAATTGAATTAATAAGACATTTATACTTAGTGGTATTCCCTGTACCAGTTGCGCATGTATCCGTCGGTTGCTGTGGTCCGTCATACATCGTGGGTGCGAAGTAATCATATTCTTCATCGAATTCAAAAGAATTATTACCATCGGTATATGACTTGTTAGAGTACGCTTTCGGAACTTTTTTCTTAACAATTTCACCCAACATGTTATTCGTTGCTCTATTAATCATATGTCTAGTTTTCGTTATGAAAACTGGAAGATCGCATTTGCACAATGCCATGACTCCAGAGCAAAACAAACATTGATCAATGCCATTATATGTTTTGACCTGCGAATTTCTGATAACCTCCTTGTTAAATTTCGCGGCCGCATCATATGCTTTATCTTTTTTCTTCTGTCTCTGTTGTTCGAGTTTCTCAGCTTTAGTTTTTGCTTCGGCATTTCTTTTAGTGAAATCCTCGTTTGTTTCTCCCTCCAATCTGCAAGCGAAATATCCGTCTGCAGGCGTACGTGAACCGTCCCTTCTGGAGAAATAACCTCCCTCCAGACTTTTGGAATACTTCGCATCAGACACTTTCTTCTTTCTTTCCATCTTTTCCTCTTCGGTCTCGTCACGTTTTTTGGCCTTAGCGGCTTCCCTCTTCTCTTTCTTTTCATCGGCGGTCAAAAACTTCTCGGGCTTATAAGTCCTACTTCTCGATGTAACGATCTTCGAACCGCCTGGACCGTATAATGTTACGGTACGTACATTTTTAACTGTAACGAGATCATTAGATATAGGGTCCCTATATATAATAGTATACAAACCCGGCATCTGATCCAATTCGTCGTCCGTCAACATTGGTTTCTTTAGTTTCCCGTCTTCATCCAATAACGCGGGGCATTCGTGTCTACGATGACCTTCAGTACCACAATTGTAGCAACGAACCACACGTTGTTGAGATGTTTCTCTATTTCTGAGTGTGCGACGTTCACGAGATTGTGATCGTCCGCGATCTTCGTCGTCCGAAGACAATTCGCCAGATGAACTATATTCTGGACAATGTGCGGCGACGTGACCGGTGTATGAACATTTATAACATCTCTTCAAATAATTCGGACCTCTTGTACCGGTTTCGTCCAATGTATGGGACATTGGTCGACCAGCGTACTTCGCGGCCAAATGTGAATATCCTCGTGTGGCGGGTCTCTCGCGATACGTGCGTGTAACTTCTGTCCACGGTGTTGCGTCAGCACCCCAATCTTCGTTTCTCTCCTCTCCTGAACTAATACCTGAATTCTCACTCATTCCAGAGTTTTCATTCGATTGAAAACTCTCGCGGATTCGTTGCGCCTGGTCGGGTGGTACGAATGCAGTTTCATTATGAAGTTGCACCGGAACAAGCTGTCGAATCTGTTCACGACTTCTCACAACTCTCTGTTGCGTATTTTGCGCCGTTTGTTGTGCGGCCGGCACCGCTGCTGCAGCACGAGAACGACTCGGCGGCAGTAAGGTTGGACGTGACATTCTGTAGTACTTTCTAATGGTTTCGTACAGAATTTAATATCACTTTAATTCGCTCTTATTCGCTTCTGTCAAAGTATGCTTTTATTTAACCTAACTCGTATTTATACGAAAACGGTAGCGTGCAACATAACACGCATAAAAAGGTACTATTTTTCCGCCCTAAGGCGATTTACAGTTCAGAAAGAGATATAAAATCGTGTCCTTCATCGTTCATAGCGACTCCGAAGTTATACAATTCCTGATATTCCATGTTATCGATACATTTTGGTTTCTTCTTAATCAGTGGTATATAAGTTTTGATTTTCTTCAGCGGTAATGGTTTATTAAAATCATCGCCGATAATAAAAACTCTATAACCAAATTTCTTATATCTCTCGTAAACGTCGAGAAGCGCAACAGTATCGATGGTACTGTCTTTCGGGGTGGAAACTTTGACACTCTCGAAGAATTTTTTAAATTCCGTAATATCATTAACGATAAAATCACAATAATTCTTAATTTCAGGACATATATTGTTATATAAACCCGTCACATGTTTCAGATCATAAGAATCTTGATTGACGTGCGAAAAATTCTTGTCCTGTTTCCTCGATTTCCGCTTAATATCGTAATTGGTTATTGTCACATCGAGAAATATTTTCGTCACATCAGATAATATGTACATATCCTCGATAAGATTCTCCGAAAAACAATCAGTAATCACAATTTTCCCCGTCTCTTTGGCTAATCTTGCCATTTTTTTTTTAAGTTTTAAATAATCTATCATATATCTCGACCCGTCGTAATATTCAAAATGATGTGATTTCACATGTAAGAATCTGCTGTCGAGTGATGAGCATAAGGTGGTTTTTCCGCTGCAGGGTGCGCCGAGAACAAAGATAAGTTTTGGTGCATCTTCATCTGAACTTCTAATAAAGTCATTCAGATCAATGATTTTCTCCCGCTTTCCGCGTGCGGCCTGAATTTCCGACATTATTTTCTTTCTCATTTTTGACTTAATAATCAGTTTACGATCTTCTCTCTTTTCAATCGAATTTCTGAGTAAAATCGTATTCTTCCCTGTCAATGACGTCAAATATGATCTAAAAGCGATAAAGGTTTCCCTCTCCTCGTATAAGGACTTATATTTATCGTAATTATAAACAAGCGCCTCCACCGTATTTATCACGTCCATTCCAGTCAAACCATAATTCTTATAATGATCTTCAACGTGGGCAGCAAGTTCGAATCTTATGCCGAAATCTTGCCATGGTTTAATTCTGTCCAGGTAAGATCTATGTTTATCCCGTAAATCCACATCGCTCTTAATACATTCTTCGCCGAGTTTAAACAATAGTTTAACAGGGTCTGGAACGTGATACCAAGCATGATTTATCGAGTGCTGCACAAAAAACCCAC
>ERZ1738540.157-NODE-289-length-8966-cov-6.636853_pt1 | contig 8966 bp, 2 predicted proteins | sample MGYA00581725_ERZ1738540 | MGnify/ENA primary metagenome ERZ1738540 (study PRJEB40740, sample SAMEA7388098) | Antillogorgia elisabethae | biome: Marine coral reef biome; feature: Environment associated with an aquatic invertebrate; material: Seawater | host...
ACTCTTTCAACATCATTCAAAAGCCTTTTTGGCGCCATAACGCGGGAGCAGTCATGTCTGCTCCACCTCCCCCACCACCAGAGTTTCCGGGGACTCCAGCAATGCCACCTCCACCTCCCTCGATGCCACCTCCCATGGCACCAACCGCATCCGGATCTATGCCAGCCACAGCCATGCCCGTCCAGCCAATGAGCATGCAGGCACACATTCAGGCGCAGATCCAATTCCAGGCAGCGCAGATGCAACAAGCCCAGCAGGCCCAGATGCTCCAAGCCGCTCAGTTCCAAGCTCAACTTCAGGCACAAGCCCAGATGCGTGCCTTCATGCAGCCACCTGGACCTCCACCTCCTGCACCAGTGCCTGCACCTCCCCGTGCATGGGGAACTGGCAAAGGAGCTGGAAAGACTGGAGGTCCAAGGCCACTTACTGCGGCTCAACGGCAGATCCGCGATGGTGACTTTCAGGTTCAAAGGGCAGCGGGCCAGAAGGCAGCTGAACAGGTGCAGGAAGCATTAGAGCTTTCAACTTGGGCCCAGAAGCAGCTGGCAAAGGCATCTCAGCAGGCAGAGCTGGTCTTGGAGAAAGCTACGCAGTCACAGGACTATCAGCAAAAGTCAAGGATGGCCACAGCGGAGGGGTCATTAGAGGTTCAGCAGCAGCAAGTATGGATGCAGCAACTTTCGAATGAGCTCTTCAACGAAGCTGCCTCCATTGGAGATCAGATCTTGGCGCAAGCTGAGTCAGCTATTGGCACTACCAAGAGTGCAGTGATCAAGGTCCTGGCCGCATGTGATCCGTTGCAAGCCCTGGCCAAAAAACACGAGGAGGCCACTAGGGTCTCCAAGTCACAACAGCTGGCGCAGCAAGCCGAGCAGCAAGCAGAGAGGGGCAACCTTCCAGCAGTAGAGCGCTCTCGTGAAAGCTTGCAATCAGCAAGAGATGATCGTGACCGTGGGGTCCTCATTGTGGCGTGCCAGCAGGTGAAGATGACAGTGGCAGAAGCGACAACTAGTGCTGCATTGGTATTTCAAGCAGTCCAACTTGCGCAGCAAGCGGCTCCGGCCATGAGGACAACTGCAGGTGATGGCGGCAGTGATGGCAGTGGGTTCTACAGTTTTTCCTCAACGAAGGCTGTTATTACCACTACTGTGCAGAAGCCACTTCCTGGTCCTGATAGGGAGGTCATGCCCATCGATGAGCATCGGGATGAAATCGTGCGGACAATTCGAGAGCGCAGGGTGACTTGTATACAGGGCGAGACCGGCTGTGGCAAGAGTAGCCGTGTTCCGCAGTATGTCTATCACTTGTGCCGGCAGCCGCCCAAACGGCCTGGGGACGAGAAGCTCATCGTCTGCACGCAGCCAAGACGCCTTGCTGCCCTGACCTTGTCGCAGCGTGTAGCGAAAGAGATGGGCGAGCCCTCCATCGGTGGCCTTGTTGGTTTTCGAATCTCCGGTGAGAGCGTGTATGACTTCCGGCGGACTCGCCTTCTTTTTGTCACTACAGGGTACCTCTTGCAGGTGCTGGTAAATGATCCAGGGCAGATCCACAAATACTCTCACATCATTTTGGACGAGGCACATGAGCGGTCTGTGGACGCCGACTTGTTGTCCCTCGTGCTCAAGCTCCATATCCAGCACAAGTTGGCGGACTTCAAGTTGATTATCATGTCAGCGACTTTGCAAGGCGGCGTTTTCTCTCGATACTTTCAAGATGAAGGTGATCGCACCTCACCTGCAGCACCTATTTTTGTTGGTGTCAAACGCTTCCACCTGGATATTCTGTACCTAGATGACTTGGCACCTTTGAAGACCAGAGTGGACACGCACGACCTGGCTGCCACAACTTTGGAGGAGTTACGCCAACGCACAGGCCTGCACCTGTCAGGTTCGGCCATGGATGGATTGAATGGTGGCTTGGAGGGCTTCAGGAGCGCCATCAATGCTGCACAGCGGCGAGCTATCGCGAATCCAGCGACAACTGGCACACAAGAAACAGCTGAAAGCGAGTTTTGGCGCATGAACTCTGAATCTGGTGCTTCAACCAGTAGTTCGGGTGCGAGTTTGGTGAAGCCGCAATTGCAGAAGGGATTTCAGCAGTTGGTCCTTGAACTCGTACGGATGTTGGGATGTGGCGGAGAAGGAGTGCTCATTTTTCTGCCTGGGATCAATGAAATCTCCGAGCTTTTCGATGTGCTTGAGATTCTGGAGCAACCATCTTCAGAGCAGCAAGCATCAGGCCTGACTCCCTCCAGAAGATCACCGTGTGAGTTCAAGATCTTCATGCTGCACAGCACGATTCCGATGGACGAACAGGAGCAGGCATTTCAAGCTCCAGCAGAGAATGTTTGCCACGTTTTCTTGGCATCAAACATCGCAGAATCCTCGGTCACTTTGCCAAAGGTCAGGGTGGTCATTGACACTTGCCTCCGAAGACAACTGTCCCCTGACAAATCGCGGCATGGTGTGAACTGCTTGATGACACAGTGGGTATCACATGCTTCAGCATCTCAACGATCAGGACGTGCAGGCAGAGTCTATCCAGGAGTGTCTATAAGACTGGTGCCGAGGAGTTTCTACACACAGCACATGGCACAGTACGATGCGCCGGAAATCGAGCAGGCTCCGCTGGAGAAGCTCTATTTGAATGTGAAACAGCTATCACAGAGGCTGCGCGAGCGATTGCCGCGCATTGGCTCCCTGCCACCGCGACGTCTGTTGCAACTGACAGTGCAACCTCCACCAATGGACCGGCTTGAAGAAGCAGTCGGCACACTAGCGGAGTTGGGGGCACTCACTACGAAGCGGGATGAGACAGCCAGAATCACAGTGCTGGGTCGCATGGCTATATCTCTTCCTCTCGATCTACGTCTGTGCCGTTTGATCCTCTTCGGTGTGCTATTTGGCTGCGCAGCAGATGCTGTGGTGATGGCAACTGCTTTGGGTGGTCAAGATCCTTTCACGATGCCCATGAGTATTGTCATCAAGGATCATGTCAAATATGCCCGCGCTGTGATGCGTTCCCTTGAATCCCGTTGGCATTTCGACGCTGGTGCCTTGAGCGAGCCAGTCATGTTGCGCAATCTATTCAAAGCTTGGTTGAAAGGCCTCGGCCAAGATTCTGAAGCCCTTGGAAACAAATTGCGCTTCACCAGTGGTTCAAGTCAGCGCCACGTCTTTGTAAAGCATGCCCATGATTTCGCCAAGAACCATGCCGTCATGCCCAAGAGGCTGACTCAGCTGGCACTTTCTGTGGTTGATGTAGCCCAGAGGACGCTGGAATTTCTGGCACCGAATGAATCAGAGAAGGGATTGGCAAGCCCTTCACGACTTCGTTTGGAAGGCCTGCTAATGTCCATGGGCATTCAGCCAGAGAGAAGCCTGGAGTCCAAAGCCAAAGACTCTGCAAAGGGAGCTGTGGACAACATGTCCTCACAGGCAAGTCTGCTAAAGCTTGAAGAGCTCTTCAGTGAGGACCTACTTCTGTTGAAAACAACCTTGACGGCAGCCTTTACTCCGCTGTACGCACATGGAATTCCACGATGTATGGACTACACCAGCATTGCAGGGCCTGAGGTGCCAAGCAGCGCAGATGATGGAGAGATAGCAAAGAAGAACACCAACTTGGTGATGCTGAAGGCAGATCCTCAACTGGCAAAGGTCCACACGCAAGCGTTGTCCAGAGCAGATGTTGAGCCGAAGTCCTTCTTTTGCATTCCTCAGGTCCCAGAAGCTTTGACTCAACAGCCAGCCACTGATGCCTGGTCGTTTTCAATGCGGGAGCTACTGAGTGCGAACGGCTCGAAGTTCAAGAAACTTCAAGTGAGCCAGGGTCAGGCCTTCTTGACTTATGAGAACACCAAGGATGAAGAAGACGGCATCAGTGAAGAGAGCGAAGATGAGGAGATCCGTCCCCCGGACACCCTGATTCAGGATGTTCATGACCACATGCAGCTACCACCACTTGACGACGACCTTTCTGGAGATGAACGTCGTCCAAAGCGACCGCCATCAAGCAGCGAGTCGACCAAAAGGAAGCGCAGGCGTGCAGCGGAGGAGGCTCAGCAGAACAGGGCTGAAGAGACAATCGGGACTCCAGAGGCCGAGACAGATAGTCAGGGACAGACCCTCAGCATTGGCGCGAGCGGAGAGTGGCAATGGTCCACAGCAGCGCTCAAACGGGATGAGTCGGAAGAGGAGCAAGACCAAGACAGGGAGGAAAGAGACGTGGATGATGAGAGAGAAAAGGAGAGAAGAAGTCATAAGGAAAAAGAACGAAGGAAGGACAAAGAGAGACATGAGAGAGACAAGAAATCGAAGCGAATCAAGTCGAAGAAAAAGAAGGAGGAGTCAAGTAGCGAATCTGAATCAGACTCTTCAGGAAGAAGTCGGCGCAAGAAGAAAAAGAAGAAAGAGGTCAAGCGCAAGAAAAAGAGTCGATCGAGGAAGAAGAAGAGGAGAGAAGGCGCATGCTTAGAGATTGAAAGCTCAAGTAGTGGAGACTTGGAGATCGTTGCAGAAGAAATAGTGGCAGAATCTGGTTCGCTTTTGGCCCTGCCAAATGCAGCTGATCCGCCTTCAGAAGCAACAATGGAGACTGCCTTTGAGGAAGTTACCGAGGAGCAGCGTGAGAAGCAACGACGTCGCCTTGAACGCTTCAGGGCCATGCAAGCACAAGCTGGCTTGGAGGGTGATGAAGAAGAGGGCAAGGCCACAAAGCGAATGGAACTGAAGGGTGCAGAAGGTGGAGCCTCGGTGCTTGCGCAGCTAAAGGCAAAGGCAGACTCAGATGGATCTGCAAAAGAGTCCAAGGATGTGGCTTCTGGCATCAAGTCTCCGACATCTGCTGGGGAGGAAAGCGACACGGAGGCAAAGGGCGTCGAAGAATCGGAAGGCACCAAAACCGCAGCTGAAACTGCTGAAACATCCGCAGCTCCTCAAGAGGCCAATGCGAAGGCTGAAAAGTCCACCGAGGGAGAGGACCAAGCTGAAGAAGAAGAGGAGGAGGGATCCCCAGTGGATGTCAATGAGCCAGATGTTCGTTGGGAGCGCAAAGCGGTGACCAAAACATCGAAAGCCACTGACGGACCAAAGCGCGGAGTGCAGTTTGGTGGAGCTCAGAAAGCTGAAGGTGTTTGTGGGGCATCTCCTGAAAGCGATACAGAGCTTTTCCAAGACGTCGGCAAAAAGGAAGGAGCACAGAAAGGTGAAGCAGCTGGGGAGACCAACCAAGCGCAGCAAGATGATGGTAGTGCTGCAGGTGCAGAGTCGCAACAAAGCGACACCGAACTCTTTCAAGATCTGAAGAAGGACGAATTTGCCAACTTTCTCGATGAGATCAAGGAGTTGGATGCGCTGGTTGATACTCCTGGTGCAGAGGTGGAGGCTTTACTGAAAGATGAAGAGGAAAGCAAACCTTCTGCTCGTGAAGGGGTTGGTCTAAAGTTCAAAGATCCCCAGGACAAGCAACAGGCAGCAGAGCGAGAGGTCAAGAAAGACGAAGTGAAGAAAGAGGAAGTGAAGGAAGAAGCTGAAGAACTGAAGGCAGAGGTCAAAGAAGAAGACTCGGTAGAAATGAAAGAAGAGGTCAAGGATGAGGAAATGGCAGAAGTGAAGGAAGAGGCTGATCAAGAGGCAAGCAACAAAGGGGATGATGACAAGGAAGATGCAGAGGAGAAGGATGAGATGGATGCTTTCTTAGATGACATCAAAGATGTGGAAGACAAGGCAGTTGAAGATAAAAGCAGCCTTCCTGAAGCTAGTGAAGAGACAGATGCAGAAAAGCCCAAGGAGGAACCAAAGGACAAGGAAAACACTGGTCAGGAATTGGAGAAGGATGCGGATGTTGACGTGAAGGCCGATGCACAAGAGAATGGACAGGAAAGTGAGGAGCAAGGGAGCAAGGAGGCAGAGCGCAAGGAGCCGAGCCAGAAGCCTGATGACGATGAGGAAATGGCATCTTTCTTGAGTTGTCTTGGTGAAAGCAACGATGCCAAGGAGGGCAAGCAGGAGGACATGGATGTTTCCTCCGAAGGGAAGGACGACTCCACCGCTTTGTCCACTGAAGGAACCCCTCGAGCAATGACAGAAGGCAGTGCTGAGGACGACTTCGCCGCCTTTTTGGGGGCATTGGATGATATGGACGAGAAGAAAGCCGATGGCTCTTCTGAGGCCCAAGCTGAAGCAGAGGAGGTTGCAGATGGTTTGGATGACTTGCCGGTGGTGGAAATCAAGCGGCGACTGCGTTCTGCCGGTGGTACTATACCTGACGGACCTGAAGACAAAGAGGAGCTTGTAGCTTTGCTGCGCGAGACCTTGAGCAAGCCCAAGGGTGATGCGTTTATGGATTTCCTCACTGAAATTGACAACATGCATCCAGCCGCAGCAGCTGGTGACGTTGAGATGAAGGATTCAGCCTTCGAGGATTTTCTGAAAGAGATTGATGGTATGCCAGCTGCAGCAGAGGCAGAAAAGCCAGCTGCAAAGCCTTTGAGAATACGCTATGAAGCAGAACGTCGGACGTGGGTTATCTTTGTGGCAACCGGCTTTGATGTGCAGGAGTTTCCGGCCGACTCCAACCCCATTGAAGCTCGCCGGAAGGCCTTGGAGTTCTGTTACAAAAAGGTGACAGAGTTGGAGACAGAGGAGAAAATGGATGAGCGCGAGAAGGCCGAGCTACAAAAACTTCTCCTGGAGGTCAAGGCGCAGGAAGAAAAGGTCGCAAAGCCAGCTAAAAATGTTGGCATTTGCCGAGGTTTGGACTTCCCCAGCATGCACCTTCTTATTCAGTTCGGCAACGGGAAGAATACCTTCCAGTGGCCAGTTAAAGTTCGCCAGAGTTTTCCTGGGTCACGCCAGGCCCAAAGTTACACCGCTGAGGTGGAGCAGAAATTTGAGCTCCATCGACCAGTGCACCCATTTCAATTGGCCTGGCGTGTTTGCCTTGATCATGGCGATGCTTCAAGCACCTTTGGCATAGGAAATTTCAGATCTCCAGCTGGCTTGGTGATTTCCTGCCCATCCAAGAATTCAATCCAGCGTTTGCAGAAGAACCAGGCCAAGCATGCCATGGAGGCGGCTGTTGCTCAGCGCAAGTTGCAGCAGGAGCAGCAGCGTTATGCCACCCTGCTGGCCAGCGCAGATAGTGAAGAGGAGGCTGCAGCTCTAAAGCGGCGTATGGATGAAGAGACCAAGTCACTGACGGCAGAAGCTGCAAAGGCAGACCTGTCATTGTACACACGATGTGCACGACGCTTGGAACGTTTGGCCGTTTTCTCTGGTGCGCAGGGACGCGAGGACAACAGAAACTTGGTGCAGCTCGAGGGCCTCACGGTCTTGCCGAACGAGGATGGCTCCAATGTCCTCCCTGTCTTGCTTTTGCTGGCCTTTTTCCGCCCAAGAACCTGCGGTGGAGCTGCCAGTGGGGGTTGCGCTGCCTTGTGCGACCTTGATCGCTTGCAGGTTCGAGCAGTCTCAATGTTCGGGCATGCGGAGGAATCCCGGTGGGTTCTTCCCATCACTGGCAAGCGTAAATTATCGCTGGATGACCTTCAAACTGTCAATCAATTGCGACGGTCTGTGTCCGATGCTTTTGAAGTGGCTGATGAAGAAGGCAAAGACGAAGTGAAGGACAAAAAAGAAAGGACCAAGTCGTCCAGCGCCCGTAAAATGTACATCAAGGAGCTACCAGAGATTACGAAAGCCCTGGGTTTGCTCCTAGGTGCAGTTGGCAAGAGAAATCCTTTTGATGAGGCGCAGACCGGATCGCACGATTCATCATTGGAGGATAAGGCCCGCTTCCTGGGCGATGTGTGGATCGACATGGGTGAAGATGGACCTGATGACGCTTCGTCAAGCTGGGAGCAGGACCACGTTTTCGTACGCTGGGATGCACCTCTTCCAAGCAACGCAAGTGGAACTCCGGTTTTCCTTTCCTTTGAAGATCTTGGCAAAGAGGTGCCAGACAAAGATTCAGCACCAGAACCAGCTCCAAAGGCGGAAGCTGACACGGGCAGTCAGGGCGTTGAAGCTAGGAGATTTGCCTTCCTTCCAGAGCTGTCTATCAGCCAGGATTTGAAGGATCGTGCGGACTCCTTCAGATCCATGCAGTCAGAGGCACGAGAAGTTCTTTCCTGTGGACGGCCGGAGGTAAGATCAACAAAAGAACGAGTCAAACACATCAGGAGAGTGACAAAAATGTTGGACGGCTTCCAGGAAAGGTCCAAGTCAGCCTGGACTGCAGCCATGAAAGCAGAGGATCCCTTTGCGGTAAAGCAGGCAATGAATACCGCTACCAAGATCATGCAAGACTTGAGCACTAGCTTTGCAGAGGTTGAATCTGGCGCCTCCTTTGTTAGGGAGATTCATCAAAGATCAGAGAGTCGTAAAAAACGGGCTGAAAGCTGCAATGCTATGGCACCGCACATTTGGGCCACTGCGGTGAAAGCTGCTCGGCTGATACATGAGAAGCTCTCCTTTCATTGGCGGCTTGCCGCAGCGATTCTCAAGCATGCAGACGCATCCAAGCGCAGTAGCTACAAGAAGGCAGACGACACTGTCCGACTGGTCAACGAGAAGTTGCTTCGCTGGAAAGAGGAGGCAGAAATCCTTCAGCAAGAGGCACGTGAAGATGAGATGGCGCGGCAGGCAAGCGTAAGGCAAGGCATTGCGCCACGAATGGCCAAGATGGAGGCTGCCGAACTCGCTCGGCAACGCCAGGATTTGGAGAGACAACGAACGCAAGCAATGCAGTGGGGTCGGCATTTAGTGCAGCCTTTGCCTGCGCAGACTCCCCCCCCTCCTCCAGATGAGCCCCACTTGAAGAAGGCCGCTGTGCCTCCACCTGCAGAAGTGCCGCCGCCACCACCTGGTCAGACGCCTTCTTCTCGGGTTCCACCACCTCCTGGGCCACTAAAGTGAGGGCATTTGAAGGCATGCCGCTGATGGCCATGGCATACTGATACGGAG
>ERZ1738540.159-NODE-295-length-8885-cov-4.156059_pt1 | contig 8885 bp, 2 predicted proteins | sample MGYA00581725_ERZ1738540 | MGnify/ENA primary metagenome ERZ1738540 (study PRJEB40740, sample SAMEA7388098) | Antillogorgia elisabethae | biome: Marine coral reef biome; feature: Environment associated with an aquatic invertebrate; material: Seawater | host...
GTTATTCTGGTTCATCATTGCGCCATGTTGGGAGCAGATTTGATGGAAAGAACCTCCTTGGGGGAAGCCTTGGATAAATTAAACTCTGATGTTGCCTCGCAGAGTGTGGCTGGTTTAGATGCCTTGAAGACATGGTTACAGGACCCTGCGAACCTGGAGAAAGCAGATGATGACCCCCAAGCCTGGCCTGCTGTGCTGCGGGTGCTTGGAGGCTATGGCAAACGTCAGCTGGATGCCCTGGCACGTGGAGGTGGCCGCAAAGGCACCTACAAAGTGGAAGGTCCTCAAGTGCTCCAACAAGTGCTACAGCATTTGTCGCGTCGCCCCAAACGTCAACGGAAAGCTGCACCCAGTGAGAAGATGGTGCAACTCCTTAAGCAAATCTGGTCACACATCATTGAGGTTCTGCGTAGTGACATGATGGCAGCAAAGCAGCCGGAGTCGCTGTTCTACTTTTGCAGAGCAGCCGCGGATTTAGCTGAAGGAGCAGAGCATGGATCACTATTACAGCTGCGAGGGCGAGAAGTGAGTGTGAAGATTGTTTTGAAGTTCTTATTGGAGGTGCCAGGTGCTTTACATACGCAAGGCGCTGCTTTAGATGCTGCAGCTGCGTTATGTCGCTATGTGGATGGGGACCTCGTTGCGGAGGTGCCTTTCCTTTGTGAACGCTCCCTGGCCTTGATGCAGAGTTGCGGGCAAGCCGCAGCAAACTGCTTGGGGGCCTGTGCTTTGCGGGCACCCTTTGCCTTCAGAGATTGGGTAGCGAGTCATTTGGAGGCCTTCATGGGCCGAATGACCACCTGATGGGAATTGCAGAGGCAGAATGCTGATCAACTGGAATCGGTGATGCGTTTGGCTTTGAGTTTAGGAGTGGACTTCCCAAAACGAGAGGCCCAGAACTTCTTGCATTTGCTGGTGGAGACGCTGGAACAACACGCCTTGGCGGATGCCTCAGTAGAACGCAGTCGTTGGCGCACGCCCTGCGCCCGGGAGGGCAGAGCGCCCTTGTTACGCGCGCGGCTGGCCGATTTGATGGCGATGTTGTTGTGGCGAGCGGCAGATTCAGCCACAGAAGCTGTCAACGAACTTTGCAAGCAGCTGGAGCATCGATGCCTACCGTGGGCATTGTGCCTGGTTCGTTTTGCCGAACGTTTCCAGTTATCGGAGCATCTTTTGGCGCAGCTCATGGCCGCAGTGCTGCGGCAGCTGAGCAAAGCAAGGGCGGAGATGGAGCCAGCCCTGCATGGTTCTTTGGCTGCCTTGCTCAATGCTCATGGCTGGGCGCGGTTGACGGGGCGCATGCAGCCATTGCCTGTGTGGTGTAGCTTGCTCTGCCCTGAAGTTCAATGCTTTTTGTCAAGCCCTGGCATCGTTGAATGTCTACCATCACTGGATCGATATGACTGCAGCCCAGAGATGTCACAGCAGTTGTCGGCCGCAGTGGCCTATGTACGGACGGCCTGGGCTGGCGCTCGCCCAGCGGCGGCCAATTTTTGGCAACTGCTGGCGGTGATATTTTTGCTGAGCCCTAGTGAGATGAAAGACTTGGAGGAGAAACTTTGGTCACAAACTTCCTCAAAGTCAAGTTCGGCTGCAAAAGCTGCTGCCATCCTTTGTGCTGCTCGACGGCGGCAGCTGGGATTTGAGATGCAACGGCAGGTGTTGGAGGCGTTGCTGATGGAGAGCTTCGAATATCAACAGGCCTTCATTTGCATCGTGTCTACTTCACAGTTCCCTGATCTTCCAGAACCTCAAGATGCAGTCTCTGGGGAGTGGACAGTTGACATGAACGACTTCTACTTGGCGGTGCCGTTACGAGAAGTTCCCAAACGATCTCCGGCGGTGGGCCGTGCAGTCGCACGGAGCTCTTGGTTGGAGTTTGATGGCATCTTACAACGTCGTCTTGCGATGTCGGGACTGCAGACCTCTGAGAGCACCCGGTCTCAAGGACTTGGTGCAGCAGGGTTTGGTCCTGAAATGGATGAGGTGTTCCTTTATCGTTATCTCCTTGCAGCTCAATTACAAGCACCTAGCTCTTGGCAGTCGTCACCAGGCACTGGACCTCTGCAAAGAGCTGCTAGCAACACTTGTGCTGCTGCATTTGCACTGTTTGGATCGAGGTTTGATGACTTCAAAGATGCACAAGATCCTTCCCGCGACATGGACCAAAATCAGTTGTTGCGTTTGGCCGCCTTGCTATTGCCAAGTTTTGGCTTGGCGGTCTCTGCTTCTAGTGGGTCTGCTGGTAATCAGCTGCGGACTCTCACGGCATGCTTCCGGCGTATTTTACAATTCGCTTGCACCCTTGCCTCCTTGCCAGAACGAAGTGCTGAGATCGATGCTTTTTTCAACTCCCTTATCCTGGTCCTTTGGCAAGTTGCTCATAGTGAAGTCTTGTCCTCCTCAGATTACCAAGCTTTGGTTGCAACCCTCTCAGAGAACATTTGCAACCAAGCACTGAGCACATCAACAGTACTTGGATTGCTGATGGGGCTCTCGGCATTAGAAGATACGTGTTGCAGAGCTTTACGCCAGCAGCTTTTAGAGATCAGCAAGGAAGAGCCCTATGTCCTTTTGACAGCCATTCGATTTGCAACAGCAGAGTTGTCCTGGCAGCTCCGTGGATGCCAACTTCAAAGAAAAGTGGTTGCAATCTTGGAAGTGCTGTTGGAGGCTTGGTGTTCCTGCATCTTGCCAGTATCTTCACTGGAATGGGAAGTCTTTTTCACATCCATCCAGCGTTTTCTCATCCTTGTGGAGAATTCCAACGTGGATGATGCTATTTGCAGACAATTGATGCAGAAGCTTTGGGGAAAGGCAGAGAGAGATGGCAAATCGCACTTGCAAGCCAGGTGTGACGCCTTTGCTTCTGGCCACTTTTGGCCCAGTGGCCGCAGCAAAATTGCACTGGCATCTGTTCTGACCAAAAGTCTTCGCTTCCTCAAGCGTTGTAAAGGTGAGGATGGTGAAGGTGAGGAGACCTTGAATGTAGCTGCTCAAAGTTGCATGAGTTCAGTACCAGACTTCATTCTGAGAGATCCATGCCGTGAAGTTCAACTGGAAGTGTCCAAAAACTGCATCTCAGTATTATTCGACTGCTTTGACGATCATGTGGTATTTGAGGAACTTCGGCCCCTGCTGGACTTTTCCAATGCAACTTTGGTAACAGGAAATTTGCCAAACTCTTGTGCATTGGTGGCGTTTCAAGTTGCAATCTCGATTTCTTGTTGCCAGGGCTACATGCACCGTGTGCTACCTGCCTTTTGCGCATCACCTCCAGCGGTCTTGCGGCCTATGGCAAGGAAAGCTCTGAGAGTTTTGGACGAGGCGTTGGGCATCACTGATGAGTTGTCGCCGTTAGCATTGACCTTCCGGGCTCCCATTTTTCAATCCCTCCTCAAGGTCGGCGTGAGCTTGACTTCGGTCCCGTTGGTTGATTTGGGTTTGGCAGAAGCTACTCCCTTTCGGCCAGGCAAAGGACAACGTTGGGGTTTTGGTCGGCATTTGGGCGCTGCAGTTTGCGCCATGGTTTTAGCCGAAGATTTCGACCAAGTCATTGACTTGGCTCCCTGCTGTGGCATGGGTCCCAAATCTCAAGAATTCCTCGACTTGTTACTGGTGCCCTTGGCTGCCTCCGTTATTCCACTGCGGAAGAGCTTGGAGAGATTGAATCAACGTTTCGGAGAGAGACAAGTGGTGACCTTACTTCAGAACAAGGCGAGTCACATTTTCGCCTTTGCATTGCAGCTTCCATTTCTGACCTTTGGAGGGTCTCAAGTATTGGATGCGGAAGGTATTGCCACAGCCTTCCGAGAGGTGGCCCCGCAGGTGGAGTGGCAGAATACCTCTGCCTTTGTATCGAAACACTTCCGTGAGTTGCTCTACTTATTGGATCCCGTGCTACGAGCCTGGTCTCCATACCTACCTCAGGTCACGATGTCGGTATGGCGAAGTCTCATCACATGGTTGGGCCCATTGAGTGGAAGTCGCTTGCGCCTGGTGTTGGCCATGATGCAACAAAGCTTGCCTGACAAGCAACGGCTTGAACTCAGCAAGCTTGTTGCAGATGCCATCACAGCAGCTGCTACACATCGATCTGCAGGGCTAAAGAAGTTGGTTAAGCATCGAGATGAAACTTTGCAACAAATCTTGTGCAACGTGGAAGAGGAATGGTCTACATCAGCTCCAAAACCCATTCGAGGTGAATCATCTCCAGCAGATCGTAGTCTAGCCCTGGCGGCCTTACTGGCGTTGCTGGGAGCCATGAAGGTTGGAGAAGATTCCTGGTTGTGGCTCCAATTGCAACTTGAGGCGATTCTACCCAGGCTGGTGGAAACAGCGCAAAAACTGTTAGCTTCCGCGGCCCATTTGGAGCTGCCGGAAAGCCGTAGCGCCAAACGCTTGCGCCGCAGTGCCAGTGCTAGGCTCGGTCCAGAGGTTGCACTGAAACAGCTGGCACCACTGGGTCCAGACTGGTCCTGGGGCCCTCCATCAGCACCAGATGTTGGGTGTATTGTGCGGTGCTTGCCCGAAAAGGTTGAGGAAGCCGGTGAAGAGGTGATGTATGCCAGCTTACGACTGTTGGCGCAGGGCTCACCTGCACAACTGCGCAGTGATCCCACTTTGGCAAGAGGCTTGGCGTTGGGTTTGGCTTCTCTCAAACCTGTGGCCTTGAAGGCAGAGAGTCATGTCGAGATATCGTCCAAGATTGAAGAAGCTTTGAAGGAGAACAAGTGCGGAGTAGACGAGCTCCTCTACAGCGTGGCATTGTTGGGAGCAAGCCACCTGCAAGCACATGCCAACGCCAGCGTAAGGCAGCTCTCTGGTAGGGCTTTACGACACCTTGTGATCTCCCAGAAAGCCCTTTGCCAAGCAGCTCGAAGTGCCTTGAAGAAGTTCATGTTGGACCCTCAACATTTGGCCATTGAAGACCTCGAGGAGCTGAGCAATCTCCCGAGCCAATCCTCTTGGTTATCAACAATCAGTTTGAATAACGGATCCATTGGAAGCATCTCCTGGCAATTTTTACGACCAGAAGCAGAGATCTCTTTATGGATGAGTGGCTTGCTCTTACATCTCTTGAAACTGGGTTCATCAGTTTGGGATGCATCAGGTATTGCCATATTGACAGCATGTGCCCCACTGGCGAAGCATTCCCTTTGGTTCTCCCAGCGCCTTTTAGTGCTATTGCTGGTGAAAGCTGCCAACATGCCAAAGAGTGGTGCTTCCTTAGCCAAGGACCTCAACGATTTTTTTCAGCGGGCAAGTTCCAACGGCGCGCTTGCGCCACAAGCGAGATGTCTTCTTCAAGCGTTGCACCTCATTCGTGTACACCAACGTGGACAGAAACTACGAACAGTTCCACATTTTCCCAGCGACTCCGGTGATCCTTTTTGGTCATCCCTGGATTTATTTGCTGCTGCAAGTTGTGCTGCAAGCATCTCAGACTCTCAAAATGCCTTTCTGTTACTGGAGCTTTACTTGCATCGATCTCAACCGGATCTCTCATTACAGGAATCCTTGGACTCTGTTGGTGCAAAAAGAGGCCTTGGAGTAGAGGCACTTTTTCAAGCTCCAGCACAGGAAGTGAGCCTCTTGCATGATCTTGCCAAGCAGCTGCCTGACGATGAGCTTCTATATGGCAAAGATAACTGGTGCCATACATCCTCAAGACTGGCACGTGCAGAATTGGCGCAAGACAACGTGACAAGCATTCATTTGAGAAATGAGCTTTTGGAATCTGCCATGGAACAGAAAAACGTTCAGGCGCAGCAGGAGGCACGACATGGCATGGATGAAGCAGTTGCCCGTCAGGGTTGGCATTCACTGCTGACAACCTCGGTATTGCAACCGGAAGACGAGGAAGCCTGGGAGAAACGTGCCGAGGCCTTATGGCGCATGCGTCAGTGGGGACCCATCGAAGGAACACAGGCACATGGTTTTCATGGCAGCATACATTCAGCTCTATCGGGCTTATCTTCTGCAGTACATGCACTAGAGTCTACTGTCCAAGCAGACCGTCCATTTGCCGCTTCTGCCAGTCATGATTTTTCTCAAGCTGTGGCAGCAGTGGAAAGACCACTGCTCAAGATGGTGGCCGATGCGGCCACAGAGATTCAGGTCCAATCAGCTGAAAATTTGCAGCGAAAGGCTATGCAACTTCAGATGTTGGGTGCTATCTTCCAGTGTTCTGATGCTCTGGTTACCGATGTCCATAAGAAAAGCCAAGGCAATGGGTCCCAAACACGTAATGTGGTGAATTTGGCTTCTACTTGGACTTCCAATGCTCGTTCAAGAGTTCGATGTGTTGAGCCACTCTTGGCCCTCCAGTCCTCATTGTTGGCAACCACTATGCATCCCTTGGCAGAGGTGCGTTTCCTTACCATGCAAGCTGCTATGGCACGTGAAGCGGACTCCGCCCATTTGGGTTTGCTGTTGTTGGAACGTGCACAACGGGTAGGTCAGGCCAAGTTGCAACGACAGGACAACTTGATGTTGCGCTGGGAACAGGCTCGATGTCTCTACGAGTTGAAATCCCCTGAAGCCATCAGCATTGCCAAAGCCCTTGCCCGGGAGTGTCGTACCGATGGTTCCCGAGGGAGTGCTGCTAACCCCTGGGCTGCAGAAGTCTTGAGCTGCACGGGCTTGTGGTTATCTGAATCGAGGTTGGAAAGTGTGGATGTGATTCAAAAGGACTACTTTGAAGCTTCTGCCAAGGTGGATCCAAATGGAAGTCATGCAGGTCGTCAGTTCGCCAAATTTTTGGATCGCAAACTCACGGAGGAAGTGGCATGGCAGGGTTCCGTCTCCCATTCAGCAACCTTGAAGAGTCGTCAATTGACGGAAGCCAGCATCAAGCGTATTGATATGGAGCTGGAGAAACTTCAAAGGCCGAAGTTTCAAAATGCCAAAGTCCAACAGGAGATTCAGGATCTGAAAGATCAGAAGAAAAAGTTGGACAAGAACTATCAAGAAGATCAAAAAGCGGCACAACAGGAGAAGGATCGCTTGAAAGCTCTAACAGTGGGATGTGTCCAACAGCTTGGTCGATGCCTTTCGGCTTCTGGAAGTGGTGGTTTGACGCAGGTGGCATGTCGCTTTTTGTCCCTTTGGTTTGACCACAATTTGGACTACCCGGAAGACATTCCGAGAATCGTGAAGGAGGCGATTCCAAAGCTTTGCTTGGATGCTGTCCTTCCCTTCATTTACCAACTAGCAGCGCGCTTGGACATGAAGGAGACACCATTTCAACAAACCTTGGATGATTTGCTACTTCGCTTGGCACAGAAAGGTTCTCCTGCCCTATGGCCATTGATCTCTCTGCGCAATGGCGCCGATGTGCCCAAGGATTCCACCAACCCCAATTTCAAAATCTTCAAAGCGGACACGTCGAAAGTGGAAGCAGCGAAGCGGATCACCACCAAATGTCGCAGCTCCAAGGAAATACGACCTGTCTTAGAAGCAGTGGAATGCTTAAGCAAGTTCTACATGGCAGTGGCCTTTTACGACGTGATCCCTGCGGGTTGGCAGAAATCAGATCCCAGGATTCGTAACTTGAAGATTCCCTTTGAGAAAGTGCAGCACTATCAACAAGTGAAGAAGGTGGTGCAACAGTGCAAGGTGCCAGTACCAACTTCTGCATCAACAGTGCCTTACATTGAGGCCTTTGAGGAGGAGATTTCCATTGCTCCGCAAGGCATCTCCGTTCCCAAGATTGTATGGGTGCGTGATTCGGAAGGTCGTAGGCACAAGCAGCTGGTGAAGGGCCATGATGATTTGAGGCAAGATGCAGTGATGCAGCAGCTATTTCGTTTGTTGAACGACGTTTTTAAGGAGGATCCCAAGTCATCACAACTTCGACTTCGAACTTTCCAGGTGGTGCCATTGTCACCCCAAGCAGGAATTGTGGAATGGGTCTTGGACACTGAGACTTTGGGAGAGATCCTGGTGGGTTCCGGTAACACCGATGGTGCTCATCAGAGGTACAGGCCTCAAGATTGGCCTCAGACGAAATGTCGAAATAGGTTGGCACAGGAGAAGGACAATGGGCATCAGCACAAGCTCGCAGCTTTGCAGGAAATCTATCAGAATTGCAAGCCAGTGATGCATTTGTTCTTCCTGGAACGTTTCATTTCACCACAAGAATGGCACAAAACTCGACAAGGCTATGCCAGATCTACGGCAGTGAATGCCATCGTAGGGTACATTGTTGGCTTGGGCGATCGACATCCCAACAACATTCTCTTTGATCAGAAGACTGGTGAATTGATCAACATCGACTTTGGAATTGCCTTTGATCGTGGAGGTGGGCTACCATTGCCTGAGAAGGTACCATTCCGTTTGACCCGTGACATTGAAGCAGGTTTGGGGTGTTTAGGCACCTGTGGCCTCTTCCGCCGCTGTGCAGAGACTGCGATGACGGCGCTGAGGGAAAATGCACCCTTGGTAACAGCAGTGGTGGAAGTCTTTGTGCATGACCCCATCTATGCGTGGTCATGCTTGTCGCCGAAGAACGTTCAACGTGAAGCTGGTGAAGGAGGAAATCACTTGGGGCAGAGTGCCCGGGATATTTCGGAAGAAGAGGGAAATGATTTTGCCCTCCGCGCAGTGGTGATGGTGAAAGAGAAGTTGCTGGGTGGTGATGGCCATTTGGGCGTTTCAGCGCATGTGTTGCAGCTGATCCATGAAGCCAGTGATCTTTCACAACTCTGCAGGATGTTCAGCGGCTGGCAGCAATGGGTATGAGAATCACGCCTCAATCAACTCCCCAAAAAGCACATCCAGAATACCTGCGGGTCGAGTGCAGAAATACCTTGACATCGAATACCTCAAGGTTTTATGGGGTTTTTATGGCTTTTACAGCCCATGGCGTCACGCTGTGTGCG
>ERZ1738540.160-NODE-298-length-8867-cov-18.437358_pt1 | contig 8867 bp, 1 predicted proteins | sample MGYA00581725_ERZ1738540 | MGnify/ENA primary metagenome ERZ1738540 (study PRJEB40740, sample SAMEA7388098) | Antillogorgia elisabethae | biome: Marine coral reef biome; feature: Environment associated with an aquatic invertebrate; material: Seawater | host...
GCCGGACCAAAGTGCTTCCCGAATCACAACGGTCATCTCACAAAGGAACCAGGTCTCGTCCACGGTGAGGAGTCTCCTCCTCATCCTCTTTTCTCTGGTCCAAGAGATCTGCATCATAAGCTGATGGATCCTCGCCGGCAGGTTCCTCATCCTCTTTTCTCTGGTCCAAGAGATCTGCATCATACGCTGATGGATCCTCATCCTCTTTTCTCTGGTCCAAGAGATCTGCATCATACGCTGATGGATCCTCATCCTCTTTTCTCTGGTCCAAGAGATCTGCATACGCTGACGGCTCCTCGCCGACAGGTTCCTCCAGTTCTTCCATCTCATCACGACCCAAGACAACAGGAGGCTCCTCCTGATGTCGTGGGGAACTGTCTTCTATTTCTTCCAAAGCAATCTCTGGATCCTCCACTACACCAGCTTCCTTCGAAAAGTGTAGGAAAACCTCTTCGAGAGAGGTCTGTGAAATCGAATAGTCGGAAATGCAACCTTCCAGTTCTCCTTTGGATGCTTCCTCAAATCTTCGGAAGACTTCGGCTAGGGGCAACTCCTTGTCACTTTGTGAGCCAAGACGATATCTTAACAAGCCTACACTGACTTCGGCAAGGCGAGCCCATGGGACCTGCTTCTTCACAAAGCTTCGGATTTGGGCCAAATTGTCCTCAGTGCTTGTGCCTCGTGCCTCCTGTCCAGGTAGGCTCTTTACAGAGAGGCTGTAACCTCCACCATATCTGGCCTTCAACTCGATGGGGCTCCCGAGGCATCGGAATTGCCCATGAACCATGATTGTCAGGCGCGTGCAAAGAACTTCGCATTCCTCCATCGAATGACTAGTTAGTACCACAGCATGGCCACTCCGACGAATATCTCCAATCACCTCCCACAGGAAACGTCGAGCTCCCACATCCACACCCGTTGAGGGTTCATCCAACAACACCACGTCCGGTTCTCCAATGAGCGCCAGTGCTGTGGATAGCTTCCGCTTGTTGCCACCCGAAAGGAATTCACACAGCTGATTCTCGTGTGCCTCCAAACACATCCTCGCAATCATCGTGTCTGCAACCGACCGTACATCACCCCGAGGCACACCACGAATTCGTGCGAAAAGCTGGATGGTCTCTCGCACCGTGAGTTTATCTGGAATGGCGTCAAATTGAGGGCAGTAGCCCAAACGTCTACGTGCTGCATCACGCTGCGCCTGAACGCTAGCACCTCCTACCAGCACATCTCCTTTGGTTACTTCCGTATCTCCTGTGATCATTCTCATGGTGGTGGTCTTTCCCGCACCATTCACGCCCAAAAGCCCGAAGCATTCCCCAGGTGGTACACCTACGCTGATGCCACGCACAGCACGGAAGGTAACTAGACGTTTGGAGCAGCTGCAAACGCTGAAGCGTGCAAAACACTTTTCCAACTTGTCAAGTACGAGGCCATGTCGCCCCTGGCCACTGTTACGCTCGTTCTCGATGCGTGCTTGCTCTGCCAGCACTGCCTCATCTGCCGTTGAATCCCTTGAGTCTCCCTGAGCCAATGCAGCCCTCAAAGCTCTGGAGACTAACCTCTTCTTTTGAGCTCGCAAGAGACAATCCCATTCAATCAGCATGCGCAATGAAAACCAGACTGGTACCATCACTGCCAAATGCATCAAGTATTTTCCACAAACATCCCAGCTGAAAGGGCTTTTCCAGCAAACAGCGCCATTGTCATGAAGGCAAACCCCAAATTCCGTGTAAGCAAAATTGGAGTAGTGATTCACGGCGATCGCCAAAAGGCTCCGGCCGAGGCAATAGTTTGGAAGGGCCCACGGAAACACAGCAGTTCCAAAGTCCAAGATTGGCTTCAATTCTTCCTGGTCAAAGGCCTCGAGAACAGCGATGGCCAAAGTGGAAATGGTGCCAGTAAAGATGTTCAAACAAATGAGCGTGACATAAGCTGTCGAAGGCACACTAAACGCAGGCTCAACGCAATACATGAGTGGCGTCATACATGCTCCATAGAGGAAAAGTACCACGATGATAGCAGGCAAGTTGTCACCAGAGTATGCCATGACCTGAAATGCCAGGAAAATCAGCACGCAAAGAATCAAAGGAATCACAAAGTTCACCACATCCCAACAATAGTTACCAAACCAATAGAGCAATGGAGAAATACCAGTCAGCAACTGTTGATGCTTGCCATTGCTGGACTTCTCATGGACAAGGTATACCAGGAAGCTCGCGGGAATGAAGCCCATGGCCAGAATGACTGTCAATGCCACAAACAGATCTGTGAGTACTTGACTGCCTCCAGTCATCTCTTCTTGAAGAAGCTGTTGGGTTTTTGGCAACGGATGGCTGGATACCTGGACCTTGCTGTCTTCCATGCCAAGAAGTTGCAGTCGGGCATTGTTCCAAAGGTTCACCATGATGGGAACTCCGTGATATGCCTGCCGCCTGAACCAAAGCGTGAGATTGTTTTGACCCTGCTCTTCCCCGGAAAGAGAAATAGCTCCATATGAGGTACCAAGGCCTTCATTGCTGCGCTTGTCGAACAAATACCTGCCCATAGTGCTGTTGCCTTCCAGCAGATCGAGGCTGTCGCGGACTCCTTTGCCTTTCTGAAATGCCTCAAAGACTCTGTCCGAAAAGTCGCCCCGTTGCTCGTTGGAAAATGGAATCTCATGAGTTTTGATCTCCCGCGCCGATCCGGCCCAAACGGTCCCGCTCAACATATCTGTTGAAAGTTTCAAAGCAGGCTCATCGATCTTCACCTCCAAGATCCTGGCAGTCAGAAGTGCCAAAAAGACAAAAATGGATGGAAGTAGCAATTGAGATGCCCAAGCCTTGCGATCGCGACGTACTGAAAGCGCCCGCTTGCGAAAGAGAGCATCAAATTGCTGACACCACAATCTTGGCCCATGTACCAGCTGCACCTCTGGATGGTTCGCAATTTCCTCTGTTTGCGTGATCTCTGCTGGTAGATCCTGCATTTTGTCGATGTTCTCGATGGCCGTTGGAGATGCCTCGTCAATGGCGGCAAATCCCAATTTGGCCTCAGGCTTCGCAGCTTGTGGTCCATAACTCGACATGCACTGCGGAGATCGTGGATGGTCCTGTTCGTCTTCAAGGACCTTTGCAGCATTCTCCCTCCGATCGCCAATGGGCAGGCCCAACACCACAGGGGTGGCTCCAATACTGTCTCCAGCCTTGGGAGTGTTGGCCTTCTCGTCCCGTTCAAGCACTTGCCCATCAGATGGCTCGAAGATACCAGCGCTGAAGGGCAACACGGGTCTTCCTTCGGTAGTACTCGGGTCACGGAGATCTGGAGTGAATGTCAGATTGCGCACTTGACCATGCAACCCTTTCTCATGAACGCTGGACGCTTTCAGAAAGACCTCTTCCATAGATGCAGCGCTCAGACCATAGGCATTGATCTTCAACTCTTTTCGGATCTTTGAGTCTTGCAGCTTCTCAAAGAGCAGGGCAAAAATGGCTCTACTGTTGAATGGCAAGGCGAAGCAAAATTCCCGACCCCGAGCCCCTGCAAAGCTGGACTGTGGCACGGTACCAAGGACAAATGGTGCGACCCGCTGTCCATCACTGTGATCATCACAAACCACCGTCAGCATGTAGCCATCGGCAAAAAATCGCTTCAATGCCATGCTGCTTGCAATGGCAGTCAAACGTCCCTCTGCAATGATGGCAATGCGGTCGGAGAGGATGTCGGCTTCATCCATGAAGTGTGTGGAGAGCAAAATCGTTCTTCCAGCCTTATACTTCACAAGCAGATGCCAGATATCACGTCGTGCCGTCGCATCCACACCTGCAGTTGGCTCATCGAGGGTCACCACCTTGGAGCCACCTGCTAATGCAATGGCAATGGACAGTTTCCTCTTCATTCCACCACTCAAAGCACGTGAAGGCGCTCTTCTTTTCACCTCCATCCCAGTATCCCGAAGCAAGCGATTCACTTCATCAGCAACTTCATTCGCCGGGACTGACTTCAGGCGACAAAAAAGGGTTAAATGCTCCTCAACAGTCACATTCTCATAGAGAGCATTGTGTTGAAGACAAACACCCAGCTGTCGCCGAACTCCAAGGGAGTCCCCTCGCACTGAAATTCCATTCACAATAGCATCGCCACTGCTGGGCGGATATAGACCTGTCATGATGGACATTGTGGTGCTCTTCCCTGCGCCATTGTGACCCAACAAACCCATAATGGTACCTTCATGCATATCCAAGGTGATTCCCTTCAATGCCTGCTTGCCGTTGGCGAAGGTCTTCGTCAAATCACGAATCTGAACGGAGACTTTGGAGGCCACCTCCTGCGATGGTTCCTCCCAACATTCAAGAAGCTGATTGCCGGACTGTTCATTCCCAGAACCAACTCCAAAGATTGCTAGCTCCTGCTTTGGTGGTCGCCAATAGGATGGCAGGAAAGGAAAATACCATGGTTGGGGCAAACCCAATGTTCCAGGTCGGACTTTCTCAACATACCAGGCTAACACCTGATAGATGATGGAATCCAAGACCAGCATTCCAAAGACATTTCCCAGGCTGTGAGTATCGCTCGGGGCAGCTCCACTGGTCGTAACTGGTGGCGCAACCCACAGATTGCTCCATTGCGCTCCAGTATCCAAGGTCTCCCATTTCCCAATATAGAGCATTCCAACTCCAAGAGCCGTTGGCGACATCAAACAAAATGCATTCTTGGCATCGAAGGGTAAGGTCTCCTCGAATTGATTGAAGAGGGCTGAAGGCATGTATGCCATCCAATACAGCAAACCTCCGAAGGCTGCAGCTACCTTCGCACGAGAGAAAAAGGAAGAAACAAACATGGCGAAGGAGACAGTCGACAAGGAATAGAGCCAGAAGAATGAAAAGAGCACTGTGGGATCACTGAACTGTACCACCTGGCCAATACTCAACATAAGCACCAGGATTGTGACCAAGCCGGTCAACTGAACCATGCCGCTGGTGAGCCAACTGAACCAATACACCCACGTCTTCAATCCTTGAATGCGCATCACATCCTTCAAGCGCTCCTGCTTTTCGTAGACCACCTCGCGCACCATGAGTGACACGGCATAGATCCACCCAAGGACCATCAACATCGGCATGAAAAATTGGATGATCACAAAGAAGTTATCCAACTCAGTCCTTCCGACCGGAAACTGTTCGAGCAGGACCTTCATTCTTCGTCCAGGCTGTGTCCGTGTGTTTGCTTCAGCATTCACACCAACCACTGACCTGCTGGATCTGCGTTGTCTAGCCTCTCTCCGTGCTTGAAGCCGTGCGGTGGCAATGCCAACAGCCTCTTCCATCTGTGCAAAACCCAGCTCATAGTAAGGATAGAAGTAGAAATTCCGAAAGCCAAAAAAGCCACCATCACGTGACTGCCTGATGATCCGGCTGGTTGGAGGCAATAGCTGTGCATGAGCCCGGATGGAGAAATCCACATCCAGTGTCGCTGGGAAGTTTCCTTCTGCGTCTGCAGAATTGAAAACCACTGCGAGAAGGACATCATCCGGTTGTCGTCGAGCAAAGTCCTGAACCGCCTCAGCAGACTCCATAAAGAGCAAGTCGTCCTCAAATAGTTGGAGAGCGCTACTAGCGGACATGCCCCGTACCAACGGACATTGCATGAACAAGCCTGGCAAGCCTTCCACAATGTTTGTCTTTCTCCCACTTGTGCTGTCCTCCACGGCACTCAACAGAGCTTCCACCGTCAACATGTCGATCAACTCTTTCACCTCCCCTTTGTACGGGGCAACCAGCACTTTGCGGCGCCCAAGATAGTCTCGGATGTAGTCGGCCTGTTCCTGCAAGCGCCTGCCACCTCTTCCTCTGCGTCGCCTTCCATCGCTATTGCCGCTATTCGCCAATCTTGGCTCGAAGGGCACATCATTGCAACGAGGAAGTTCCAACGATTTGAGCAACTCCTTCGTGCTGAGCCAAGTCAAACGCTCTGCGACGGTACGTGGTGTCACTTGTGGTACAAATGTCTGGTTTGATGTATCCAGGACAAAGAGCCAGGTCGTATTAGTCTCACAATAGGCGTCATGATTGATCTTGCGCACGAGGCAACGAGCCTCATCTTCCCAGGACCAAACATTCTCACGGCCCCAGTAGTCTGGATTCCAAGTCAGATGCGGCCCACTACACCTTCCATTGCCCACTGTTGGTTGCTTGTAGTAGCAGCCTCCTGTTGCTGGCAGGGTAGGATCCTTTTGAACCACACGGTAGCACAATGCCGTTGAAGTCCCTGATGCACCGCCTATGCTAAAATAGCGCTTCCGATAGCTGATCCATTCTGGCGGCACATAGGTGTCATTGGTATGCACAAAACAGCCACTGACTTGTCCAAAGTCATCACTGGGCAGGAAGGAGAAACCGATGCAGTTGGCATCCACTTCGCACCTTCTGCGACAATCGAGTAAGGATGCTCCGTTGCCATAGTAGCCGTTCACTCGGCAGCTGGGTGCTTCAGGGTGGCAACCCGGTGGTCTGCAAAAACCAGCGCCGACAAGCTCATAGATCTTGGTATAGTTCTGCCACTTTTCTGTCTTACATACCGAGCCGAAGGCTGCATAAGGATGCATCGCATCAACTTTGGAGAAGTTCTGGACCGCCAAGTTGAAGGATACCTTGTCATTATAGCTCCACACGCAGTATTCGTGACCACCTTCAAGATAGGTGGTTCCTTCCCATTGCTTGCCCATCTGCACTGCCGCAATTTTGCATTCTGCCGGCGTCTGGATTACACTGCCATCCGGACAGTTTTTCTGCCAATCTGTCTTCTCATAGACCCTGGGCTTATACCCAAAGTCTGCTTGAGTACGAACCAAAACCTCCAAAATAGACTCGTTCAGTGTCAAGGGCAATGTCGTATTTGCAAAGCTCTTCATGTCTTCATCAAGCTGATCGAAGTCAAAGGTCCGGAAACTTTCCAGGGATGTTTGCACCGCTGAAGTCAAGCTGCCTCTGGCAAGCTGGGGTATCACAGCACGATAAAAGGGACAACGCTCGTGTGTGCGAGCAATCAATTGACCAACTGCCTCTGCGGCTCCTGGACCGCAGGCTCCGGTCTCTAGTGATCCATTGAGTATGCTGGGCACCACCGAAGTTTCTATTTCCGCTCTGGTGGTGTTGGTGATCCTGGAAACGAAACTTTGCAGGTCTCGAAATGCGGGTTCAAGAGGTAGGCCCTGTAAGCCTGCACCCAAGCCACTGGGATCTAGAAGACCGGTAAGAGATGCGGCCTCCGCACCCAAGAAGGCTGGCACAACCTGAGTCTGCAAAGTCCGTATTACTTGTTGTAGTTGGTAGGCTGCCTCAGTGCTGAATGCCTGCTGGCCACCATCATCTTCACGCATGCCGTTCAGAGGACTTCCCTGCCGTAGCGGGATATTTCGCATCGTGAACGGAACTTCACCAAACACAAGCGTCGTTAGCGAGGAACTCTGCAAAAAATGTGAAGTCCACCACATAATTTGATCAAAGGTTTGCAATATGGGCCGCAAATCTCGAATCTGCTGGAATGCAATTGCTAACAAGTTGAGATTTGCCGTTAAGCCGCCAGCTCCACCCAGCAGCGTTTGAAGAAGCCCAGACATGTCGGTGTTTGTTCCACCTGAAGCTAATCCGAAGGAACTTAAGGCCGCAGAGCCCAGAAGTCCCTCAACTGCCACGGTGTTGAGGCCAAGGTCATTCAGAGCCTGTAACTGCTGCAAGAATGAATCAAGCTGGTCTGCATTTACATTGAAGCGATCCAGCTCAGACTCGGCTAGACCATCCAATAGACTGAAGAGGCCCGAAAAGTTCAGATCATCATTTGCCTGGGTGATGTTGCTGATAACGCTCACCAGAGACGAATTCGGTGTGAAGACCGTAAGATTCTGCAACTGATTAAGCACACTCTGATTCAGCACACCAGGCTGCAACAAGCTAGCCACCCCTGCTGCCTCTAGGGCTTGTCCCAGGTCATACAAGAGATTGGTCAACGCCGTCACATTGGTGCCTACAAGGGCTGAAGCATTTGTGGCACAAGCTTCGCGGTACCAACCCTCGGCGAGTTGTCCTGCTTGTGCAGGACCATCAGCAGCATCTAACAATGAAGCCAATGTGTTGATTTCTGTTTGAAGGCGGTCTCCCACCTCTTTGACGCTGCCATCCAAACCCGAAGCGAAGAAGTCTTGTCGCAAGGATGCTCCAAGAGAAGGAGCAGCACCATCCGTCAGAAACTTGTAAGCAGTATCGATTCCTTCTGTCATTGCGTTTCCTACCACCAGCGGATCCAAACGGAGCAACTCATCAGCCAAGGTCAATCCAGAAGCCAAGCGGAAGCTGAGGACTGCTTCCAGTCCATCAGCAACTGTGTTCTTGAACTCTCTTGAGCAAAGACCTTCCCCAATTGCAAGTTGTGAAAAGGAGAGGAGGCCGCTGTCTTCGTCTGGCAACTTCGCGCTCTGCTTATCAAACCAAGGTGCCCAAGGAGCTCCGTTGTCTCGCAACGCCTTGGAGTCTAATTCATTGACACTTGCTGCACCAAAGGGAGTCAACACGTGGTTCCTGTAGTAGAAAGGACCATACCAAACTGTCTCGTAAACGGTGCGAACATAAACAAGAAGCAGGAAAAGGACCAATGGTAATGCAATCTCGAATGCTGTCGCACACGGTCTTCGACATTTCAATAAAACATTCTTGCGCAGAAGAGATGTGAACTGTCGAACACCATCTCCCATCGCGATATGTGTTTTGGCTTCACCAAACACGATGCGAGATGTAAAAAAAGAACGGCAGAATGCGATGGTCTACAGCTACTTTGCAGCTGTTGCCTCTTTGTTGGACCCTACTCTACTCGCTCTAAAGCTTGAACTTGAG